>Ga0114958_10001851_pt1 | contig 16301 bp, 8 predicted proteins | sample C_130208_EF_Meta_FD_89577 | JGI IMG/M metagenome (GOLD analysis project Ga0114958, IMG submission 89577) | Freshwater microbial communities from Lake Croche, Canada to study carbon cycling - C_130208_EF_MetaG | ecosystem: Environmental > Aquatic > Freshwater > Lake | place: Lake Croche, Canada...
GGCGGATGCCAGGAGCGGGTCGGGCTTGGAATCTCCGGTGGCCAGAAGTTTGGCGGCGCTGTCGGAGTCTTTTGCGAAGAGCTCCTTTTGCTCCTTGAGCAGCTGAAGGAGGATTCTCAGTTCGGTGCCATCGGGAGCGCGTCCGGTGAGCCGGCGGAAGGCTTCATTGACCCGCGCCGGGGGATCGGAGGGGAAGGATTTCAGGAGGCTTTCGCCCAGCACGCGCGAGGCCTCCACGAACTGCGGATCGTTGAGCAGCACCAAGGCCTGCAGCGGAGTGGTGGTGGTTTCGCGTTTGGCCGTGCAAACTTCGCGCGAGGTGGCGTCGAAAGTGAGCATTGAAGGCGGCGGGGCGGTGCGCTTGATGTAGGTGTAGAGGCTGCGACGATACAGACTGTCGCCCTTGTCCTGGGAATATCGGCCGCCGGTGCCCGAGGATTCCCAGAGGCCGGCGGGTTGGTAGGGCTTGACGCTTGGTCCGCCCAGGGCGGGGTTGAGCAGGCCGCTGGCGGCCAGAGCGCCGTCGCGGATCTGTTCGGCCTGGAGCCGGTGCGCCGGCCAATGGGCAAGGAGCAGGTTTTCAGGGTCGCGTTCCAGACCCAGACGCGAGGATTGGGCGGATTGGCGGTAGGTTGCGGAACTGACGATCAGGCGGTGGAGTTCCTTGACATCCCAGTGGTGGTCCATGAACCAGCCGGCCATCCAGTCGAGCAGTTCGGGGTGAGTGGGGAGTTTGCCTTGGCTACCGAAATCGTCCGCCGTGGCGACCAGGCCGCGGCCAAAGTGCATGCGCCAGATTCGATTCACGATGACGCGGGCGGTGAGCGGGTTTTTTCGGTCCACGAGCCATTTGGCCAGACCCAGACGGTTGCGGGGCGCGCCGCCGGGAAAAGGCGGGAGGCAGGCCGGGGTGGTGCGCTCCACCGGTTCGGCGGGGGCGTCATAGGCGCCGCGCTTGAGCAGGAAAGTCGGGCGGGCTTGTGGCATTTCTTCCATCGCCATGATCTCCCTGACATCGTTGATGAGCGTGTTTTCCTCAAGGCGGATTTTTTCCAAGTCTCTCCGGGCCGCTTGGAACGGGGCGCAATGGCGGGCGAGGAAATAATCCAGCGTGGGTGCCGGCGGGTTGGGTTGGGACAGTGACTGGATTTCCGGGGCCGTCAGGCAGTTGTTGAATATCTGGAGGTCGTCGATCAGTCCGTTTTTGAAGCCTTTGTCGCGAAAACGGGCCCCGAGCGTAAGCCGGATATTGCCCGTTTCGCCGTCCCCCCATTCACCGCGATGCAGGATGTCTTTGTAGAGATGATCGCGGACCACTTCGGTTTCCATCGGGGCGCCGTTGCAGTAAATACGGATGCCCGCCGCGCGGCTTGAGCCGTCATAGGTAATACTGATGCTTGACGATTGGTTGGTTGGCAGGGCCAGATTGGCGCGCACGGCGATGGCGTTGCCTGGCCAGAAGTGTATCAGGCCGAAGAAGGGGCGTCCGTGATCCAATACGAGTTCGTAGCCTCGGCTGCCGGAGTCGGTCCATGCCCGGGAATGGTGCAGCACGACAGCGCGGTCTTGACGTTCAAGCGGGTTGAGCCGGAGGTGGAAGGAGAAGGAATCGGCGCGTCCGAAATGGGCGCCTTGGCTGCAGACAACCTGATTGTCCCCGTTAAACTGCAGGGCGAAGTTTTTGTTGGTGGGTCCCTGCGTAGAGCCGGCTCCAAGAGCCACGAGCAGAGGGCTGTCTTCGAGCCGGGCGGTGTTGCTGGAGAGCAGATCCGGGGTGTGGTTGTTGGTGATGAAGTTGAATGCGAAGTGGGCTTGGGGGGCGGGTGGGGCGACCTTGCCACCGTTTTCAAGCCAGAGCTGGAAGGGGCGTTGAGCCGCGAGCCTGGTTTTTTTGATGATGCGTTCAGCCTGCTCCAGCCGGGCTTTCAGAGCGTTCTCTTGTTTTTCCTTGTCCTGCGGCCAGAGCAGCAGAGTCGGGGTCGGGGTGGCACGGGTGAAATGAGGGTAGAGCCCCGACTCGTCGATACTGTTGAAAAAGGCGGTGATGGAATAATAGTCGCGCTGTTTGATTGGATCGTATTTGTGATCGTGGCAGCGGGCGCAGCCCAAGGTCAGCCCGAGCATGGCGGTGCCGAAGGTGTTCACCCGGTCGGAGACATATTCCGCGCGGAACTCCTCCTCGATGCTGCCGCCTTCGTTGGTCTGGCGGTGCAGGCGGTTGAAGGCGGTTGCCAGGTGCTGGTCGCGCGTTGCGTTGGGCAAGAGGTCGCCCGCGACCTGCCAGGTCAGGAACTGGTCGTAGGGGAGGTTTTGGTTGAAAGAGCGGATGACCCAGTCGCGCCAGGGCGAAAGGTCGCGTTCCACATCCGACTGGTAACCGTAGGTGTCGGCGTAGCGGGCCAAGTCCAGCCAATCCACGGCCATGCGCTCGCCATAGGCTTGGGAATTTAAATACCGGTCGATGGCCCGGTCCCAAGCGTTGGTGGCAGGATCCGCGAGAAACAAGTCCAGTTCGGCCAGGCTCGGGGGCAGACCGGTCAGATCGAGGGCGAGCCGGCGCAGCTGGGTTCCGCGATTGGCCTCGGGTGCGGGGGAAAGACCCAAGGGGATCAGTTTGGCCTGCACAAACGCATCCACGGGATTCGGGAACCCTTTTTTGTTTTGGACGCGGGGCACGGCGACCTTTTCAACCGGGATCAAGGACCAATGCGACTTGAATTCGGCCCCCTGAGCCACCCAGCGGCGAAGTTGGTCCTTTTCGGTTGGAGTGAGAGTGAGCTGTGAGTCGGGCGGCGGCATGATCTCCTCCGGGTCGGTGGAGAAAATGCGGCGGATCAGCTCGCTGCGGCGGGTGTCGCCCGGGTGGACGACCGCCAAGCGCCCAGGGAGTTTCTTGAACATTCCTTCTGGGGAATCGAGCCGGAGCTTTTTCTTGCGGGTCCGTTCGTCCGGGCCGTGGCACTTGAAACAGCGGTCGGAGAGCAGCGGCCGGATTTGGAAATTAAAATCGATCTTGTCCGTGTTCGCGCCCGGTGCCACGCCGGTGCTTGCGGCGAGCCAAAGCGCTCCGAGTAGTCCTGCCCGGAGTAGGTTTGAAAAGCGTGAGGTCACGGGCCAAAACTAACCGCAGATGCGCACGGTTCAAAGCAGAATTGCCGCGGCATGGCGGGTTTTTTCCGCCCGGAATAAAAGGGTTGCCCCCGTGTTGAACTACAGGGTTGCCATGAAAGGCTGGACCGACTTATTATTTGATCATTCCCAATGGCCGCCAAGCCCGTGGATGATTGGCCTTGTGCCGAGCCGTTGGTGTTCATCAAAAAATGACTAGAAATAAATTTATGAAGTTCAGCAAAAAAAGTGATTCCAGCTCCTCCCCAGCCGCTGCTTTCACCCTGATCGAGCTGCTGGTCGTCATCGCCATCATTGCCATACTGGCGGCGATGCTGCTGCCGGCCCTTCAAAAGGCAAAGCTCAAGAGCACGATGTCGGTTTGCCTGAGTAATCAAAAGCAGCTTGTCACGGCGTTCATCATGTATGCGAGTGACAACAAGGACAACCTCATGCCCAGCTTCGATGGCGGCGGTTGGTATCCCCCGGCGGATCTGAGCGGGGTAGGGCCTACGGCCACCGATCTCGCCGAAAAGAGGGTGGTCGCTGCGCTCAAGCAGGGACTGCTCTTTCCCTATGCCCCCAATGCGGGTGTGGCGCATTGTCCCGGCGACATGCGATACAAGAATTTGAAAGTGGGAAGTGGTTGGGACTATGTCAGCTATTCGAAGCTGGATGGCATGAATGGCGGGTGGGGCGGGGGCACTCCCTTCACTAAAACGAGCCAGATTGCATTTCCTTCGGTTTCCGGTGTTTTTATTGAGGAATCCGATCCGCGCGGCTTCGAGATGGGAACTTGGGCCATGAACAAGAGTGGGTGGGTGGACGGTTTTGCTATTTTTCACGGCACAATCACCACAATGGCTTTTGAGGATGGGCATGGAGAATTGCACAAATGGCTCGATGCTGCAACGATCAAGGCCGCCACGGATTTTTCACATGGAATCGCCAGCTTTTTCTGGAGCGGGGGCGGGACAAGCCAAAATCGTGATTTTGCATGGATGTGGGATAAATACCGTTTTGTCGATTGGACGCCTCTCCCTTGAGGTCGTTGAAGGGGCATGTGCTGCAAAAGGATTAGAGGCGTTCCGGAGTTGAAACTAACGCGCGTTTTTCACCCCACCTCCGTTATCCTAGGCCCCCTTTTTTCCGTGCGTTCACCTTGATTGAACTTCTGGCGGTGATTGCGATCACTGCGATTCTTTCTGCCGTATTGCTGCCGGCGTTAAGCAAGGCCAAGGAAAGGACCGCAAAAACCCAGTGTCTGAGCAACATTCATCAGCTCGAAGTCGCGACCAGTATCTATGCTGCTGATAGCAAGGATAAACTTCCGGTATTGACCGGAGGCTCCGGCTGGGCTTGGGATCTGCCTGACGCGGCTGCGGATATCATGCTTGCATCCGGGCTTGTTAAAAAATCGTTTTATTGTCCGGGAACCCAGCCCAGATTCACCGATTGGGAGAATTTTCAGGAACCGGGAGATTTCCCAATGGCTCTCTCTGGAATTTGTCCGCTGCCGTCGGATTTCATATCATTGGATAAGCGCTGGCGTTTTCAGGCCCGGCCTGTTTTTTGAACCCGACGAATCAGAACAAAACACTTCAGGCCGAGTCAATCAATTCCGGTGAAACATGGGTGACTTATCCTGTTTCGGACCGGGTTTTGGTGGCCGATGCCATACTGAGCGCATGCGCGGCCTTGCCTGGCATAGCAAACCCTGCAAACAATTACACCTCAGTCCCGGGCGGTTTCTGCCAGAAAGGAGCGGTTTATCCACATACCAGCCCCCATATCACAGGACTCACGCCGGCGGGAGGCAATCTGGGCTTTAAGGACTGGCATGCCGCATGGCAGAGGTTTGAGGCGATGACCCCGCGCACCGTCTCAGGCGCGGTTTTTTGGTGGTGATCTACCATACGCAAAAAGGTTTGATCAATCTGCGGGATGATTGTCCGGCGGAATAGAGTAACGACTTAAGATATGCGATCCGCAATGGGCTCTCAATTCGACGGCACGCATCGTATACTAAAAATGATTCAGGGCATCGCTGAGCAATTGAGATGGAGGGATCGGGGTCGTCTTTATTCCTCGCTGCGGATGGGGCTGCGGATGTCATTGGTCGTTTCCGTTTCCGCGAAGGCGGAGGCCGTTGTCGAACTTCCGCTGTTGCCGCTCGGGTCTTTCCAACATTACGTCGCTGCGTTCAACCAGCTCGACCGCGAAACGGCTAGCAATCACATCCCCAACGCCATGGCTTGGGGCTGGATGACCCGTAATGTGCCGCTGTTTGAATGCCCCGACAAGGATCTTGAGGAGATATACTACTTCCGCTGGTGGAGTTATCGAAAGCATATCAAAAAGACGCCCGACGGATTTGTGGTCACCGAGTTTTTGCCGCAAGTGGGCTGGAGCAAAAAATATAACACGATCAACTGCCCCGTAGGCCATCATTTGTATGAGGGACGTTGGATGGCAGCGAAAAGCGGGCAGTGGGAGGTGTTTGAAACCAGCTTCAAGTCGACAAAGGATTATGCGAACGCTTTTACGGAACTCCACCCATCCGGCCATCAATGCTGAACCTGTAAATGGATGCCGCAACGCCTTAAAAAAGATCATGAAAATCATCCCGTTATTGCTCGCTTCCCAGCTTTTCACCTCCACCACCAGGGTTTATCCAAATGACGCGAGAACCCTGGCCGGTGACGGTCGCATCGACCGTCATGCGCTCGTGACACGGCACAATATCACGTGGGATGATCTCTCCGGTCGTCTACCATTGGGCAATGGTGAGTTCTGTTTTACTGCGGACGGAACCGGCTTGCAAACCTTCGGTGGGAATTCGATGGCCCATTGGGCCTGGCACTCCTTTCCATTGCCCGCCGGGCGAACGGCTGCTGATATTCCGGCGACGGGCACGCTCCAAAAGGGGCGTAATCTGGGGCCCGATGAGGTTCCTCAGGATAAAGACGATCTCCGCAACTGGATGTTCGATAACCCGCACATCATGAATCTGGGACGCCTGCGCCTGAAGCATCGGGACGGACGGACCGTGAAGCCCGTTGAAATCAGCGGCTTGAAGCGGACCCTTGACCTGTGGACAGGCCTGGAGACTTCGCATTATCGGATGGGTGGCCAGGAGGTGACCGTTGAGACTTGTGTGCATCCCGGCCTCGACCTTGTGGCGGTGCGCGTCGAATCGCCCTTGGTGGCCAGCGGTGAACTGGAGGTAGCCTTGGATTTTGCCTATCCCTCTTTGAACAACTCGGCATGGGTTGGCAATTTTGCCCGGACCACGGGTCATGTCACCACTGTGAATTTTCAAGGTGCTAAACGCCTGGATTTCACGCGCATCGTCGATGCGGTCAGCTACCATGCCGCGCTGGCGGTGGCGCAAGGCGTCCTCCGCACTCCGGCTTCCGCTGTAGCAGTGAATAAACTCGTCATCCAGCGAGCTGAATATGGGACTGGTGACAAATGGGCCGACGTCACGACGAAGGTTGCCGCCTTGGTTAAGGATGACCGCATTGCGCAGATGGTTAATTACATAACCATGAATGCCGATCCGGCACCGGGCATGGCCAAGAGACTGAAAGTCAGTTACAACCTCGGTGGCCAGGATCAAAAGGCGGAGGTTCCCGACAATCAGGCCATTCGCCTCCCCGAGACCAAGGACAACAATGCTTACACGGTCTCGGCGCGCGGCACGAGGGTCATGACCTTCGTTTGCGCCTTTTCCGGCGCGGCGCTGCCAGCGAAACTGCCGACCTATGCTGAAACCAAGGCCGCGTGTGCCGCTCACTGGGAGCAATACTGGTCCACTGGCGGCGCAATTGATCTCTCCGCCAGCAAAGACTCCCGCTGGTTCGAACTTGAGCGGCGGATCGTGCTTTCGCAATATCTGATGGCTGCTCAGTCTGCCGGCAGTTGGCCGTCCTCTGAGAACGGGCTCATGGGCATAGATCCTTGGCGCGGGCAGTTCCACATGGAAATGGTTTGGTGGCATCTGGCCCACTATGCATTGTGGGACCGGTGGTCGATGGCGGATGAGGCGCTTCGCTGCTACTCGCGTTTTACCCCCTCTGCTCGCGCGCTGGCAGCACAGCTCGGTTATAAGGGGCTCAAATGGCCCAAGTCCGTCGGGCCCGAAGGGCGCAGCGCCCCTTGGATCGGCAATCAGGTGTTGCTCTGGAAACAGCCGCATCCGATCCTCTTTGCCGAGTTGGAATACCGCTTGCGGCCCACCCGCGCAACCTTGGACAAGTGGGCTGACATCGTTCAAGGCACCGCTGAGCACATGGCCGACTACCCCATCAGGGATGAAAAGAGCGGTGTTTATTCCCTGACACCGGCCATGCCGCCGAGTGAGCAGGGCATTAGCCACGACACCGTGTTCGATCTGGCCTATTGGCGTTGGGGGCTGGATAAGGCCCAGGAATGGAGGCAGCGACGCGGTTTGGCGCGCGAGCCGCAGTGGGACGAAGTGTGCCGGCACCTCGCGCCTCTTCCGACTCGGGACGGCGTTTATGTTCACTCCCCGGAATGGACAGATACCTATACCAACCGTGTTTCGGATCATCCCGATCCCATCGGCGTTTTTGGTATGCTTCCAGCCATCCATGGCGTCGACTCCGACATTGCCCACCGCACGGTAATCAAAGTGTGGGAGACTTGGAATTGGAAGAGCTGTTGGGGCTGGGATTTTGCCTGGATGGCCATGGCCGCCGCGCGGAACGGCGAACCGCAACTCGCCATCGAAGCCTTGCTCAAGGAGTCAGGGGATAACAGTCGCTACGACATCCGCGGACTCAGCGGCGGATGGTATATGCCCGGCAACGGTGGGCTGCTGTATGCTGCGGCAATGATGGCAGCAGGATGGGATGGAGCGCCGGCTAAAGCCGCTCCCGGCTTTCCTTCGGATGGAAGTTGGACCGTCCGGTGGGAGGGGCTCAAGAAGGCACCTTGAGGGCGTGGTCGAATCAAACCGGATCTTCTGGTGGAAAAGCATTACTTGCATGCTGCGGGGCTTGCGGGCCAGTTGTTGCGTTATGTCGCCGAACTTGACGGCCAAGGGGTCCCCCAAACCAACCCAAACCCGGATTAACGTCGCGCGCCGCAGGGAGGCAAAACCTCTTGGCACGGCGGCGGGCTTTCAAGGTTCTCATCCGGTCGCTCGCGCCGACCTCACTGCCGCCTGCCAAAAAGCCAATGAGTCACCGGTGATGTTAAAGGGTTGGCGCAGTAGAATCCGATATCAATGAGGACAGAGAGTTGGCAGTGTTGGCTTGCATTGGTTTGGTTTTTGCGTCAGGTGTCTGTTCGCGGGGGGCGGGGAGTCGCCGGGTTTTCCGGTGCCACCGGCCGCAGGCTTGCGAGGCATATGAAATTAAATTTGAAATTGATTTGCAGTTTGTTCCTCTTCTCCGGAGCTGTTCAGGCACGGCAGCCGGAGGATTGGCTTTTGGATGGGTCTTCTTTCAAAGCCCGGGTGTCGGTCACGACTGAGGGGCGCGAGGTGGTGCTCGACAATGGTCTGCTCCGCAGGGTCTTCCGGCTCGCGCCCAATGCCGCCACGGTTTCGTTTGAGAACCGGATGACCGGCGAGTCATTCCTCCGGTCAGTCCGGCCTGAAGCGAGCCTTGAGCTGGACGGAATACGCCACGACATCGGCGGCCTGAGAGGCCAGCCAGTGGACAACTTTCTCAAGCCCGGCTGGATCGATCGGATGGTGTCGGATCCTGAAGCCTTTCAATTCACCGGTTACCAGACCGGCAAGACCCAGGCCCGGTTTCCCTGGAAAAAGCGCAGCGAGTGGATGTCCAAGGATGCGCCATGGCCTGCGCCCGGGGTGTCGCTGACCCTTATGTTTGAGGCTCCGGCCAAGGCGCGTGTTGCTTCTGGAGATGAGCCATCGCATTCCGGCGCGGCGAAAGTGGAAGTGCATTACGAACTGTTCGACGGTCTGCCGCTGCTCTCAAAGTGGATTGTGGTTCGCAATCCAAGCGCAAAACCGATCCGCTTGAACACCTTCACATCTGAAATTCTCGCTCTGACCGAGGCGGAATCCTCGGTGGGCAAATCCCCGTCCTGGCGCCTTCCAAAGCTTCAGGTGGAAACGGAATACTCCTTTGGCGGGGCGATGGGCACCTTGGATACCACACCCTCGGTTCATTGGATGCCTGATCCAACCTATAAGTCGCAGGTCAACTACGAGCTGCAGACGCCCTGTCTGCTCCAATGCCGTCCCCCTCTTGGGCCCGATCAGGAAATTGCTCCGGGCGGCTCTTTTGAGAGCTTCCGTTCGTTTGAGCTGGCCTATGATTCCACGGACCGTGAGCGCAACGGGTTGGCCAAACGCCGCATGTATCGGACCATAGCCCCTTGGGTGACGGAAAACCCGGTCCTCATGCATGTGCGCAGCGCCGAACCCCAAGCGGTGAAGCTTGCGATCGACCAGTGCGCCGAAGTCGGCTTTGAGATGGTTATCCTCACCTTCGGCAGCGGATTCGATTTTGAGAGCAGGGATAAAACATATCAGGCGCAGCTCAAGGAACTGGCCGTCTACGCCAGATCCAAAGGGATTGCACTGGGCGGTTATTCGCTCTGCGCCAGTCGGGGTGCCGCCACTCCGGCGGATAACACCACCGGCCCCGCCGTCTTTGGGGTGATGCCCTGCCTGGGTGCACGCTGGGGCAGGGACTATCTCGAGCAGCTTAAAAGCATGATGGAGAACACCGGTTTGGCGGTGCTGGAACACGACGGCTCCTATCCTGGGGACACCTGTGCGGCAACCAATCATCCTTATCACCGTGGCTTGGCCGATTCCCAATGGGTGCAATGGAAGGGCATCACCGATCTCTACAAATGGTGCCGCGCCAACGGGGTCTATCTTAACATTCCCGACTGGTATTTCCTCAGCGGTGGCAACAAAATCGGCATGGGCTATCGCGAGTCCAACTGGTCGCTGCCGCGGGAATACCAGGAAATTGTCGAGCGCCAGAATGTTTTCGACGGCACGTGGGACAAGACCCCGGGGATGGGTTGGATGTTCGTTCCGCTTACGGAGTATCAAGGCGGTGGTGCGGCGGCCACGATTGAGCCGCTCAGTGAGCACCTGCCGCATTATGAGCAGCGGCTGGCCAATCTTTTTGGCGCGGGCGTGATGGCTTGTTACCGCGGACCCCGCCTTTACGACACCGTCGAAACCAAGGCTGTGGTCAAACGTTGGGTGGATTTCTACAAAAGGCATCGTGACGTCCTGAATGCGGATCTTCTCCATCTGCGCAGGGCCGACGGTCGTGATCTGGATTATGTGCTGCATGTCAATCCGGCGGGGCGGGAGAAGGGCTTGCTGATGATTTATAATCCGCTGGAAAACGCAGTTCGCAGGACACTTAGGATTCCCCTTTATTACACAGGCAAAACCACCACGGCCCGGCTGCGGGATTCCGATGGACGCGCGAAAACCTTCAAGCTGGATCGTGGATATAACGTTGAAATCCCCGTGGAGGTGTCTGCCAGGGGTGTGGCTTGGTTCGTGGTGGAGTGACGCCGGTTTTCGATTTTAATTGGTGGAAGAGGGTTGCATTTCTGAGGACGCAGCCTATTATCAGCGTTCCAAAGGTTTCCGCTTCAGCCTTAAAACTGAAGTTTCCAGCGAAACCGACAGGGGGCCGGGAGGCCCCCTTCCTTTTTATACACTGGGATTGTTTAAAGCCGGCTGCCTGATGGACCTGTATCACCGTCGATCATGATCTTTGGCGTTAGGTCTTTGGATCGTTGTGTTTGGAATTAACCGGCGGCGTGTGATTTCCGGAGTGAAGCCGATGATTTGCAGCCGTTTTCCTGACGGGGTGCCAGATGTGTTCGGGTCCGGCGGCGGTGCAGCCGTTGTCAAAGGCATTGAGCCCGGGTTTTTTGCGCTTTGAACTTGGTCTCGGGCCGACTATAAACAGCGAGTGTCCGGGTCACCTGTCATGCCGATCAATGCCACTACGCGCTTCTGCGCCGTGCTGGGGCAACCCATTAAACATTCCGCCTCGCCTGCCATGCACAATGCCGCCTTTGCGGCCTTGGGCCTGAACTGGTGTTACGGAGCGTTTGAACTCCACCCAGACCACCTGCGTGCCGCCATCGAAGGGGCCAAGGCGCTGCGCTATGCCGGGCTGAATCTGACCGTGCCCCATAAAATGCTCGCGGTGGGGATGATGGATGTTTTGGATCCTGCGGCTGAAGTCTGGGGCGCCGTCAATACGGTCCGCTTCGAGGGGCGGGACGGCTCGGGGAACTGGCTGCCTTTGCACCAGTTTGGCGAGGCTCAGCCCGAATCGGTCCGTTCCTGCGGTTTTAACACCGATGCCGAAGCGATCATACGCGCGGCATCGGAGGATCTTGCGATGGACTGGCGCGGGGCGCGCGTGTTGCTGCTCGGAGCGGGCGGGGCAGGGCGGGTGGCGGCACTCAAGCTCTCGGAGCAGCCCATTGCGGAGTTGTTTTTGGTGAACCGCACGGGGTCGAAGGCCGCTGGATTGGCGGATGAGATCCGGCGGCGCAATCCGGGGCTAAAGGTGGAATTGGGCTATCCGAGCGGGGACGTGGATTTGCTGATGAACGCGACATCTTTGGGGTTGAATGAGGCGGACGGCCTGCCGCTGGATGAGGGTCGTTTTCCCGTGCGGCAGGCGCGAGCGGTGTTTGATATGATCTATCGGCCGGCGTTGACTCCCTTGCTACAAGCGGCGCAGGCGGCGGGGTGCCGCACGGCCAACGGACTGGGGATGCTGCTTTATCAGGGGGCGGCGGCCTTCGAGTTGTGGACGGGTCAAATTGCGCCGGTGGCGGTCATGAGGGCGGCGCTGGAAGCGAATATTTATGGGCTTTGAACAGGTAATGGACGCGCGCAACTGGGCGGCGCTGCCCTTCGGATTTTGGGTGCTGGTGCTCTTCGTGTTCGGCAGCATGGTCGGCAGCTTCCTCAATGTCTGCATCCACCGCTTGCCTCTGGGCCAGAGCGTCGTGTCACCCCCCTCGCACTGCCCCCACTGCAAGTATTCAATCCCTTGGTATCTCAACCTGCCGCTCATCACTTGGGTCGCCCTGCGGGGACGCTGCAAGAATTGTCGCGCCCCCATCGCCATCCGTTATTTCCTGGTCGAACTGCTCACTGCTGTCACCTTTTCGGTCTGCTGGCTGTGGTTTGGCCACCAATCGGTTGCGGTGGCATTGATCTACTGCCTTTTCCTGGCGGGGATGATCGCGGCGACGTTCATCGATTTCGAGCATTTCATCATACCTGACGAGATAACTTTTGGTGGTATGGCGGCGGGTTTGGTTTGCGCTTTTTTGTTTCCACAGCTGCATCATGAAACGGCCCGCTGGATTGCTTTCTTTCAAAGCGCGCTCGGATTGGGTGTCGGGTTGGGGATTGTTTATCTGATTTTGCGGCTGGGAAAACTGCTCTTTGGCCGGCAGCGGTTAAGCTTGCCGCAGGACACCAAAATCACTTTTACCGAGACGGCGGTGCATTTTTCCGACCAGGTCATTCCCTATGAGGAGTTGTTCTATCGCCGATCCGACGTGGTGGTGGTCCGGGCCCGCACGGTGGAATTGATCGACCGCGGTTATCGGGATGTGGTGGTCCGGCTCTCGCCGGACAAATTGCGGATTGGCCAGGATGAGTTCAATCCGGAGATGGTTCCGCATCTTGAGGCGGTGGGCGCGGAGATTGTGCTGCCGCGCGAGGCGATGGGCTTCGGGGATGTGAAATTCATGGGCGCGATCGGCGCATTTCTAGGCTGGCAAGCCACCCTTTTTTCCCTGATGTCCAGTTCCATCATCGGCTCGGTGGTTGGCGTGATCTTGATTCTTTCGCGCCGTCGGGAATGGTCCTCGCGCCTGCCCTATGGCCCCTATATCGCCTTGGGTGCGGTGATTTGGATGTTCTTTGGCCGGCAGTTGTTGGTGTTGATTTTCCCCGCTGGTTGAATCCGGGGTGTTCTCCGCAGTTAAGGTGTTTCCGAGTTCTCATTCTGCAGCGGATGCTTCATAGTGAGGGTCATGCCGGTTGAATTAACAGAATCCCTGCTCAGTCAGGCTGCGGGTTGGGAAGTGATGAAACACGCCCGCGCCATTCTGGCGCAGGATCAGGTTCTCAGTTCCCATTGGGGTCCTCCGCTGCTGCGCGGTGTGGTTCAGACCGGTGCTGGATCGTTCCGGGCCTCAATGGTCATTAAGAGCGCCATTGAGATTGAAAACCTCTGCAATTGTCGGGATGCGCGGGAATGGGGCAAGATCTGCGCCCATGGGGTGGCGGTTGGTCTACACCACTTGCGCGGTACGGCACCCGCGGTTGTGTCCTCTCAGCGGATTGCTCCGCTTGAGCCGGTCCGCCAGACGCCCAAAAAAACTCCCGCGCTGCGCCGCAGTCATACCGGCGAGGCGGCCAGACTCTGTCTAATCCTGCCTCCGAATTTTGATCAGGCCCTGGCGCGGGGGCGGGTCATGCTTGTGTTGGAGGCGGAGTGGGAGGGGGGGCGTGCGCCTTTAAATGCCTTGCCTGGGGGCCGCACGTTTTGTTTCTCTGCGGTTGATAACACTCTGATTGACGGTTTCGAAGTTTTAGCCGGCGGCGAGACTCCGGCGTTGTTGCAGCTTGAGACGGCAGCCTTTTCCGCGCTTCTGCCGGCGCTGGCCGGTCATGAGCGCGTCACTTTGGGAAGGACTGGGGAGGTCGCCATCACCCGGACCCCGCGCAGGCTGCCGCTGCGCGCCACGCTGGAGTCCGGTGGTGAGATTGTTTTGTCGCTTGCGGGCCGGCTGCCTGTGCTGACCCGGATTGGAGACTGGGTGTGGGAAAATAACACCCTGCAGCCCTTGGGGCTGATGCCCGGGATGGCGGAAGTGCTGAGGGGGCCGGTGCGCATTGCGCGTTCTCAGGTGCCGCTTTTTCTGGGACAGCAGTGGCCGCAATTGCAGGCTGCCGGCGGGGTCGAGGCGGACTTCAAACTGGAGGATTTCACTCTGGAGCCTGAGGCCCCCCGGTTCCTGCTGGAGTTGGCCGGAGGGTTGGCGCAGCTGGGTGCGCTGCTCCAGTGCGCCTACGGAACCCGTATCCTGACACTCGGAGTGACCGGGGCGGAGGAAAGTGTTTGGCTGCCGGATCCGGCCGTTTCAACGCGTTACTCCACGCGTGATGCCGTGGCGGAGCGTGCGGCGCTGGCACGGTTGCAGCGCTGTGGATTCACCGGGCCGGACGCGCAGGGGAAACTCAAACTCTCAGGGCAGGGGGCTGTGTTGGACTTTTTCGCTCGGGAATTTTCCCGGCTTCAACGCGAATGGACAGTGAACTTGGAGGAGCGGCTGGAACGAAGTAAGGCGCAGAATGTTGAACGGATCGAGCCTCAGTTCCAAATCACATCCTCCGGGGTGCAGTGGTTTGATCTGGGGGTGGTTTTTGCGGCCAGCGGCGGGGAGACCTTTCCAGTAGCTGAAATCCAACGGCTTCTTCGGTCCGGCCAGAGCCACACCCGGCTGAAGAACGGGAAATTCGCCGTCATCGACACCGGTGCGGTGGAGGAGTTGCAGGAGGTGCTTCAGGATTGTGCTCCTGAGCAGAATGCCCAGGGCTACCGGATTCGCAGCACGCAGGCGGGTTTCTTGGAGGCCACCCTCCGGCAGCAGGGCCAGTGGAAGGTGCAGGCGTCCTCGCAATGGCGTGAGCATGCCGCAAGGCAGACGGGTGTGGCCCGTTTGGAGTGCCCGCCTCTGGGGGGGCTTGACGAGGTGCTGCGCCCGTATCAGAAGCACGGGGTGGCCTGGTTGCGTTTTCTGCGTGAAAACGGTTTCGGCGGCGTTCTTGCCGATGAAATGGGTTTGGGCAAGACCCTTCAAACACTGGCCTTTCTCAACTCGTTGCGGTCCGGTAACACCCGCCGCGAGCCGGCCCGGCCTCATTTGATCGTTTGTCCTACGAGTCTGGTTTTCAACTGGATCGCGGAGGCAGCCAAGTTCACCCCGGAGCTGAAAGTCCTGGCTCTGCATGGTCCGGACCGCCATGCGCGTTTTGATGAGTTGAACCGCAGCGATGTGGTGGTGACCAGTTACGCATTGTTGCGCCGCGATGCCGAGCGCTATCGCGGTCATGAGTTTGATGTGGTGGTGCTCGACGAGGCCCAGCACATCAAAAATCGGCAGACGCAGAATGCTCAGGCGGTCAAGGCGGTCCGCTCGCGGCAGCGGCTGGTGCTCACCGGAACGCCGATGGAGAATTCCGTGCTGGATCTGTGGTCCATTTTTGATTTTCTGCAGCCCGGTTATCTGGGCAGCGCCCAGGACTTTCGCCAACGTTACGAATTGCCCATTAACAAGGAGAAACAGGGGGCGGCTCAGTCCCGGCTGGCCCGGCGCCTGCGCCCTTTCCTTCTGCGCCGGCTCAAGCGGGAGGTGGCGGCCGATTTGCCGGCCAAGCTCGAGCAGGTTTCCTATTGCGAACTAACGGCCGACCAGCGGGCCGTCTATCAGCAGGTCATCGAGGCCAGCCGCAAGGAGGTTTTGGAGGCGGTGGGCGCCCAAGGCCTGGCCAAAAGCCGGATGGTGGTGCTCAGCGCTCTGTTGAGGCTGCGTCAGGTGTGCTGTGATCTGCGCCTGCTCAAGCTGGACGGAGTGCGGCCGGAAACCGCCTCGGGCAAGCTGGACCTGTTTGGTGAATTATTGGAAGAGGTGCTCGATGGCGGGCACCGGGTGTTGGTGTTCAGTCAGTTTGTGGGAATGCTCACGCTGCTGCGGGAGCGGTTGACGGCCGAGGGGATTGAGTTCTGCTACTTGGACGGCTCCACGAGCGATCGGGCGGCGGTGGTGACGCGTTTTCAAAAGAACGACCAGATTCCCGTCTTCCTCATCAGTCTGAAAGCCGGCGGTGTGGGCTTAAACCTTACCGGCGCAGACACCGTGATCCATTTCGATCCCTGGTGGAATCCGGCGGTGGAAGATCAGGCGACAGACCGGGCGCACCGGATCGGCCAGACCCGGGTGGTGACGAGTTACAAGCTCATTACAAGGGACACGGTGGAGGAAAAAATCCTCCTTCTTCAGAGGCGCAAGCGGGATGTCATTGCAGCGACTTTGGGAGGCGAGGCCGAGTTCGCCTCGGCGTTGAATTGGGAGGAGATCCAGGAGCTGTTGGCTTGACGGGGCAATTA
>Ga0114958_10001852_pt1 | contig 16301 bp, 13 predicted proteins | sample C_130208_EF_Meta_FD_89577 | JGI IMG/M metagenome (GOLD analysis project Ga0114958, IMG submission 89577) | Freshwater microbial communities from Lake Croche, Canada to study carbon cycling - C_130208_EF_MetaG | ecosystem: Environmental > Aquatic > Freshwater > Lake | place: Lake Croche, Canada...
AGACTGGAATGTCTACAGGTTCAGGCAGGTCCACACGCCGAAACACAATCCCCGTGTTCGGCCGCGCAGGCCGCAAAGTTAACTCCACGCGTTGACCGCTGTGCAAACCCACTCCAACAGCTTTGGTCAGCGTTTTAAGTGTTCTTTGTGCAAGCATGCTGACATTTTAAGATGCATTGTCCAAGGGGGTTGAAACGCAGGCCATGCGCTTCAACCCCCTTGGACTGGGCGAGGTTTTTCGCTTCAATCAGCTTGTTTGCGTAAAAAGGCAGGGATCTCGATGTCATCCATCCCTGCAGAAGACATGCCATTGACTTTGTCTGCCGCTTGCGTGCGGTTGGTTCGCCAGACACTCGGCGTGTTCAATCGACCATAGTCTTTACCCACGGCAGCACCTGAAAGGGAACCGGTTGAAACCGCATCATGCCCGCCCATTTGGAAAGGCATGTTGTCCGTACCTGTTCGCAGAATCGGCTGCTGAACCAGTGTCGGGCGACGCGCTCCTTGCCGCGACAGACCGGTGGCCACAACAGTCACGCGGATCTGATCACCCAAGGCTTCATCGTAGGCTGTGCCATAGATCACATGCGCGCTTTCAGAGGCATACGCCCGAATGGTGTTCATGGCTTGTTTGGATTCACTCAATTTGAGGGATCCCCTGGCAGCACTGATCAAGACCAAAACGCCTTTGGCACCTGACAGATCTATGCCCTCAAGCAATGGACAGGCTACCGCTTGTTCAGCTGCGAGACGCGCGCGGTCTGGACCACTGGCAGCCGCTGTACCCATCATCGCCTTGCCAGGCTCACCCATGACTGTTCGCACATCTTCAAAGTCCACGTTCACATGTCCGGGCACATTGATGATCTCCGCAATACCACCGACTGCATTTTTGAGCACATCATTGGCATGCGCAAAAGCCTCGTCCTGCGTCATGTCCTCTCCGCCAGGCAAGTCCAGCAGCCTCTCGTTCAACACCACGATCAACGAATCCACATTCGCTTCAAGCTCGATCATGCCGGCTTCGGCATTGGACATACGGCGGCCACCTTCGAACTCAAAAGGCTTGGTCACCACCCCCACTGTCAAGATTCCCATTTCTTTAGCGATCCTTGCAATCACAGGTGCCGCGCCTGTCCCGGTGCCACCGCCCATCCCTGCGGTGATGAACAACATGTGAGCGCCTTCTATGGCTGCACGAATATCCTCTTCCGCTGTCTCTGCAGCCTCGCGACCTTTTTCAGGCTTGCTTCCAGCCCCCAAACCTGTATGGCCTAACTGTATGAAGCGATGCGCTGCGCTGCGAGTCAAGGCTTGTGCATCGGTGTTCGCACACACAAACTCAACCCCTTGGACATTGCGCTCGATCATGTGTTCGACTGCATTGCCGCCACCACCGCCCACGCCTATCACTTTGATACGTGTGCCTTGGTTGAACTCTTCGACTTGGATCATTTCAATCATGTTTAACTCCTAAATTATTGCAGTTGCCTGAAAATTTGCTTTTAGTTTTTGAAGGGAAAGTGTTGTCAACATCGACATCGACACAACCACAAGGGACTGCCTCGGGCCTGATTAAAGTGGTGCAATCTCATCAGAAGTTCCCCACAATAAAGTCTTTGAACCTGCCAAATGCATTGTTCATCGAGCTTTTTCGCTCTTGAACCTTAAAGCCGCGCAAGCGGGCCATCCGGGCTTCTTCGAGCAGGCCCATCACTGTGGCAGCTCGGGCTTGACTGACCATATCAGCCAGGGCTCCTCTGTACTTGGGTACCCCGCGTCGAACTGGCTTCAAGAAGATGTCTTCGCCCAATTCCAACATGCCGGGCATCACGGCACTTCCGCCGGTCAGAACAATACCGGAGGACAAAACTTCTTCGTAACCGGATTCCCGAATCACCTGCTGTACCAGTGAAAATATTTCTTCTACGCGCGGTTCAATCACACCGGCCAATGCCTGGCGACTGAGCATGCGAGGGCCCCTGTCGCCCAAACCAGGCACTTCAACTTGGGACTCGGGATCAGCCAATAACTGTTTCGCGTACCCGCTCTCGACCTTGATGTCCTCCGCGTCCTTGGTGGGTGTGCGCAAGGCCATGGCGATATCGCTGGTGATCAAGTCACCTGCAACCGGGATCACAGCTGTGTGGCGAATCGCACCATTGGTGAAAATGGCCACATCTGTCGTGCCTGCACCAATGTCCACGCAGGCTACACCCAGTTCTCGCTCATCTTCCGTCAATACGGCCAGACTGGAAGACAGCGGATTGAGCAGCAACTGCTCGACTTCCAGACCGCAACGTCGAACACACTTAATGATGTTTTCTGCTGCACTTTGTGCGCCCGTCACGATGTGAACCTTGGCCTCTAGACGCATGCCGCTCATGCCAATAGGTTCTTTGACATCTTGGCTGTCAATGACAAACTCCTGGGGTGCCACCAAGAGCAAGCGCTGATCCGTCGAAATGTTGATGGCACGCGCAGTCTCCATCACCCGCGCGACATCGGCGGCGGTGACTTCTTTGTCTTTCACGGCCACCATGCCACTGGAATTAAGACCCCTGATGTGCGCCCCCGTGATGCCCGTATTCACGCGGGTGATTTTACAATCCGCCATGAATTCAGCTTCCTTTAAAGCCTGCTGAATGCTCTGCACAGTGGCATCGATATTCACCACCACACCTCTTTTAAGGCCGTTGCCCGGGGCAATACCCATGCCGGCAAGTTTTAACTCGCCGCCAGGCATCACCTCAGCGACCACGACCATGACCTTGGATGTTCCAATGTCCAGTCCCACCACCAAATCTTTGTACTCTTTTGCCATAATTTCAACCGTTCTTTTTAAACTCTGATCACCTTGATTTATGGTTTTTTGTTACCGTCATTTGTCAAAGTTGTCACACCCCGCAAGCGCAACGCATAACCATTCGTGTGCCTTAAATCTGCCGCCAACAGAGAAGTGCTCGTACGCTGATAACGCGAAGTCACTTGCGCAACTGTTTGCAAGAATGTTTTCAAACGCTGGCCCACTTCTTCTTGTGTTCCTCGACCCAATTCAATCGTCGCATCACTATCGGTCTGCACCCGCCAGCTACCGCGAGGCGTCAACTCGAGTTTGTCTATACCCATCGATAACGAGCTAAAGATGGGCAATAAATGCTGGTACATCTGCCACACCATGACCGATTGCCCCTCGGGTCCCGTCAAAATGGGCAAGCTTTCGGCGTCGATATCTTCAACATTGGCTTCAAAAACTTGGCCGACTTGGTTCACCATGTGGGTATCGGTGTTCGCTCCCCATAATGCAACGGGGTGATGCTCCTGGAGTCGAACTCTCAAACGATTTGGAAATTCCCGCCGCACCACGGCTTTGTGAACCCAAGGCATGCTTTCAAAAGCAATTTGCGCCTGCCTCAAGCTCAATGTGAAAAAATTGCCAGACAATTGAGGCATGACATTGGCGCGCAGGGTCACATCGTTATGGTGTGACACATCCCCATAAACTGAAATCTCTTGTATGGCGAACATCTGGTGGCGCAAAATCCACCATCCGCCGACACCCAAACTCAAGCACAACAACACCGTCAACAGCAACCCGGAGGTGATGTTCATGATGCGAATGTCCCAAGGTAATGGTGCCGAATTGTTCATGGCACTGGACCTCCTTGAACGGCGTGCTCCAACCCGGCGCCTTGAAGCAACTGAACACACAGATCTTCATAGGAAATACCGGCTGCTTTAGCCGAAATGGGTACCAAGGAGTGACCGGTCATGCCTGGGGATGTGTTGATCTCAAGCAAATAGGGTCGCCGTGTTACCGCATCGATCATGACGTCAATCCGACCCCATCCTTTGCATCCTAAAACCTGGTAGGCCTTGAGCACCAAAGCCTGAATGGCTTGTTCTTCGCCTGCAGGTAAACCACATGGAACGATGTACTGGGTGTCGTTCGTGAAATATTTGTTTTGGTAATCGTAATTGCCCTGCGGGGCCACGATACGGATAACTGGCAACGCCACTGCCTTATCACCTTCCCCTAAAACAGGGCAAGTCACTTCATCTCCGAAAATATATTGTTCACACAAAATGTCTGCATCACAGGACGCCGCCTGCGCCAATGCGTGCGGCAACTCTTGTTCACTGTTGACTTTGAACACCCCAATGGAGGAGCCTTCAGTGGCGGGTTTAACGATGAGGGGCAAGCCCAATTGAGAAACCAATGCCGCCATATCGAGTTGATTGATTTGTTCACGAAGTACCAACTTGTACGCAGGTGTTGGGATGTCTTCCGCTGTCCAAACGCGCTTGGTCATGGTCTTGTTTATGGCTATGCTAGACGCCATGACGCCCGAACCTGTGTAGGGAATACCCATCAATTCCAGAGCGCCTTGCACCGTACCGTCTTCTCCAAAACGACCATGCAACGCTATAAAGCATCGAGAAAATGCCGCTGCCTTGAGTTCAGACAAATCACGTTCAGACGGGTCAAATGCGTGGGCATCAACACCTTGACTGCGCAGGGCATTGAGAACCCCTTGACCCGACATGAAAGACACCTCACGCTCTGCGGAGCGTCCTCCCATCAATACTGCAACTTTTCCGAAATTGTGTGCTGTTGAGTTCATCGCGCACCGCCCAATTCAACGACTTGCGCAGGAACACTGCCAATGGACCCCGCGCCCATGCACATCACAACGTCCCCATCGCGAACGTTATCGATAATGGCTTGTGGCATGGCGTCAATAGGGTCAATAAAAACAGGCTCAAGCTTGCCAGCAACGCGCAGTGCCCGGGCCAAGGAGCGACCATCTGCCGCTACGATCGGGGCCTCACCTGCCGCATAAACTTCAGCCAAAAGCACAGCATCTGCGCCCTTTCCAATAACTTTCACAAAGTCTTCAAAGCAATCGCGTGTTCGGCTGTAACGGTGAGGCTGAAAAGCCAGCACAATGCGCTGCCCAGGAAAAGCGCCTCTGGCAGCAGACAAAGTAGCGGCCAATTCAACCGGGTGATGTCCGTAGTCATCGATCACTGTGAACTTTCCACCGCCATGTACGGCTGGCACTGCCACTTGGCCATAATTTTGAAAACGGCGGCCCACGCCTTTGAATACAGCCAACGCACGTAACACAGCATCATCTGGCACATTCAATTCAACGGCCAAGGCAATCGCTGACAGCGCGTTCAAGACGTTGTGCTCACCTGGCAAATTCAGCACCACCTGCAGGTCAGACAGCGTGACGCCATTGCTCCTCTGAACGGAAAAGTGCATTTGTCCATTCTGGGGTCGCACATTCACGGCTCTGATTTGTGCGCCTTCATTCAAACCATAGGTGGTCACGGGACGCTCTAATTGAAGCAAGATGCTTTGGACACCCGGATCATCCGAACACACGATGGCGGTGCCGTAAAAAGGCATGCGGTGTATAAATTCAATAAACGCAGATTTCAAGCGCTCAAAATCATGACCATAGGTTTCCATATGGTCGGCATCGATGTTGGTGACCACGGCCATCATGGGCAATAAATTCAGGAATGAAGCATCTGACTCATCGGCTTCAACCACGATGTAGTCGCCCGTTCCGAGCTGGGCATTAGCGCCTGCACTGTTTAATCGGCCACCAATGACAAACGTTGGATCCAATCCTGCTTCTGCCAATACACTGGCCACCAAACTTGTGGTCGTTGTTTTGCCATGTGTTCCTGCAATGGCAATGCCTTGTTTCATCCGCATCAATTCAGCCAGCATCACTGCGCGAGGCACGACAGGAATATGCCGCTGTCTGGCCGTCAAGACCTCTGGGTTGTCTGCTTTCACGGCGGTCGATGTCACAACGGCATCAGCGGCTTGAACGTTTTGCGCACTGTGTCCAACATGAGTGAAGATACCCAAGGCAGCTAAACGCCGCAAAGTGGGGCTGTCTGACAGATCGGAGCCAGAAATTGAGTATCCCAAATTCAGCAAAACCTCAGCAATACCGCTCATGCCTGAGCCACCGATGCCAATGAAATGAATATGTCTGATGGCGTGCTTCATTGTGCCAACTCCTCGCAGGCTGAAACCACTTCATGGGTGGCATTTATTTTTTTCTGTTTCCATGCCGCTTCAGCCTTTGACAACAGTTCAGCTCTGCCCAATCCAAGCCATTGCGCGGCCAAAGACTCTGGCGTTAACTCAGCTTGTTGAACCAACCAGCCACCACCTTGCTGCACGATAAATTGCGCATTGGTTGTTTGGTGATCATCAACTGCAAATGGAAAGGGCACATACAGCGCGGCGGCACCTACGGCTGCAATTTCTGTCACCGTACTCGCACCCGAACGACAAATGATCAAATCGGCTTGCGAAAAAGCTGTAGCGGTATCCTCTATAAAAGGCGTTAATTCAGCGCTCACCCCTGCCGCTTGGTAATTTGCACGCAGTGCATCAATTTGCTTGACACCACTTTGGTGGACGACCTGCGGGCGATTGTCCTCAGACAGCAAGGCAAGCGCTCGCGGCACCACATCGTTCAAGGCCTTGGCTCCCAGACTGCCGCCTACAACCAACACATGGAGCCGCCCGCTACGCCCTGCAAAGCGAAGTGCTGGTGAGGCTTGCTTCGTAAATGCTGCGCGCAATGGATTACCCACCCATAAGGCCCCCTGGATGACATCTGGAAAGGCAGTAAAAACGCGATCAGCAATTTTTGACAGTACCCGATTCGCCATTCCGGCTACAGAATTTTGCTCATGCAATATCAAGGGAACGCCCCTCAACACGCTCATCATGCCCCCTGGAAAAGAAACATAGCCACCCATACCGACCACCACATCGGGTTTCACACGGTGCATCACAGCAAGGCTTTGCACAAAGGCTTTGCATAAGCGCCATGGCAACATAAAAAAGGCGGTGAGACCCTTGCCACGCACACCATTGAAATCAATCATCTCAACAGAAAAACCCCGTGCAGGCACCAGTTCGCTTTCCATGCTGCCAGGCGTGCCTAACCAGTGCACACGCCAACCCTTTTCACGCAAAGCCTCGGCAACGGCCAATCCAGGGAAAATATGCCCCCCTGTTCCCCCCGCCATGATCAAGGCGCAAAGACTCATTCACGGCCTCCACGCATCATTTGTTTATTTTCAACATCAATGCGCAGAACGATCGCAATGGCGACCATGTTGAGCAATATGGCCGAACCTCCGTAACTCATCAAAGGCAAGGTCAGTCCTTTGGTCGGTAAGGCCCCGAGGTTCACCCCCATGTTGATGAATGACTGAAATCCAATCCAAATGCCGACACCCTGTGCGACCAAGCCTGCAAAAACTCGGTCCAACTGAATCGCCTGCCGACCAATCACCATGATGCGACGACTCAACCATAAAAACGCAGAGATCACACAAATCACACCCATCAGACCAAACTCTTCCCCGATCACAGCCAACAGAAAGTCGGTATGTGCCTCGGGCAACCAGTGCAGTTTTTCCACACTGCCTCCCAGTCCTACGCCAAATATTTCTCCCCGACCAATAGCAATCAAAGAGTGAGACAACTGGTAGCCTTTGCCCAATGCATACTTTTGATCCCAGGGATCGAGATATGCAAAAATGCGATCACGACGCCACTCTGATGTCATGATGATCATGGCAAAAATAAAAACCAGCACGGCCAGGATCAAGAAAAACATCCGCGCATTCACACCGCCCAAAAACAATATGCCCATCGCAATGATGGCGATGACCATAAATGCGCCCATATCTGGCTCGGCCAGCAACAATATGCCAGCCAAGGCTACAGCAGTTCCAATGGGCAATACGGCTCGGAAAAATTTTTCCTTGACATCCATTTTCCGGACCATGTAGTCCGATGCGTAAATAATCACAGCCAACTTAGCAAACTCAGATGGCTGGAAATTCATGACCCCCAATGAAATCCACCGACGCGCGCCATTAACATCTTTGCCGATATGCGGAATCAATACTGCAAGCAATAAAATCAATGAAACGACAAAAAAAGGACGCGCAACTTTTTCCCATTTTTGAATGGGAACCTGAAAAGCCAACAAGGCTGCAGCGAAACCAACTCCAATTGAAATGATGTGACGCACCACAAAATGCGTTTGCGCATAGCGTGCAAATTTTGGACTGTCAGGCAGCGCAATCGATGCCGAATACACCATCACCATGCCCCACATAAGCAAAGCCATCACCACCCAAACCAAGGTCTGATCAAGCCCCTGCAACTTGACATTAGCGCTTGTAGCTCTGGCATAGTCATAGCTGCCCAAATTAACGGGCAACGCGCCTTCTCGAATGGACTGCAGCCCTATCAGGCCACCCGATAAGCCATACAAGGTTCCACTGATTCGTGCGCTTGCACGGTCAATCAGAGAGTTCTGGCGCTCGCTCATACATGCGCCTCCATCACAACGCCGGACGCTTCAGCCAACGCGGTGACCACCTGGCAATAGACTTCAGCGCGATGGACATAATTTTCAAACATATCAAAACTTGCACAAGCTGGCGAGAGTAAAACAGCATCACCTGATTGCGCCAGTTGGCTGGCTTTACTCACCGCATCTTGCATATCTTGGGCATCCACCAAGATGGCTCCTGTAGCGGCCAATTGATGGCGAATGGCTGCGCCAGCTTGACCCATCAAAATGACGGCACGTGAATAGCGCGCAACGGGCTCTACCAATGGCGAAAAGTCTTGACCTTTGCCGTCGCCACCCAAAATCACCACGACTTGACGGTCAACCCCCAAGCCTTGTAATGCGGCAACAGTGGCACCTACATTGGTGCCTTTGCTGTCATCGAAATATTCAACACCATTGACAATACCCAGCAACTCCACCCGATGAGGTTCACCACGGTACTCACGCAAACCGTAAAGCATAGGCGCCAAACTGCAACCAGCGCTGCTGGCCAACGCCAAAGCGGACAAGGCATTCACCGCATTGTGTCGCCCCCTGATGCGCAAAGCATCAGCTGGGATCAATCGTTGGATGTGGATTTCTTCGACTTCGTCCTTGCGACGTTTGCGGGTCTCGTCACCTGCTATTGCGCGGACCAACCAGGTCATACCATTCAACACTTCAATGCCAAAGTCACCTGGACGCAGTGGCATACCCGCTCCAAAAGTAACATGGTCGCGCACTGTGGGCTTTTGCAGTTTGACGCGAACAGGTTCCGGCAGCATCGCCATCACAGTCGCATCTTCTCGGTTCAACACCATCAAAGTACTTGGACCAAAAACAGAGGCTTTGGCCATTGCATAGGCCGCCATGCTGCCATGCCAGTCCAGATGATCTTGACTGATATTGAGTACCGTCGCCGCAGTGGGCTCAAAGGACCCTGCCAAAACGAGTTGGAAACTGGACAATTCAAGAACCCAGACTTCTGGCAAATGACTGTCTAGTGCGGCGCTCAGTGTGTCGAGTAAGGAAGGACCAATGTTGCCGGCCACCTTGACTTTTTTTCCAGCCCGCTCCACCAACTTGCCGGTCAATGCTGTGACTGTCGTTTTACCGTTGGTCCCCGTAATAGCCAAGACTTGGGGTGTGTAAGCACGTTGCGTTTGGAGATCCTTTAAAGCTTGTGCAAACAAGCTCAACTCACCACCCACAGACAAGCCTTTTGCCTTCGCCGCGTCTGTCACCGGCGCAATGGCATCGGGTTTCAAGCCAGGGCTGACAAAAACGGATCCGATTGGCGTGCCTTCTATCAATTGGGCTGTGAAAGCACCACCCACGAATTGCACTGCAGGCAATTCATTTTGAAGTGATTGCAAATGTGGCGGCTCTTCACGTGTGTCCGCCACCACCACTTGCGCGCCAAACCGAGCGCACCAACGGGCCATGGCCATACCTGAGATGCCAAGCCCAAGTATGAGGATGTTTTGCCCTTGAAGTTGCTGCATGACTTATCTCAGCTTCAAAGTAGACAAACCGACCAAGCACAACAACATGGTGATGATCCAAAAACGCACCACAACCTGGGTTTCTTTCCACCCAATTTTTTCAAAATGATGGTGCAATGGCGCCATTTTTAAAATACGGCGGCCTTCGCCGTATTTTTTCTTTGTGTACTTGAAATACATCACTTGCAGCATCACTGAAAGGGCTTCCGCCACAAAAATACCGCCCATGATGGCAAGCACAATTTCTTGGCGAACAATGACTGCAATCGTCCCCAAGGCTGCCCCCAAGGCCAATGCCCCGACATCCCCCATGAACACTTGCGCTGGGTGGGTGTTAAACCATAAAAATGCCAATCCAGCACCCGCCATGGCTGCACAAAAAATCATCAACTCACCGGACCCGGGTATATAAGGAAAGATCAAGTATTTGGAATACACGGAACTGCCTGTCACGTAGGCAAATACACCCAACGCAGACCCCACCATCACCACCGGCATGATCGCCAAACCATCCAAACCATCTGTCAGATTGACTGCATTGCTGGCTCCCACGATCACCAGATAGGTCATGATCACAAATCCCAGAATGCCCAAGGGGTAACTGACTTCCTTGAAAAACGGTAGAAATAAGCCTGCTTTGGGTGGCAAGCTGACATCAAAGCCAGAGATGATCCAGCGAAAAAACAAATCCAGCACCCGCATATTGGAATTTTCTGAAATGCTGAAGACCAAATAAAGCGCGGCCAATAAGCCAATCACCGATTGCCAGAAAAATTTTTCTCTCGACCGCATGCCCTCAGGATCTTTTTTGACCACTTTGCGCCAATCATCGACCCACCCGATCACGCCAAAGCCTAAAGTCACAATCAACACAATCCATACAAATCGGTTCGATAAATCAAACCAGAGCAAAGTGGAGATCGCTATGCACAACAGAATCAATACGCCACCCATGGTGGGGGTCCCACTCTTGGCCAAATGGGATTGCATGCCATAACCACGCACAGGCTGCCCTATCTTCAGCGCAGTCAAACGACGAATCACCCAAGGACCTGCCGTCAAGCCCATCAACAAAGCAGTCATCGCGGCCATCACCGCACGGAAGGTGATGTATTGGAAAACGCGCAAGAATCCCCACTCTGGAGACAATGTCTGCAACCACTGGGCAAGGCTAAGCAGCATGCTTGTATTCCTTCACCGGTGTCCCATGTGCATTCAGCGCTTCCAGCACCCTTTCCATCCTCATAAAACGTGAACCCTTGACCAAAATACTGTTGAAATAAGGCAGCATCAGAATCACGTTCGCTTGCAATTGAGCCATATCCTCAAAATGCCGCCCTCCACTGAACGTTGTGCTGGTGTTGTGACTCATGCTGCCCAAGGTGAAAACTTGCGTCAGTCCCTTTGTTTGAGCGTAGGCGCCCACTTCGGCATGGAATTGAGGGCCTTGATCACCGACCTCCCCCATATCACCCAAAACCAGCAACTGAGGGCCTGGTAATTCACACAGCACATCGATGGCCGCACAGACTGAATCTGGGTTCGCGTTGTAGCTGTCATCAATGACTGTGATGTCATGTGTGGCATCTGTTAAGGTCATCGAACGAGAGCGTCCTTTGACAGGCTCAAAAGCATGCAATCCTTGGGCAACGTTTTGGACGGAAACACCCACACTCAGGGCGCAAGCCGCTGCAGCCAAGGCATTTTTGACGTTATGCCGACCTGCCACATGGACACGGCACGGGCGTTGTCCTGACTTGCTTATCAATTCAAAGTTCCAAGCACCCTCTGTCCATACGGGCTCGCTTGAATGCACATCCCCTGACTTCATACCGAATGTCACGACCCTGCGATTTGCGGCCATGTTCTGCCACATCGGGGTGTATTCGTCATCAATCGGAAAAACAGCGATTCCATTGGAATTCAAAACATCGATGACCGCACCATTTTCGCGTGCAACAGCTTCAACAGTAAGCATGAACTCTTGGTGCTCGCGTTGTGCGTTGTTCACGAGCGCTAAGGTGGGGCGTGTCATGTGCGCCAAATTGGAAATTTCACCTGGATGGTTCATGCCAAGTTCCACTACAGCCATCTCATGATGTGCGCGTAAACGAAGCAAGGTCAAGGGGACGCCAATGTCATTGTTCAAATTTCCTTGCGTAGCCAAGCTGGCATGGGGTAGTGCCGACTGAAAAATACTGGCCAGCATTTGAGTCACGGTGGTCTTGCCATTGCTGCCGGTGACAGCGATCAATGGCAAATCGAATTGGGATCGCCATCCTGCAGCCAACTGCCCCAGCGCCAAACGTGTATCGGCCACAACAACTGCTGCCAACCCTGCCGCTTGCGCATTGGCCAATCCCTTGGCATCGCACAGAACAGCCATGGCGCCCATGTCTTTGGCTTGCGCAATGAATTGCCCGCCATCGAATAGCTCACCTCTCAGTGCCACAAATAAATCACCAGGCTCCAAGGTACGCGTATCGGTGTGCACGCGCTCCACTTGCACGGTCGCATCACCATGCACAACAGACCCATTTACCCAGTGCAATATGCGTTGCAATGAAAGGTGCATGCCGCCGGTCATGAGGCAACTCCTTCGTTGCGCAAGGCCAGCTTTTGCAACACACGCTGTGCGTGTTCAATATCTGAAAATGGATGGCGAACGCCGCCAATATCTTGGTAGTTTTCATGCCCTTTTCCAGCAATCAAAACCACATCCGAAGGTTTCGCTTCGCACAGAATTTTTTCAATGGCCAACGCCCGATCTACGATCACGCGCGCATCCAAAGGCTTGCGCATACCCAATGACATTTGCTCCAAAATATGAACTGGATCTTCTGTGCGGGGGTTGTCGCTGGTGAGCACAACCTGATCGGCAACCTGCTCGGCTGCACTCGTCATCAGTGGTCGTTTAGAGGGATCCCTGTCTCCACCGCAGCCCATCACGCACCACAATTGACCTTCGCGCTCTGCAGCCACATTTTTAAGTGCCTGCAAAGCTTTAGCCACAGCATCAGGCGTGTGGGCGTAATCCACAACGGCAAGGGGCAAATGACTTGACTGTGACGAGATCAGTTGCATGCGCCCTGGTACGGGTGACAGCTGAGCACAAGCTTGGACGGCCGCGTGGAGCGGATGACCCAAGGCACGCAGCACACCGATCACGCCCAGCAGGTTGTCGATGTTGAAGTCGCCGATCAAAGAAGTTTGCAAAGAAGCAACCTGGCCTGCTTCTAAGATGTTTAACACCAATCCATCCTGCACACTCTTGACTTGACGCGCCTGCAAACGTCCATGACCACCGCTGCGTGAGCAGGTCCAGACATCCAAGCCCTTACCCTCTAAAGATGCAGCCAGCTCAGCGCCAAAGGGGTCCGCAATGTTGATGACGCACGACTTCAAACCTGGCCATGCAAACAAACGCGCTTTGGCCTGTCCATAGGCGGACATTTCGCCGTGGTAATCAAGGTGGTCTTGCGTCAAATTGGTGAACACAGCAACACGCACTTTCGCGCCATCCATGCGGTGCTCTTGGATGCCTATAGAGGAAGCCTCCATGGCTACATAGGTCATTTTTTGATCTGCAAATCCGCGCAACTGACTTTGCAACAACACAGCATCCGGAGTGGTCATACCCGTCGATGTCAGTGCAGACATGACACCTGTTCCCAAAGTACCTATCACGGCACAGTCATCAACGCCTTTTAACTTATTCAAGGCTTGCGCTAACCACCAGGTGGTTGATGTTTTTCCATTGGTTCCCGTCACGGCCAGCAAGGCCAGCTGCTCGCTGGGAGACGCGTAAAATGCGTTGGCAATCCAACCGGCGTTCGCTTTGAGGCCTTCAAAACAGGCGAATTCAGGCGAATCGCCCATTTCCATCGCATCCAAGCCATGCTTCTCAACGATGCATGCTGCGGCACCTTGCGCACGCGCCAATGACACGAACAAACGACCATCTGCCGAGGCCCCTGGCCAGGCCAGAAAGCCATCGCCCGACTTGACGTTGCGACTGTCTGTTTGCAATTGTCCGGTCACACGCTGACGCAGCCATCGTGCGGCCTCTATAGGGCTGTGCAGTTGCAACATCAGAACGACTCCTCTACGGCTCGAACCGCGGTTTGTGGTTTTACAGACATGTCAGGCTGGACTCCCATCAAGCGCAAGGTTTGCTGCACCGTTTCGCTGAACACTGGGGCTGCTACATCGCCGCCAAAGTAGCGTCCATTGCTAGGCTCATCGATCATGACGGCAACAACGATTCGGGGGCGTTCAATCGGTGCCAGTCCCACGAAAAAGCCACGGTATTTTTTACCGGCATACCCTTTACCCTCCTGTTTATGCGCTGTTCCGGTTTTGCCACCAACCGAATAGCCCACAGTTTGAGCCTTAGGCGCAGTGCCACCGGGTCCTGCTGCCAAGTTCAGCATTTTGCGAACAGCCAAGGCATGCTCGGCGCTCATCACACGCACCCCCGCCGTCACGCTGGGGTTTTCGATCTTCATCAGACTGGCTGGAATGACCTCGCCATCATGTGAGAAGACGGTATAAGAGCGTGCCAATTGAAACAAGCTGGTGGACAGTCCATACCCATAACTCATCGTGGCTTGCTCAATGGGTCGCCAAGTTTTATAGGGACGCAGTTTGCCGCTGACCACCCCAGGAAATGGGATCTGGGGTTTTTGTCCAAAACCCACTTGGGTAAAAATTTCCCACATGTCTTTGGGCTGCATTTGCATCGCAATTTTCACGGTACCAATGTTGCTTGATTTTTGAATCACCTCACTCACTGTCAACGTCCCTTGGGGATGCGCGTCTGAGATGGTCGAGCCTGAAATGGTCAAGCGACCAGGCGCCGTCTCGATGCGAGATTCTGGTCTCACGATGCCCTTTTCAAGGGCCTGTGAAATCACCAAAGGCTTCATGGTCGAGCCCGGCTCAAAGGTGTCCGTTAATGCACGGTTACGCAACTGCTCACCACTCAAGTTGACACGCTTGTCCGGCGAGTAGCTCGGGTAATTAGCCAATGCCAGTACCTCTCCCGACTGTGCATCGAGCACCACTACGCTGCCCGCCTTGGCCTTGTGCTCCAACACAGCATCACGCAATTTTTGATAGGCAAAAAACTGAACTTTGTTGTCAATGCTCAGTTGCAAGTCCACGCCGTCAACAGGCAACACGGCTTCACCAATGTCTTCAACCACACGACCCAATCTATCTTTGATCACACGGCGTGAACCAGAACGTCCAGCCAGTTGCTTTTGAAACACCAGTTCCATCCCCTCCTGACCCACATCTTCCACGTTGGTAAACCCCACCACGTGCGCGGCCGCTTCACCTTCGGGGTACAGTCGCTTGTACTCCTTGATGGTGTAAACACCTTTGATGTCCAAGGCCAGAATTTCTTTTGCCACGGACTCATCGAGTTGCCGCTTTAGCCAAACAAATGTTTTGTCTTCATTGGCTAACTTTTTTTCCAAATCAGCGGGCAGCACTCCCAAAAGACGGGCCAATTGGCGCAGTTTTTCAGGATCACGCTCCATGTCCTCCGGATTGGCCCAAATGCTGGGTGCAGGCACACTCGTCGCCAAAAGCAAACCGTTGCGGTCCAAGATGCGTCCTCGATTGGCCGGCAATTCCAAGGTGCGCGCAAATCGAACTTCACCTTGTCGCTTGAAAAAAGAGTTGTCAATCACTTGCACATAGGCTGCGCGGACGGCCAAAGCCGCAAAGGCAAGCGCAATCGTCGCCACAATCAGTTGGCTGCGCCAGACCGGCGTTTTGCTGGTCAGCAAGGGACTGGAGCTGAGCTGAACGCTTCGACTTCTCATTGCGATGCCTCCCGCACAAAGCCTGGTCTTGTCACATACTGCGTGATACCGGGAGCTGGGTTGCGCATCTGCAATTGATCCCGCGCCAACCTCGCAACCCGCAAAGGAGTGGCTTGCGCTCGTTGCTCCACAGTCAATCGTTCCAAGGCAATTTCAAGCTGGGCGGCTTCTTTAAGCGTTTTTTCATGCTCGACAAACAAACGGCGCGTTTCATACTGGCTGTGCACCAAATACATTGCACTCACCACCACAGCGATCAACAAAACCAGATTCAGACGTGTCATGCCGTGACCTCCATGCGCTCAGCCACACGCATGATGGCGCTTCGGGAACGAGGGTTTGCAGCCACTTCTGCGGCACAAGGGCGCACGCGCTCAATGGCCTTGAGCTTCATAAGGACAGGCAGGGCAAAAGGCATGCGGCGGTCGTACACCTCTTTGGAGTGCTTGGCGATGAACTGTTTGACGATGCGATCTTCCAGCGAGTGGAAACTGATCACCACCAACCGCCCGCCCGGCTTGAGCACTTGTAAACTGGCCTCTAGCGCTTGTTCAAGCTGCGCA
>Ga0114958_10001853_pt1 | contig 16299 bp, 9 predicted proteins | sample C_130208_EF_Meta_FD_89577 | JGI IMG/M metagenome (GOLD analysis project Ga0114958, IMG submission 89577) | Freshwater microbial communities from Lake Croche, Canada to study carbon cycling - C_130208_EF_MetaG | ecosystem: Environmental > Aquatic > Freshwater > Lake | place: Lake Croche, Canada...
AAGCGTTGCTCAAATTGAATAGCGACACCTCTGCGCTTCCTAGTGCAAGGCTGTAACCGTAATAATCACCCGATTGCTTCAAGGGTAAACCAAGCCGCTTTAACTGCTGTGCAAAGGCCTCAGGAGTGACCATCATTAGAGTTCGTACCGCTGGTAGGTTCAGCGAGGCAGCCAAGGCCGTACGTGCTGAGACCCAGCCTTTAAAACTGCGGTCGTAGTTTTGAGGGATATACAGTCCAGCGCCGGTTTGGAGTTGAGCGCTCGAATCATTTAGCAAACTGGCGGCAGTTAAGCGTTGTTCAGCAAGGGCTTGGGCGTACAGAAAAGGCTTTAAGGTCGAACCAGGCTGTCGCAAGGCCAGCACGGTGTCAACGTTTTCGGCCTTGCTTAGCGCGCCAGATGACCCCACCCAAGCCAAAATCTCGCCCGATTGGTTGTCTAGCACAACGACTCCGCCATCCTCTACGTGGCGTTTTCGTAACTCACGCAGTTGGTTTTGCAGAGACTGCGCCGCAAAACGTTGAAGTGAGGCGTCTATTGTCGTGTGGATCGATCTGTTTGTAGTCGGGGGGGGTGACTGCGCCTTAATAAAATTTGGTTCGCGAGAAATGCGCAGGCTCGAATTGACCTTGGGCGGCTGTTCAGCACTGCGCGTCGCGTGATCTGGGTGCCTTACCGGTTGCTGCTCTGTTTGAAGGCGCTGCCTCCATTCAGCAACACTGTAGCGGGCAACCTGTGGGGCAATGCCAGCACTCGGTTCAAAGGCCTTGCGCTGCAAAGTTTGAAAAACAATTTGATCAATCCCGTCACACACTGTCGCAGGAGCGTCCGCTTCGATTAAGCGCAGCACGCCGCAGGCGCGTCGGGCAACTTCGTCTGGTGCTGCATTTGGGCCACGCACCAGTGCAGCGGCGATTGCAGCATCTTGATCGTTCAAACCTTGTGCCGCCTTACCGAACAATGTTTGACTCAACGCGTCAATCCCAACGGTTTCGCCCCGAAACGGCACAAGATTCAAGTAGGCCTCAAGAATCTGATCTTTACGCCATTTCAGTTCAAGCCATTCGGCAGTGATCGATTGCTCGATTTTTTTGGTGACACTGCGACCCACCTTTTTGCTTTTTAAGTCCTCGTCCAACAAACCGATTAATTGCATGGTCAGAGTCGACGCGCCTCGCGTTTTTTGATTCCAAAGATTACCCCAGGCAGCGGATGACGCAGCACGCCAGTCAACGCCGCTGTGTTCATAAAAACGCTTGTCTTCGCTTAGCACAATCGCCTGACGAAAGGCTGGCGATACTGCATCAAGCGAAATCCATTGTCCCCGGCGTACGCTGCGATCTGTGCGGAGTCGATGAATCAGTTCGCCATGTCGATCTAAGATGCGCACATCTGAAGGCTCGTAAGCGGCTTTTACCTCACGAAAGGAGGGCAACCCTTCGGCGAACGCGTTGCTCGTAATCAACCCAAGGCTAAAGACTGCCCGACCGAGCAGGCGACCGCTTGTGCGAAGACGCAAGCTTGAGACCGCTGACTTTAAGCACAGCCAGCTTGCATGACTGAAATAAAGGGTTGGCCTCATGTCAAAGCAGATATTGCAAGCGCCATCGCTCAAAAAAATTCATCGCACAACGACCTGAACGTTTGGAGTTTCGCCAAACATTTCGGGGGCGTACATGGCTTCAATGCGCGTGGCTGGCAAAGAGAATGTGCCAGAGCTATTTAAACGAATCGTATATTGAAGCTTTGAAATCCCCGCGGGCACATACTCGTAATAGGCTCTGAGGCCTTCAAGACTTCGTTCTTGGTAGGCAAGCCAAGCCTTTGTCTCTTGCTTTTCGCCATTTGTTGCAATTTGCGAATCGCGTCCCAAGCCGCTACCCAGGATTGTGGCGCCAGCGGGAATCGCATCCGTGAGAGCCACCCAGGTCATCTCGGTAGAAGCGTTGAATTCGAGCGTGATCCGCACGATGTCGCCACGACTAAACGTACCGGGCGGCAGCGTTTTGTCTGCTTGCTCGATGGGGTTGACCGAACGTTTGATTTGAAAGCCAGCAAAGCGAGGTGCCGTCAGAGGTATTGCTGCCAAAGATTGAATGCCTACCCACGGACGGCCCGTTCCTACAGGAGTGATTCTGAGCGTATCTGTCTGGTCACTGACTGGCCAGGCGAGCACCATGCTTGCAGGACTTTCAGCCGACATCTCTACGACTGACAGAGTTTGACCAAGGCTGGCACCGATCTTACCTGTGACCGGAGTCGCCTCATGAACTTTGGCAAATTGTTCGAGTGCCAAACTTCCCCAAAGATTAGCGGTAGTGGTTGACCAAGCTCCCTTTTGTTGGCGCGCAATCAGCCCCGTCAATAGCCGGCTCGAATCGGTTTTCCAGGTTGGGTCCGTTAAAGTCAGTAAAGATAGACGCGCTGCATTGACGTCACCATTTTGCATCACCCACCACCAGGCATCATTACGTTCGGTGCTAAAGCTGGCGCGCGAACCTTGAAACGCTAACCGACCGCGCAACACTTGATTGGCTTGTGCACGGTGCTGTTCACGCCCTCTTATATTAGGCATGCGATTCAGGATGTTGAGCCAATCAATGACTGCGTGGGTGGGCCATTTGGCTGGAGCAAGCTCGATCGAGTCAAGCATCTTTGGTTGAGCCGCACCGTAACGCGATAGTGCTTCAAGTGCTGTAAGCTTTCGCACATCAAGATCAGATTCGGTGCTCCAAGATTGACGTTCGATTTTTCCCTGAACAAAAGCACTCAGGCCTTTAAGCATCGGCGCGGCCAAGTCGCGCGGTATTCCAAAGGTAGGATCTAGCGTTTGTGCTTCGTGTGCAGCACTCAACAAGTAAGCCGTTAAGGTATCGCTGCCGCGGTTACTATCGCCAGCTTTGGGCGGGAAGTAAGTCGCCAGACCATCGCGATCCAGGTAGCCCGGTAATTGTGTGAGCAACTCTGCCCACAGGGCATGGTCCCGCATACCCAGTGCTTTACTCGTACTTTGTTCAAGACACGAAAAAGGATAGCTGGCCAGCCAAGCCCGCACGCTCGGCAGCCCTTGGGTCAAACTACGGCTGAACGACAGTTTGACTCCACCACGCTCAGCTAGCGCGTCTGTTGGCGCTTTGACTTCGAGCGTGAAGGGGCCCTCTAACTGGAGCAACGTGGCTTGTTGAACGGTCACTGGCACTGCAGGCGTCACACGTTGGTTTATTTTTAAACCATCTTGGGTCTGACTCAGCGAATCCTTTGCGCGAATCTGCCAAATCAAGGTGTCTAACACTGGTTGTGTCACTTGGTTGGCCACCGTCACCGTCCAGCTGACCTGGCCCGCTGTACGCGGCTCGAGTTCTAGCAACTGAGGGGGTAAGGTTAAAGTTTGATGGTTGGCTTCGACCATCAGTTTCATCGGTTTGTCGGTGGTATTGCGCAAGGTCACTTGGGCTTGGTATTGATCCCCTTCGCGCACGAGTGGTGGCAAGCCGCTAATGATCTGCAAGTCTTGCGTGCTTTGAATGGTTGTTTTACCTGTACCAAACAGCCCAGTCGATAAATCAGCGATTGCAACAATTTCAAAAGTCGTCAGCGCATCATTCAAGGGCACGGTCACCTGTGCCTGACCTTTTTCATCCAAAATAATTTTTGGATTCCAGAGTAACAAAGTATCTAAGAGTTCTCGGGTCGGATTGCGTCCACCACCGCCGCCCGCGGGTACTGCTTTGCGCCCATAGTGACGGCGGCCAATGATTTCCATTTGTGCTGTCGAGGTGATGACACCCCACGCGCGGGGTACTAACATGCCTTCAAGCAAATTCCAGCTCTTGTTTGGCATCAACTCAAGTAGCGCCTTATCGACCGCAGCTAGTGCGATTTCAGCATGTGCAGCCGGTTGCTGATTAGGTAGGGTCACCGTTACAGTGACTTGTGCTTTATCGCGCACGGGGTAAGTGCTGCGGTCAGTCTCAACTTTAACGTTTAAACGATGGGCGGCATCGCCCACTCGAATGGATCCCATGCCAAACCGATATGTTGGTTTGCTTAAGTCGACCATCGAGGTCGGTGCAACAAAATCGTCGTGATCAGGGTTGGTATAGTCTGCCCACCACTTAGTAGGTGCACGATAGCCCCAGGTAAAAAAGCTATACCAAGGAACCGCGCGTAAGCGACCGCGCAAGGCCAGCACGCTGACATAGACGTTGGGGCTCCAGCCTGCTTTCACTTCAATTGCGATGGTTGGGTCATCTCCCTTTAGCTCGACTACGCGCGTTTCTAAGATGCCTTCTCGCTCAATCGCAACCAGTGCCGTCGCCTGGCGAAAAGGCATACGCACTTGAAATTTGGCAATCTCGCCGGGTTGATAAGTTTTTTTCTCGGGTAATACATCCATTCTGTCGTGGTCGTCGGCGCCAAACCAGATTTCACCCTGCCGGGTGACATACACCGAGGTCGCTGCTTGGATTTGATTGCCTGCGGGGTCACGCGCAGTCACAATTAATTCAACTTCACCCGCCTGGTCAAGCTTGGCGTCGCACAACATGAGGCCGCGCGTGTCACTTGTGCCACGGCACACGACTCCTAAATCTTTGGTGATTGTTTTGTTGTCGTAGCTGTAAAAACCACCTACCAAGCGCTTACGGACTGACTCAACCTTGCGAGAAATCGCACTAACCTCAAGAGCGACCTTGGATTGAGCCTGCCCCGTTAAATCAAGCGCTAAAGCCTGTAACTTAAGCGTCTCACCCGCCGACACCCAGTGCTCAGTCTTGATGCCGGCGATGACTTGAGCGGGCCAAAGCGTTTGAATATTTCGTATGGTTTGTATTTCACCGCTTGGATCTGCATAGGTCGCCTCGAGCAAAAGTTCTTTGACCTCTTTAGCTGAAGGAATCGAATCGATTGTCAGCTTGCCGCTGCCAACTTTATCTAAAACCAGTGGCATTTTGTTTGCGATCAAGCGTTGGCCTGGTTGTTGCTCTGAAACCTGCGCGGCAGCTCCGGGAGAAGACTCAAGCCCCCTTGGGGTTCGAAAGATAAAATCTTCATAGTTGGGAAACGCAAGCGCCTTGTCGCGCACGAGTGCAGATACTTGTACGGGTAGGTTTGAGGCTGCTCCGCCAGACAAGTAGGCAACTTGTACGTCGAGGGGTAATTTTTGTGTTCGCACGAGCGGCGCGTTCGTGTCGGGTTTGATTTGTCCGCTAAAAATGGGCAAGCGAAACTCTTCGACCCTGAAATTACCAGATTCTTGAATTTCATTTTTATCGACCAGTGCAACTGTGTAGAGCCCTAGTTTTGCATTGCGGGGTAATTTAAAGGTGTTTTGAGCCGACTGACCGCCGGTCGCGCTTGTCGACCATAACACCTGACCCTTGTACTCTTGACCGCTTCCAACATGGGTGATTAAGTAAGAAGAGGGTGGCCTGGCCACTCGGTCAAAACCGTGACTGGTTTCGGCGCGTAGGATATGTTTCATTGACACTGTCTCACCGGCCCGAACCAAGGATCGGTCAAAGATGGTGTGGACACGCTGATCGGGTCTTGCTTCTTGACTGGTTGGCACATTAAAGCGCCAAGGTTCAATTCCTTTATCCCAGCTAGACCAGGTAAAAGCAATGTCTTCGATGGGTGAGGCATTGAGCTTTAAAGATTGGGGCTGTGGTGCACGTGCGCTAATAAAATACGCACGCAGGTATTCGTTCTTTTCATTACAGATGGGCGCTTGCGGTGAAATTCCTTTAAAACTCGCAATGCCTGTTGAATCGGTGACTGCCTGCGCCAATGCGCGTCCGTGACAATCAGAGATTTGTACGCTTGCACCTGCAACAGGTTTTCCTTGATCTAAGGTGGTGACCCAGGCGACAGAGTTTTCGCGGCCAAGCTTAAAGTGCACGCCCAAGTTCGTCACTAAAGCCGAGGTGCGTACAAACATCGGGCGTGTCTCACCGTACCGTTCATCAAGCAAACGTTGACCAAGTTGTTGTGACGTCAGTTCGATAACATGAAAGCCGGGCGTAAGTGGCACGCCAATCACCTCGAACGGGCGCTTATCGCTCGCGGATTGAGCGGGTAGTTCTAATTGAGTTGTCGACTCGATCTGTGAAAGCAGTGACATACTGCGCGTTTCAACCTCACTCTCTCTCTCTTTAGAGACGACGGGTGGTAAGGGTGAGGTCGCATCCTTCTCGGCTTGCTTTCGCTCAATCCAAGCTTCGTGATATTGCAGCGTCTTGCGATACCAGGCAATGATGTCCGCATCTGAATTCAAACGAAGGTCGGTTACTTTGCCACGTTTTTGCGTGACGGGTAGTTCTTTAATGTTGAGACGTGCTTCCACGTTGCGCACTGTGAGCGGCAAAATGCCAACGCCTTGATCATCTGCAAGGCGTTCAATTACGCCGAAGGGCGCAGCTGAAAATTTAGCTAAAGCTGGCATTGCACCTGTTGTGACTTTCAACGGAAATGAACTCGCATTGCTCAACAGTCGATTTGAGTCATCCTTGAGGGCCTGAGGGAGTTCGATCGTGAATTCGGTATTTTCGGGAAATACACCAGTAAATTTAACGGTCGTAGCGTAATCGGCCGCTTGGGCGTCAGCCATGCTTGCGCCCGATTCATCGGTCAGCGTCGCAGGATATGTCTTTGTGCCAGAGGTTAAGCGTATGCTCTGCAGTAAGGCGGTTGGAACAGGTGCACTGAAATTCAGTGTCAACGGCAAGATCGGTACGCAACCGCTTCGGGCGTTTTCACGTTCACAATTGAAATTAGCAGTAAACGGCTCGCGAACTGTGAAGTCTAAGCGTTGCTCGGTTGTGGTTTTTACTTCTTCTTCAGATTGAAGTGCACTGACGATTCCTTGCCCATAAACAAGTTGAATTTTTGCTGACGAAGGCAGGCGTCGATTGCAGGCAAGCGTGACAACGCTCAGGGGCGCTTTGTTAGCCTCTTCTTGAAGATTGCCCGCTTCGATGACGGCGTCGCGATCAGCCCCCGAGATCAAGCGAATAGGCACACGCTCGCCTAAACCTTCGACTGCACACCAAACATGAGCGCGTAGGCTGGTCAGCGTGGCGGGACCTGTGAGATGAAGTAAAAAGATCTGATCCTCAACAATTGGTGGGGCGTATTGTCCAGGTGTTGCACGCTCAATGGTCGGGCCACCGGTGTTAAAGGTGTACTGCGATTCACCTTTTATTACGCCGCCTAAAAAATTTAAATTTTGTGGCTTGAGTTCGGCTTTGCAGGCGACCCCTGCCGGTATTGGATTGGTAAAATCGTAAGCCCAACTGCGCTCATTGATCCATCTGCCGGTACCCGCAGTTGCACTATCTAGCGAACACTGCACCTCAACAGGGGCTGGCAATTTGGTTTCGCCAAAGGTCACGGCAGCGCGATCAAAGTCAATGACGATTTGTCGCACACTGCTCGTCGCGCCTTGCGGTGAAAAACGCGTAATGGTTGCCGCATGCGACTGATTCGCCCAGATAAAAAATATGGCGAGGGCAAGAAATTTAATAGTGTTCATCATCCGTGGTCTTTTAAGTCAGCCGTGTGTCGAGTCGCGTCAGAAACCGCCACTGAAAGCATAAACCGATTTCATCGCAAGATGGGCAAGAATTGAACCCTTCAGAACGCGCAGCGCCAGAGCGATTGGTGGTTTTCAGTCAAAAGCTGGCATTTGAGTAATGGCCTCAAAAATAGCGTTAAAGTAAAGCTCTGTTACCGACCCCTCGGATCAGTTTGCCAACAACAGAGCGCGAACAAGGCGCCTTTCAGAGACCACTTATATGACACCTTCATTGCACTGCTTTAACGCCACCGAGCGGATTAGTTTTGGTGAGCCAGCCGCCGCGGCCGTACTCAAAGAACTTGACCGAACGGCAAGCCAACGTGTCTTTGTGCTGGGAAGTCGATCTGTTGCAGCGACACCGTCTTATCAAGCGATCATTGAGGCGCTTGGCAATCGCTGTGTCGGTCAGTTCACTGGGATCACTGCTCATGTGCCTCAAGCTTGCGTCTTAGAAGGTGCACAGGCCGCCCGTACCGCTCGCGCCGATGTGCTGCTTGCGATCGGCGGTGGTTCGGTCATTGATGCGACAAAGGTCATGTTGGTAGCCCTAAAAAAAGATTTGACGACGCCCGCTCAGTTGCATGACGCTGCAATCTTTGCTGCAACCGATGGCAGTGTTCGACCAGCCGATGCCTTAGAGTGGATACGAATGATTGCCGTGCCCACGACGCTTTCTGCGGCCGAATTTACTTGGTTTGCAGGATGCTCAGATACAGACGCGGGGGTGAAAGAGATATTTGGTTATCCGATGACAGCACCGCGTGCCGTGATCGTTGATCCATTGGTCACGCTTGATACCCCGATGAGTTTATTTTTATCAAGTGGTATCAAGGCGGTTGACCATGCGGCCGAATTTATGGCGATGTTAAATGTAGATCCTTGCGTGGATGCCTTTGGTACTGCAGCGTTAGGTCTGTTGTCACAGGGATTGCCGCGTGTTCTGGCGAACCCGAGTGATTTGGATGCGCGTCTGGATTGTCAGCGGGGCATGGCAATGTCGATCCGTATTCTTGAATTCGGTGCGCGTGTAGGCGCTAGTCATGCAATCGGGCATGTCTTTGGCGCACATGCGGGGGTTGGGCACGGTTACACTTCGTGTGTCTTGCTGCCGGCTGTCATGCGTTACAACAAAGTCGTCAATGCCCCAAAGCAACAAATAATTGCGCAGGCCATGGGTTGCGCTGGGATGGAGGCGGCCGATGCCATCGAGCAGTTGGTGCAAAGCTTGAACTTACCCACGCGTATACGTGACGTTGGCGTCAAACATGAAGATTTTCAAGCGATCGCCGATAAGGTGATGCATGACTTTGGAATTAAAAACAATCCAAGACCGGTCACCCAAACCAGCCAGCTTCTTGAGATTTTAGAGTCAGCTTGGTGACTACGCTTAAAGGGACTTGAGAGTTTTCTTGGTGAGTTTGCTCACAGATAGTTGAGCAAACCGACCGAGCAACATAGTGCAGTTTTAAGCGTTGATCAATTGAGAGCCCTAAAGAGATAGCTCTGGCAAATCAATCCAGCGGCGTTCGGCATGACTGCGATAGCACGCATCGACAAGCTGTATACCTTTCGCACCCGCCTTCAAAGGCGAAGCAAAGGGCGCGTCGTCCAGCACATGTTTTAAAAACGACTCCCAGCCCGCACGATACGAATTTGTGTAAGGTGCAACATCCGGTACCTCAAGCCACTGCGCGTCAAAGTCTTCGCTCGTGGGCACCTCAATGCTCCATATTGGCTTGGGCGTGGCAGCCACCGGCTGAATAAAGCAGCGATACAACCCGCACGAGGCTGAGCCTTGTGTACCATCGACTTGCAGTGTCAAAATATCATCGCGCTTGATGCGCGCCGCCCACGAGGCATTGATCTCTACCAAGGCTCCGTTCGCCAGTTCAAGTGTGGCCAATACAACGTCCTCAACGTCAACGTCGTAGGGCTTACCTTGCTCGTCGCGACGTTTTGGGATGGCAGTTTTTGTGCGGCAAGATACAGATTTGATGTCGCCGAGTAAGGTATCAACAATGTAGCGCCAGTGCGGAAACATATCTAACACCAAGCCGCCGCCGTCGCGCTTGCGATAGTTCCAGCTTGAGCGTTGCGCGGGGTGAAGCTCGCCATCAAACACCCACCATCCAAAGTCTATTTTGGCTTGAATGATTTCACCAAAGAAACCAGCCTCTTTGACCTTTCGCAGTTTGTGCAGGCTCGGCAAAAATAGTTTGTCTTGCACCGTGCCGTTCTTCAGTTTTAAACGTTCGGCCATGCGCGCCAGCTCAAGGGCTTCGTCAAGCGACTCGGCGATTGGTTTTTCTAGGTAGATATGTTTGCCAGCTTGCATCGCAGTTTGAGCGCGTGCAAAGCGGCCAGCGGTCACGCTTGCATCAAAATAGATTTCATTGTTTTTGTCTGCCAGGCAGGCGGTGCGATCTATTGACCAAGTAATACCGTGGGGTTCAGCCAAGGCCTTAAGCTTATCTGCGTTACGACCTAACAGCACTGGCTCGGGGATCAGCTTGTCGCCATTTTTAAGCAACAATCCACCTTCTTTGCGAATATTTAGCAACGAGCGCAAGTGTTGCATGTTGCCCAAGCGCCCGGTTGCACCTTCAATAATGATTTGTATTTTTTTTGTCGACATTTTGTGAATACTTTAAATTTTTAAAAACGATTATTCAAAACCTTAGCGAACGATTGAATTTTCTTGGGTATCGTTTAACGTTCAGCGACAGAGTAAGCAATGAATGGATACTCACATGGCGGACCATCAGCCACATGCATGACACGACTTTCAAGATCAATCAAGACAGCACCTGTTGTCATCGTTTGCTTAGCTTCGGCTTGCCGCGGATCAGGATGACGGCACAGCGAGTGCGGTTCACTAAAGTGATCGCTCATGGCTGCGGTCATTGTCGCTACATCAATTTTGTTGCCACCACGCTCTAGTAAACGACGCATGCGTGAAGCTCTGAATAACGTGCCGGGGCTCACCTTTTCCATTTGCGACTCGCCGTGTCCGGCACCTAAAAAGTGATTAGAGTGTGTGACGATACCGTTGACTGGGTTAATGTATGTGATGTGATTGGGACTTGTTTCAAAATCAATGATCTCGCCCTGAGCACCACCAATCACAAAGTTGCCTGAGCACGTGCGTTTAGTTGACACGATTGGCGTTAGTGCATCAGCATAGCGATCGGCATCAAGTACTTCGCGGCACCGCATATGAAATGGTTTTTGATATGGGTTGCAGCCATCCAGGTGTGAAGCTAAACCGTTTTCAACCAAGCCAATGCCACATTCGTTGACTCCCATTTTGCCGCCCACAATGCCGGCCTCGGTCATGCACACTAGGCTTGGCTTATTTGAGCGTTTGATGCGCAACACAATGGTGCGTTGATGTACGCCCGCAATCCAATCCCAGTTTTGCCCAAGCCAGGTATGACCGTCGGCTGTGACGTCTGACAGCAGACCAAAGGTCGTGCAACCATCGGTTTCGCCAGTGGCTTGTTGTAACGCTTGCTCTTGTTTGCGCGCGTCTTTGCCAAAAATCATGAAGGCGATTTCGTAGCGCGCATTCAACAGTGCGATTGCGGCTGAGGATTGCTCTGCACCTTTGGCGATGCCTAGCATCTCTTCGGCGTAGTCGGCGTTTTGATTTTGCATGGCAGTTTGCCAGCGCAAGGCTTCTTCTAAGGCTTCTGCGCGCGCTAAGCCTGAAGCCTCAAAACGACGTAAATAGGTTTCAAGGTTTGCAGCCACATCCGAAGCGAAGGTTTTGCCGTGAACGACCCCACGCTCAAAGGCGTTGTCACCCACAGTCAAACAGGGCATTTTGTCTCGTTTGCTCACAGCAGCATTACCTTATAAAGTTCGCGATTAATTTCACCCACTAAGCGAATGAAGTCGTCGGATAAACGCGTGTCTTCAGTGCGTGGGCGGGGCAAGTCAATGTCATAAATTTTGTGAATACGCCCTGGGCGTGCAGACATCAGCACGACTTGATCGGATAAAAACACGGCTTCGGCAAGTGAATGCGTGACAAAGATGACGGTCTTGCGGTACTGCTGCCAAATGCGCATCAATTCAAATGCCATGCGATCGCGTGTGATTTCATCAAGCGCGGCGAAGGGTTCATCCATCAATAAAATCGAAGGATCGAGTGCCAAGGCGCGTGCGAGCGCCGCGCGTTGTTGCATACCGCCAGATAATTGGTGGGGCAGTTTTTTTTCAAAGCCTTTAAGTCCAACGACCTCAAGCAGTTGTTCAATGCTTTGTGTGGGTTGTGCGTTTTGCGACTTCGATAAAGCGACAGCACGTTTGCCTTTTGCCTCAACTAACTCTTTAAGAAGTTTGATGTTTTTTTCAATCGTCAGCCAGGGCATTAAATTGGCTTGTTGAAACACCAGGCCAATACGGCCCGCTTGTCGCAGCGCGCTGGGCGGCATTCCGTTAATTAAGACTTGCCCTAGGGTCGGTGGCATTAAATCAGCCAATACTTTGAGTAACGTACTCTTACCGCAACCCGAAGGGCCGACTAACGACACGAACGCGCCATCGGCGACTTCGAGGTCAACTGGGGCCAAGGCTTGAACGGCTTGCGCCGAGCCGAGCCCGTAGGTAACTTCGATCCCAGCGATTGAAATGCCCCTTCTTAGGGTCGCTGTGTCGTTCGCTTTGGCGTTTGCGGTGTTGGTGACCTTCGTATTCATTTTGCCGGTTGCTTCACAAGCGCAGCTAATGCTTTCGCTTCATCAATGCTATTGATAATGGCATTGGTGTACATGCTTTGGGCTGTCGGCTTTTTAGGCAAATCGCCACCGCTTGCCAAAATGTCGATTGAAGATTGCCATTTTGCATCGGTCATCAAACCAAAGCGTTCAGCATAATCAGGCGTGTTGTACAGGTCGTAAATCATTCGAAGCTTGCGCGACTCAAGCTTTAGTTCGCGATCAGGTGACACTGCGACGATTTCTTTCATCGCTTCTTCAACATTGTCGTGTGTCCAGATTAAGCTTTTGATGGTTGCGCGCACAAAACGTTTGACCAAATCAGGATTGCTTTTAAGCAGGGCCTCGTTGGTATAGATCACCGTGCCGTAAAACTGCACACCATAATCACGAACCGGCATTACGTTCACCGGAAACCCTTTGCCCTCAAGGGTCAGCGCTTGTCCAAACGAATAGCCAAACAGGCCATCGACTTGACCCGCGGCGAGCATCTGCACTTCTGCGCCACGTGCGACGGTGACAAAATCTACATCCTTGCGTGTGAGGCCGCCCTTGGCCAACACAGGCTCAATTAAACCCATCACATTCGCTTGAAACCAGGCTAGCTTCATACCTTTCATTTTTTCAGGTGTGGTGATACCCGCTTTTGCCGGCGTGATCACTGAAAACGGATTGTCAGGTTGGTCAGCCATAACGGCAATGACGGGCAGCCCGCTGCCTTTTGCCTTAACAAAAGCATCAGCGTTGGTCACGCCAAATTGCTCGCGTCCTGTTGCGATCATCACTTCGTTTTGCTGCCCAGCGGCCGGCGGACGAATTTCTAGATCAATACCTTCTGCTTTATAAAAACCTTGTGCGCGACCACCGAAGTATTGCGCGTGCATGCCCCAAGGGGTGAAGTTGATGCGTAGCACGACCTTATCGAGCGCGAGAGCAGGGGTCGAGCAGAATGGCAGGGCGCAGAGAGTGACTGCACTCAGGACCGCTCGTTTGCTTAGGCATTGGAAAATATTTAGATCTTTGACCGAGTGCAAGTTTATGCTCTGTTTCAAAACTTTAAATATGTTTAGGCTGGTAAAGAATTTGCTCAACATGATTTGTTTTTATCCTTGAGAAGTCGAATCATTCAGACCAGTGCGCCATGACACTCGCGCTTCAATCCATGACATCAAATTAAAAAATACCGTGCCGATCACCGCGAGCGAGATGATCGCAGCAAACGAGCGGGCTGTATTAAAGTTAAAGCTTCCCGATAGCACTAAGTATCCTAGGCCGTTCGAGGCCGCTAGCCATTCGGCCACGATCGCTCCAAGCACAGCCAGTGTCGTCGCGATCCGTAGCCCTGCAAAAATATACGGTATGGCATAAGGAAGCCTCAGCCTAAAGAGCAACTGCCGTTCGTTGGCGTCGACCGAACGAAACACATCGGCTAAGCCGCGATCTACTTCTTTGAAGCCCGCCATGGTGTTGATCACGATCGGGAAAAAAGCAATCGACATCACCACAGCAATTTTTGAACCCATGCCAGCACCTACCCATACCAAAATCAAGGGCGCGATCGCAATTTTTGGGACGCTTTGCAAACCAACAAAAATGGGCATGATTAAGCGTTCAAGCAAGGTAAAGCGAATCATCAAGGCCGAGACGATTAAGGCAAACAGTACGGCCGTCACATAGCCCGTTAAGATCGCCCAAATCGTGGCCAGCGAGTGCATTTGAATCAACGACCATTCATCAACAAAGAGCTGCGCGATTTCAGTGGGGGCCGGCAACAAGAAGTTAGGCACTTCAAAATACCGTACGCCGGCCTGCCACAGCAAAAGCAGCACGACGATTAAAATTCCTGAACTCCAGCTTTCAAGCAGGCGGCTCAAGCGCGAGGCTTTTGCAGAGTGTTCGAGCGACGAGTTGTCAGTGCGGCCAGACATCCAAGTTCCCTAGTTGGTTAAGCTTGCTAACATATCTGACAGAGCTTACTGTAGTCAACGTATTCTGACCTTCAAAAGGATTTGCCATGCCGCGTCATATTGTTTGCCTGACCTATGATTTTGATGTGCAGTCTGGCTTTATCTCACGAGGAATGACCTCGCCTACGCCTCTGTCGCGTGGCGAATTCGGCGTCGTTGGATCAAAACGCATCCTGGACTTGGTGAAAGCGCACAGCATCCCTACCACTTGGTTTGTGCCGGGCTTCACCATCGAAACGTACCCTGCAGCCTGCGAGGCTGTGGTCAAGGATGGTCACGAAATCGGCCACCACAGCTGGGCGCACATCCCACCTGCTAGTCAAACGCTTGAAGAAGAAGAGGCCGACATGCTACGCGCCAGCGCGGCCATCAAGCAACTAACAGGGGGCAGGGCAGTAGGCTATCGCTCGCCCTCATGGGATCTGAGCGATAACACGTTAAACCTGCTGCTCAAGTACGGCTTTGAGTACGACAGCAGCATGATGGGCGGCGATTACCACCCGTACCCTGTGCGGGCCGGCGATCAAGTCAAACTTGGCGAACCCGTCAGTTTTGGCAAAGAGACTAGCCTGATCGAGATGCCGATTAGCTGGCATCTGGATGACCATCCTCACTTCGAATACTGGCGTATGCCCACCACCGTCAACCCCGGCTTGCAAAGTGCCCGTACCGTGATGGAAAGCTGGCTAGATGAATTCAGGTATTTCAAAAAGAGCACAGATTTCGGGATCCTGACCTACACCATGCACCCCTACGTATTGGGGCGTGGCAACCGCATGCTAGCCTTTGAGGACTTTGTCGAAAGCCTGATCAAAGAGGGCGCCGAGTTCATGACGATGCAGAAGGCGCTGGAAGCCGGGAGGGGATTGTTGTACTAGATTGAGGCCTAAGATGTACTATTTTATTTTTTTATAACTATTTGATTTTATTTTTAAAATCTGTTTTTTTATGACTGAAATGAAGATTGATGGTTTTGAAGCAAAAATTTGTTTTGTACCCGATATGCAGATGTTTAGAGGCGAGTTTATTAAACTCAACGGAGGTGCAGATTTTTACGCCCCCGACGTTAAAGGTCTTGAGCGCGAAGGCAAATTGTCTTTAGACATATATTTGGATGCGTGCAAACGTAACGGTATTTCAACCGGTAAGCTTGACCATCCAATTGCGGGTGGCGGCCCAAGCCCCGTTACTCAGCCAACTTAATATTTCCCTTCTTAATCACCTCGGCCCACTTCAAGGTCTCGGCGCTGACAAACGCCGACCACTCGGGCAGGGGTCTTAAATCAGGGGTCGAACCACGCTGCGCAAGGGCTTGTTGCACACTTGCCTCGTTCAAAATCTGATGCACATCGTCAGACACTTTTTTCACAATCGCAGGCGCAGTGCCCTTAGGCATAAATAAGCCTGCCCAACCGACTCCAACAAACCCTGGATAGCCTTGCTCGGCAATCGTCTGCACCTCAGGCAATTGCGAGGCACGCTCGCTTGACAGTGACGCAATGGCTTTGAGTTTGCCCGCTTGGATATGTGGCAACGATGAAGCCATCGTGTCCACCGCCAACATAATGTGCCCGCCCAGCAAGTCATTCATCGCGGGGCCGCTGCCTTTGTATGACACACCCGTGATGTCAATTTGCGCGCGCTGCTTGAAAAGCTCTGCAGCTAATTCAAGTGCGTTGGCGCCATAACCCCAAGTGAGTTTGCCCGGTGCTTGTCGTGCAGCATCGATCAAGTCTTGAAGATTGTTATACGGTGCAGACGGGTTCGCCAAAATCAGCCATGGTTGTGTAAACACTGCCGCGACCGGAACAAAATCGCGTTGCATGTTGTAAGGCAGTTTTGGATACAAGGCTTCGTTGACCGCAGTGGTCGTGCTGCTTGCAAAGGTAATGGTGTAGCCATCAGCAGGCGCCTCTTTGCCAACCAGCATGCCAGGGATGCTTGCACCACCACCTTTGTTATCAACAAACACTGGTTGACCCCAGCGCTGCGTTAAACGCTCGGCCAATAAACGCGCGATGATGTCAGTGGCTTG
>Ga0114958_10001856_pt1 | contig 16290 bp, 11 predicted proteins | sample C_130208_EF_Meta_FD_89577 | JGI IMG/M metagenome (GOLD analysis project Ga0114958, IMG submission 89577) | Freshwater microbial communities from Lake Croche, Canada to study carbon cycling - C_130208_EF_MetaG | ecosystem: Environmental > Aquatic > Freshwater > Lake | place: Lake Croche, Canada...
ATATATTATCTCAAATCAATATTGCATATATTTATTTTTTCAATTTTTATAATACTATTTTACACCCTTTCTCATTTAAAACGCCCATTTTATTAGGCAAAAAAATAAGAAAAAATGTAAAATCAATAGTAGGAATTTCACCTACGATGGTCATATTATTATGATTTGATATTATATGTTGTTATAGACCCTATATTTTTCAAAAATATATTTTCCTTTTTTGTAAATTCTATATCCATTCCAAAATCTATATATTCTATTTGCTCGTATATATGATGACTTATTTGAATGGTATCTTCATCTGCTGTAGATTGTAACCTACTTGCTACATTTACAGCATTTCCTACTACACATAATCGTGGTATTTCATTACCTAATATTCCTATATTTACTGAACCTATATTAATTCCAATACGAATACATAGTGGTATTTTGTCTGGTGTTGTTATTGTTTTGATTTCCTTTATAAAATCTAATCCTAATAAAATAATTTCTTTTATTACATCTTTATGATTTAATTCATTTCTAAAAATATCACCAACGACCATATAAGCATCTCCAATCGTTTCTATTTTCTGTAAATATTTATATTTCTTTATAATAGTATCAAAATGATTATAAATAGTATTTAATAATTTGAAAATAATATCACCATTATATTTTTTCGCCAATTCCGTATAATTTACAATATCCATAAATAAAATACAAATAAAATTAAATTCTTTATTAGCACCAGCACCAGCACCAGCACCAGCACCAGCACCACCAGAACCAGTACCATATTTTATATAATCTCTATCTAAATCAAATGGTAAAATCTTTTTCAATAATTCCAATTTTAGTTTATCATTTGTTAATGGTATTTTATCAACGAATTTTTTTCTACAATAATTTATTAAATTTTTACAAAAAAATGTTAAATTTTGATTATCCATTTCAAAATCTTTTATAGATTTTATCATATGAGAAACAAAATTTATGCTTTGTAAATCCATATTTTCACGAACTATTATTTCTTGTTCGTTATAATTTGAAATAACCACATTACATATGAATTTACATAATGTATCAGCAATATTATAAAACGCATGAATTAGTTCTGGTTTACATAATTGCGTAATTTCTAATATATTGATTAACATAAAAATAATCCATATTAAAATAAATAAATTTGTAAAAGGTAATTGATTATATTTATAAAGAGTTTTCAAAAAAAGAATTTCTGGTATAGAAAATACGATTGTAGAAATAATATATATGGAACTATTTTTGAAAGGAATTATAAAAATATGAGGAATAATACAAATAAGATGATAATGTATATTAATATTTTGTAGAGTTATATCATTTGTTTTACAATACATTTTTAACATAAGTGGTGTAGTAAACACCCACATAACACCACGACTTATTTCATATTCTACTATTAACATATTTTTATGAATAATAATGTCAAAAATATGTTTCAAGTAAATAAACATTAATCCAATAGAATATCTATCATTTATATTTGAAATAAATATTCTATATGTTAATGTATAAGAATATAATAATAACATAAAATAACTTGTTGTAGTTAATAAAAAATATAAACCTTCATTATTAGAAATGACATCATAATTATTATTAGTAATTACATAGGGTAAATATATATGTTTGAAAATTAAATCTATGTTATAATATAAAACTATATAGCATAACAATGAAATCATTTATTAATAAATAATAATATATTTTTAAATTAATTATATTTTATATTTTTATATTGTATATGCCTACACAAAAGAGTATTGATTATAAAGAAACCGCAGTAAATTATTATTTGGTTGAAGATAAAACGCAAGAAGAAGTTTGTAAGATTTTCAATTGTTCCAGAAGAAGTTTAATGCGTTGGGTTCATAAATATCAAAATTAAGGAAAAATTACTGGATATGAAAGAACTCCAAAGGCATATAAAGTTCATAAAGAGCATGTTTCTTTCTTATTGGAAGAAATAAAGAAGAACAAAACAATTACTATAGAAGATTTACTTTATTTATTGGAAAATAAATTTCCTGATTTACATTTGAATAAATCTCATATTCATAGAATTATAAATGATAATAATATTACTTTGAAATTAACAAGAATAAGACACGAACCAGTAAAGCGTTTTGGTAAGGATATTGATATAAATAATAATTTGAAGGAATTTTATGAAGAAGTTAAAAAGTATAAAATAGAAGATATAATTTGTATTGATGAAACAAGTATAAAATCATTACAAAAACGAAATCACTGCTATAGTCAAAAAGGAAAAAGATGTGTAATAAAAACAAAATCTCAAGAAGTATTCAAAAAATATACTGGTGTATTTGCTATTTCTTTTGATGGAATGGTTGGTTGGGATTTATATGAAAAAAGTGGAATAAATTCTGATAGAATGGTAGAATTTATACAAACACATATTTCAGGAAAATACAAAAATAAATTAATTGTTTTGGATAATGCGAGTAGTCATAGAAATCCAAAAGTAAAAGAAATAATAAATAAAGAAAACCATTTATTATATACTGTTCCATATCAACATTTTACAAATTCTATTGAAAATTACTTTAGTATGTTGAAATCCAGATTACAAAAATTAGATGGATTAACTCATATTGCCTTAAAGGAAAATATAACAAAGGTAATAAGAGAAATACCAAAAGAAAAATACAGAAATATAATTAAAGGGACATATGAAAGACCAGAAAAATATGTATCCAAGAAAAATAATACACGAAAAATCAAGAAGAATTATTTATAAGATACTCATTTAAAATGGGCGTTTTAAATGAGAAAAGGTGTATAAAATAGTATTATCAAATTTAACATCTAGTATTTATAATTTCTAATATATTTTTCTTGCACTTAACAAAATCACAACATCCCTGACCAATTACTCAAAGCTAAAAGCTCTTCGTTTGGTGTAATACATACTGCTTTACCATTAGCAAAACCTAGGGGCATATGTCTTTTGGCTTTGTCTTGATATTCTTCAGATGCCCATATATTAGTGACTGTGTCGTAGCTATTCCAAGTATTATTTAAGCGAGATTCATAATATCCACCAAAGAAATATATCTTGGTACCACAAGCAGCCATGCTGCAATAATCACGATGTCCATCATCAATCTCACTTAAAAGCTCCCAAACACTAGTATCTTTATTGTGTTTTGCAATCCACGTAGAATTCCAATAACCACTCGACGCAAACAGCTCGTCATTGATCACAAATAGGCTAAAACTGCTGTAACATTGTGGATTGATAAAATTGCCTGCTGGTTGCCATGAACTTTCAAGTGGATCGTAAATTTCTATATTTGATAAACGATTATTGCCATCATATCCACCAGCGAGCCATATTTTTCCCTGATATGTTACTGCTACAGCTCCAGATCGAGCTGTAGCAGTAACTGCTTGTTCAACCCATGTGTCTGTATGTATCGTGTTATCTAAACAGAAAACACGATTGGATATAATACATTGATCAGCATCTTGATATTCACCTCCAATTATAAATGTTTTGCCATCTAGCTCAACCATTGCAAAATTACATAGATTAGGAATAGGCAATTGTTGTTTAGTCTCACTTTTTTGTAATAAAACATCATACAGCTCACATTTGCCTTTAGCAACAGCATCACTGCTTGCTACAAAAATTTTGCCTTGATGATAAATAGCTAAATGACCTAATCGCTTTTTAATCATGGGAACACATGTTTTCCATGATATATTTGAGCCGTCATCATTAATTACCATCATCTGCACACGATTTGTTACATCAATACTCTCATTTACACCACCCATAAGCAGTATCTTTTTACTCTTATTACTTGACAACTCATGTAAGTGGCGCGTAAAAGACAAGTTTGATTGTCTAATTGGCGAAAACATCCAAGGCAACTGTTTCTTCAAAAATATTACAATTTGTTTTTCTGCTGCTTCAACAGACTGAACAAATATCCCGGACGCTTGTTGCAGGCGAGCAGCTTCTCTAGGTTGTAAAAAGTACACAATTATGTAAAAGTTATCAGTAACTGTCGACACAATATCGATCAAACCACATTTCTTTTTACCTCCACTATCCGTGTTTGAGCTTATTTGTTTAGCCATTGTTTTTTAAATCTTGATATTATTTCTGTACTATGATATAAATTATTATTAGTGGGTAACTGATATATTTTATTTTTCAATTTTTTAATAATACTATTTTATAAAATATTGTTTTATTAAAATCTAGTATCTATAATATCTATTTTAATCTTGTTTTTTATTAACAAAATTTGTCCAAGTACTTAAAGCTAAAAGTTCTTTATTTTGTGTGATGCATACGGCTTGACCCTGACAAAAGTATCTTGGTAATAGATATGTCCTGTTTTCGCCATCTATCATGATCTGCCTCTTTTTTTCATAATCAAAGGTCCATGTGTTAGTAATTATATCAAAGCTATTAAATTGTATGCTTGATTCATCGTCAATACCTCCAAAAAAATATATTTTGGTACCACAAGCAGCCAAAGCACAATTATTACGATTCATATCAAGATACTCACATACAAGTTCCCAATTACCAGTATCTTTATTATACTTTTCGATCCACATCATATGAAGTGTATCTATCAGACCATCACTATTAGTTGCTCCTGCTGCAAATAGGTCGTAATTGATTACAAACAAACCAATACTACCACTTGTTCGTATCTTGGTCAACTTGCTATTTTCTTTCCATATGCACTCAAACGGATCAAATACATCGATGCTTGATGTATAACTATCGGCTAGCCATATTTTGCCCTGATATGCAGTTGCTCCTGCATCAAATAGAGGCTCTCTGAGTCGTGGTAGCTCTATCCAAGTACATTCTTGTCCTAGATTCATATCAAGACAAAAGACACGATCAGAAATAACCAATTCATCAGCCATGAACATGCCACCAATAATAAACACCTTGCCATCGAGCTCGGCTGTTGCAAATCTAGATAGATTCCAAATTGGAAATTCTTGTTCAAGTGTAACTGTTGTTTGCGAAAGCACATCGTATCGATCACATATAAATGAGTCATCTTCATTATTACTTATAGCAAGCACTTGACCTTGATTATAAATGAGTGCATAGGACCTATGTTTTTTAATCATTGGTGCACATGCTTGCCAAGATATCTTGTCATCATTGATGATCATCATGTCTACTCGATGTATATTTTCCTTATTTCCGTCACCGTCTATAAGCAGTATCTTGTGACTCGTATCAGTTAACAGTTCATGCAAGCAGCGTGCATAACACATACCACCTTCTTTTGATGCTAGTTCAATCATCGATTCATGCAAATAGTGCGTATAAGTCATACCGTTTCTTTCTTCATCAATTTGACCAATTGTAGAATTATACAAGAGGAGGTTCAAGTCGGCATCAGAAAAAAACTTATTATCGTCTATTGCTACTTCGGCTTCTACTTCTGCTTTAGCATGATCTGCTACTACTACTGCTGCTGCTGATGTTGCTACTCGCTCACTCATCGATGGAAAAGGTGTAAAAGGAAAATATTTCTGGTGTAAATACATAAGTATTTGTTTTTCTACTTCTTCAATTGGTGAGATAAAAATCTTGCGTGTTTGCTGCAGGCGAGCAGCTTCTCTAGGCTGTAAAAAGCTCACAACTGCATTAAAATGATAAACAATAGTTAAGAGCATATGCACCAAACCATAATTATCAGTTTTACGTCGTTCATCTTGCTCTCCAAAGATAGGTGGCTTTGAGCACAAAAGAATTAAATCTGGTTCTTTTGTAATACTTGCTTTACTGTCTTTACCACCCATACAGCTACTTGTTTTTAATTGTGACATTGTTTTAAAATTTTAATACTATTACATGTATACACTAATGATGCATATTTTTAACGAGGGTATGTACAATCTTAATTTTTCAATTTTTTTATTTTTTAACTAATTTATATTTTTTATAACTTCCACCTTCCATATTTTTAATTGCACTATATATATATTTATTCATACTGTATTCACTTTTATCCATTACATATTTATAAGAAGTATTAATTATTTGATCTTCATTATATCGAATGTATTTTTTGTAATTAGATGAAATATTTAATATTTTTGAATGAATAACGTCATTAATTAACTTACTATTAATAACAGTAACACCAAATAATTCATTTTTATCATCTTTAATAAAATAAAATAAAGGTGCTACTGTTATTTTTATTAAACAAATATTTGGTAAGTTTATAAATTTATCATCATCTGACATTATATTAATTAAAAATTTATTATATGAATCATCTTTAAAATATAATTTATCATCATAAATACATATATTTTGCAATGACATCTCTAAAAAACATTTAATAATATTATCATCTTTAGTTGTTAATATAACAGGATAATTTTTTTTAAACCACTCAAATATGTCTTTATTTTCTTGAATTATTTTAACAATATTATTATAAAATTTTAATGCTTTTTTAATAACAAATGAATTTATAAAAAAATTTAAACAATATTCATCTATACTTTCTGAATTATCTATTACTTTGCTTTTTTTAAATTTTTCATATTGATCTTTTCTTCTATTTTCGGATAGTTTTAAATTATCATATTTAATAAACTCTATTACTTCTTCTAATTCTAATGTTTCATTTGTTAATTCATCTTTATATTTAGGTAATAATATTTTGGTATTTAAGTTATTTTTTAATTTTATAAAATTCTCAAATTTTTTATTTATCACATTTATTTTAAAATCTGTTTTTTTTTCAATTTGATTTTTTTCTGCTATAAAAAAATCCATAATTTTTAAATACTGAAATAATTCAGAATTATGTAAATTTTTCCATAATTTTAAAAAATCTTTTGTCTTACTCTTATTGTTTATATTTAAAATTAAATTTGAATACGAATCCATTGTATATATTAATGCTAAAATTTTAGCTACTTGATTTTCACATCTATATGCAAATGAAATACATAAAATTTTTACTAATCTATTTATGTCATCTGAAGCAAATTTATTTAATAAAAATCCAAATGTTTCTTTTTCTTTTAATAATAATTTATCTACTAAGATATTATGTGTAAATTTATGAACATATTGTATTGTATTTTTATTAATATTATTTGAATTTAATTTTATATCTGTATATACATATTTTATATGTTGTAGTTTATTAAATGCATTTATTAATTTTTTTGATTTATAAATACTATCATATCTATCATCCTTAATATTATATAAAATAGCACCAGTTACAATATTTCTTTTAAAATCTGTTTCTGATGGATGTACAATATAATATTCTCCTTTGTAATCAAAAATACTAATTAAATCTAAACCAGTTTTATATAATGGTGATATTATTGATTCATTCAACTTAAAATCATTTATATATTTGCATGTAACATCTCCACTAAAATTATATTGTTTATCATAAATATTTTTAACTAATATATTTTTCTCATTTGAAATAAATTCTTGATAATCTTTTACAGTATAATCACCAAAACTATTATTATAATTAAAATTACATGGATGATGCTTGTAATCTAATAATGGTATATCATTTTGATTAAAATTATGTATTAATAAATATATATCAAATGTAACATCTGATATTACTATTCCATATGTAGGTTTAATATTTAATCTTGAATTCTTTTTATAAGTATAATATACTGTACCTGATGCAACTCGACCTACACGACCACGACGCTGTAATCTAGATGTCTCTGGTATTTTTTCAATACCTTGAGCTGCACTATCAATATCTGCATCAAAAGTTACACTATTATAATATCCAGTATCTATTACAAATTTTAATGATGGTATTGTTACTGATGCTTCAACTACATTTGTGGCAACTATAATTGCCATTGTATATGTTCCTTCAGGTATTTTATTATAATTTTCTGGTCCATTATCAATAACACCTAATATATCATTTTTACTATACACAATATTTTTAAGATTTAAATTAATATTTGCAACAATATCAAACCAATCTCCTTTTTTATCTTTTAATTTTGAATATAATGGTAATGCTATTGCATATGGAGGAGTTCTTTTATTAATTATTTCTACTAAATTGTTTACTGCAGGTGTTGTTGTTGTAAAAAATAATATATCACCCACTCTATTCTTTGATATAATATTATCTAAACTTTTTAAACCATTTAATTCTGCTTCTTCATAATTTTCAGGTTCAATATTTTCATAAATATCTGTAACTGTATACTTTGTAGTTTGACCTGGTGGTGAAATATGATACCGTCTATCAACAACTATTTTATCTAATATAATACCACGTTGTTCATCTTCATTTATTTTATCATCTTTAGAATCAACAAATTCTTTTATTCCTAGTGTTTCTAAATAATACTTTTTATTTTTTGTCATTGGAAAACCATAATTATCATCTAACATTTTATAATATCTTCTATAAATATATTCATCATCATCCATCGTTGCTGATGTTATTACTAATTTGATTTGATTATTAATAAATAAAACATGTTTCATTAGTGTTAATATTAAATCCATATTAATATTATGCATATGTGCTTCGTCAATAATAACAACATCATATACATTTTCATCTAAATAATCACTATCAGCAAATTCTACTTTATTTCCTTCAGTATTTTTTGTTGCTTTTAAATATGGATTTTTTAATAATTCTTCATATAAAGTTCTATCTGTAACTTCTTTAATAAATGTTTCTATTCCTTTAACTAAATGTTTATCATCTTGTGTTGAGTATTGAAGATATCCATTAAAAGTTGGCATATTATTTATTTTTATAGGTACTCCTAAATTTTGAGCAATAATTTCAGCATTTTTTCTTGTTGGTTGAATTGTTGGTTGAGTTGATATTACTTTTGCTCTATTATTTAAATTAATTGCACGTAAAGCATAATATAATAATTTTGGTACCTCAGTAGATTTACCTTGACCAGTTGCACCCGTTACTAATATTACTCGATTATTTATAAAATGATGAAAAAAATTAATTTGTGATACCCAATTCATTGCATATGAATAATACCATGGTTCATTCTCTTCAAACGTTAATTCAAAAAAATCTATTGCTTTATTTTTTTTATTGTATATTTCTAAATTACGATATTTATCATTCGTTAAATAATAATATGTATCTAAATATTTATCCTTTACTTTTTTATATTTATTTTCCAATCTTTTTTTAATATTTTTTTTTCTACTACTCTCATCTTTCCCTAATTCTCTATTATCTGTTAAACTAATATCTGTAACAAATTTATTTAAAAATCCAAATTGAATTAATGTCTCAAATATTAAATCTTTTAAGTTATTTCTTATTGTTTCTGCTATTTTATTTTTAAACAATTCATAATCTTTATTTGGTATCTCATTATATGTTTTAATTAACACATTTTTTATATTAAATTTTTCATTTTCTCCTCCATTTAATAGTGAAAAAAAATATTGTTGATCTGCTTCATCCAATGATCGAGCATCTACTATTTTTGGTACTGCAAAATCATCTTTAAATCTTTTATCTAATGCTGTACCATTATAAAATTCTATTGATAAATATTTTGCAAAGTTATATATATTTTTATAAGTTAAATAATATGTATTATCTTTTGTTTTTAATATTTTACTTTCTTCAGTGAAATTATATTGTCTATTTATTGTTAATATTTTTGTTTTGAAATCATAATTCAATATTTGTTTTCCATACCAAGTACTTTTAAAAATATTAATTGTATTCACTAAAAAATTATATATCTCTTCCATCGGTATTTTTGCCCTGAAATCATTTATTTTTTCTATAAAATCTTCACGATTTCCAATATTAACATCTAAAAAAAAATCTTCATCTTCTTTATCATCTTCTGATGTATCTTTTTTATATAATTTTCTATAATATGAGATATAATCATAATTATATTTTTCTTTAATATTTTTATCACAATATTTATTATCAAATTTAAAAATTAAACATTTTATAAATTCAAAATACATAGAATTTGTTAATGTAACAACATCGTCTAATATTATATTGAATTGTGTTATTATTTTTTTTTTATCAATTATATCTTCAAATAAATAATTATTATATAAATATTTAATATCAATAAATTTATTTATTAATTCAAGATATGTTGTTGGTTGTTCATTTTTATTTAATTGTTTTTCATATATTAACCATTTAACTCCTTGTTTATAAATATCCAAATATAAATAAACATATATTGTATTAAATAATTCTTTTGCAGAAATACCATTATATATCCTTAAAGCACTATCTATTTCTAAATTCCAAAATAAGAATTGTTCTTCATTATTCATATGTTTAAAAACAAATTGTTTCTTATCTTTATTATAATAAAAACTATTTATATATTTTTCATCTGTTTTATAATCTTGAATAGTTAATGGTACAATGTTTATCCAATTAATATATAGTTTTGTATTTATTTGTTCAATTGTTTCTAATACTAATTTAAATGATATTGATAAATCTATTAAAGTATATACATATTCAATATAATCATTAATTTCATTTAATGATTGGTATTTTTTTAAAATATTATCATTTTTATTGCTGTTATTAATATATCTAGTGTATTGATAATTACTAATTAAATAAGGATTTATTGATTTATCTGATAAATTTACATTTTTTTTTTTTTTACAAGTTATTTCTGCTAATTTTTTTATTTCAGAAAATAACTCATAACTATTTTTGTCATCTATATATGGTAATAGTAAATATGTAATTGCTATAATATCTTGATTATTATTTTGTGATAATTGTTGATAAAACAGATTAATATTTGATTTACTAAAATTAAATTTATAAGCCAATGTATCAATTATTATAATTACATATTTACATAAACATTCATATTCAAAATTTACTAATTTAATAAATACATTTTTAATAACAGCATTTACATATGTTATAAATTCATTATCTAAAATCATAAAATCTGCATATTTTAAATTAATATCCATTATTACTTATTATTACTTATTATTACAAATTATTTAAAAAAAATATTTTTTAAATTAAATAAAAAAACTTATCTATTATAAATTATTATGAAATCTATTGAAATAAATATTATTCAATTTCTACTACTTATTATTTTTATATATACTTTTACTTTTTTCTGGTTACCAAAAATAAATATTTCAGAAACTGAAGAATATTTAGTAATTAAAGATGCACTTCAAAGTGTTTTAAATGAAAAAAATCACTGGCATAATTCTTACAATAAATTAGTTAACTATTATAATGCAAATTGTGTTAATCCACAAAAAGTTGCAAATACTGTCCCTGTAACTTATGAAAGTCAAATTGGTTCAAAAAATTCATCTCATTCTGGTGCAATAACACCTAGAAATATATTATCAAATGATAATGATGCTATTTTTGATCTATTATATTAAAATATAATTAATATTATATTTTAATTATTAATTTATTTGTCTAATGTTGTATAATATTGTTTAATATTTATTTTAAAGTTAATCTATCATTATTATTTTATTTATATTTGCAGATTTTTTAACTTTTACTTCCGATTTTTCAATATCATTAACAATTTCATTTAAGGTTGATTTTATTTCAGGTTCAAATTCATATAATTCTGATTTAATAACTTCATTATTATTTTCATCATCTTGATCATCATCTTGTGGTTCAGATTCTTCTACAACAGGTTCTTCAGTAACAGGTTCTTCAGTTACAGGTTCGGTAACAGGTTCTTCGGTAACAGGTTCTTCGGTAACAGGTTCTTCGGTAACAGGTTCTTCGGTAACAGGTTCTTCGGTAACAGATTCTTCAACAACAGATTCTTCGACAACAGATTCGGTAACAGGTTCTTCGGTTACAAGTTCTTCGGTTACAAGTTCTACTACAGGCTCTTCGACAACAGATTCGGTAACAGGTTCTTCGACAACAGGTTCTTCGGTTACAAGTTCTTCGGTTACAAGTTCTACTACAGGCTCTTCGACAACAGATTCGGTAACAGGTTCTTCGACAACAGATTCGGTAACAGATTCGGTAACAGGTTCTTCGACAACAGATTCGGTAACAGATTCGGTAACAGGTTCTTCAATAACTGATTCTACAACTGGTTCACTTACTAATTCATTAACAACAGGAGTTTCTGAAATTTTTTTAATAGCATTGAAAGCAAATAATCTTCTCATTATATATATTAATAATATTATTTTTATAAATAAAAAATTGAATTATTATATTATTTATATTTAATAATTCAATTTAAAATGAATAAACTTGTTTTTGATTCTGTTCATAATTATATTGAGATTGAAAGTGAGTTACTACAATTTATAGATACACCAGAATTTCAAAGATTACGTAATATTAAACAATTAGGATCTGCATATAAAGTGTATATAGGTGCTACTCATACGAGATTTGAGCATTCAATTGGTGTATCTTATTTATGTGGTTTATTAATAACTAATATTAAAAATAAACAACCTGAATTAAATATTACTGATAGAGATGTTATTTTAATAAAAATAGCAGGATTATGTCATGATTTAGGTCATGCATGTTTTAGTCATTTCTTTGATGATTATTTTTTAAAAACAATATTAAAAGATTCTGAATTTGTTGATTATTCTAATCATGAATATAGATCTGAGATAATGATTAGACATATAATATCAAAATATAATTTAGAATATACTAATGATGAAATTAATTTTATTTGTGATTTGATTAATAATAAAAAAAAAAATAAAAAACCCAAGAAAAGTAAAACTGCTAAACCAGAGTTTATGTATGAAATTGTTGCTAATAATAAATCAGGTTTGGATTGTGATAAGATTGATTATTTATTAAGAGATACACAAAATGTAGGTATTCAATGTTCATTTCAATATAATTGTTTATTAAATCAAGCCAGAGTAATTGATGATACTATTTGTTATCCAGAAAAAGAAGTTTTTAATATTTATGAATTATTTCATACTAGATTTAAAATGCATAAACAAATTTATCAACACCCAGTAATTAATGGTATTGATTTTATGATTTTAGATATATTAAATTTAATTAATGATGAATTTAAATTATCAACCAACATTAATAATGTTGATAAATTTATAACATATACTGATAATATTATCGATGTTATTAAATATTGTTCCAATAATGAAATTGTTAAACAATTAATTAATGATTTGGAATCTAGAAAATTATATAAATTTGGTGGTGAAATAATTTATGATGATAAAAATGAAGAAATTACTAAAAAAATAGATGATTTTAGATCATATATAAAAGATATTAATATGGAAGATAATATTATTATTACAAAATTTAATATTAACTTTAATTTGAGAAATAAAAATCCTATTGATCAAATTTATTTTTACAAAATTTCTAAAAATAATGAAAAATTTAAAATTAAAAAAAAAATGGTATCATTAATGTTACCATCCGTTTTTGAAGAAACTATTGTTAGATTTATTATAAAAAAAGATATTATTATTAAAGATATATCTGATTGTGATATTCTATGTTCGCAATTATGTTCTGATTTATGTAAATCAATATAATTTATACATTTTTCTTTATTAAGTTTATTCTATTGCATTTTGATTTTAAATAGCAAGTCATCAATTTTTTACTACATTTAATTGTGTGAAAAGTATGGCGAAATTTATTAAATGTTCTAATTCGTTCTATATTAATATTATCAAATGGATAATATAATAACATATGTGTACAAAATAATACTGTTATTGATTCTGGCAAATAATCTAAATTTGTTATCTGATTAAATGAACAATTCAGAAATTGTAATCTATTCGGTAAATATTTTAATGATATTATTTCATTATCATCACAATTTAAATATGTTATTGAATTTGGTAGTTTATCTAAAGCCTGTATTTTATTTGTACTACATAATAAATGTGTTAATGATTTAGGTAAATTATCTAATAATGTTATTTGATTTAAAGAACAATTTAAATAAGTAATTGAATTTGGTAGCACATCTAATGTTTTAATTAAATTATATGAGCAATTTAAATAAACAATTGTTTTTGGTAGCATATCTAAGGATTCTATTAAATTATTATTGCAATATAAATGTGTTATTGATTTTGGTAGTATATCTAATAATTTTATTTGATTATATGTACAAAATAAGTGTGTTAATGTTTTTGGTAGTTTGTCTAATGATCTTAAAAAATTATTATCACATTCAAGATAATTTATTGATTCTGGTAATGAATCTAATGATATTAATGCATTATTTGAACATCTTAAACATGTTATTGTGCTTGGTAAAAAATCTAATGATGTTAGTTTATTATAAGATACATTTAATTCAGTTAAATTAGTATATTGACTTAAATCTGGTAAATTAATTAAATTCTGTTCTGATAAATCTAATATTGTTATATTTTTCATTTTTAAAATTAATATATATATATATTTATGTATATTAATTTCAATTTTTGCTAATTTATTATTCTTTACAATACATTAAAAAATTATCAAATGTTTTATTTTTTCCTAAACTGAATTTTTTAATATCTTTTATTAATGGTTTTGGTAAATCACTTATTAGACCAAAACGATAATATAATCTTAATTTTGATAAAAATGATACTGGTTCTTGATCATGGTTTTCCCAAAATGTTTTTCTATAACTACGATCAAAAACTGTATAACATATTGGTATTGTTGGAACATGTAATAACCAATTATTTGTATACAATCTAGCAAATATATCAGTTTCTTCACCAAAAAATAAAAATGGGGTATATGGATCATATGGCGCATCATGTAATATTTTTGAACTTGAAAATGAAAAACATCCAGACCAACCATTTGATTTAGTTTGTAAAATAGAATCAACAAAATTTGAATTAAATCTAAAAAAACCATCATCTTGATCTACACTTTCTGTAAACATTGGTCCACGTAATGTATTTGTATCTATTGTATTTGTTAATACATCATAAGTCGATACATAATTAGATAAACATATTTTATCTGTATCATTTATATTTTTTAATTTATTTAATTCTTGAATACATTTTTGATCCCAATCTTTTACTACACGAGTATGTGAATCAAATTGACAATAATATTCTTCTCCTGTCCATTCCTGTTGAATTAAAAATCTTGCCCAACATGGTCCTTTTGCTTCTGTATGTTTTAAACGCATTATTTTTACTATTGCATTTTTATAATCAAAATCCATTACACAATCAATATCTTCGTCATCATTTTGTTGACATATAATTATTACTAAATTTTCAGGATTTGTTGCATTATTTATTAAATCATGTACAGTTAATAAACATTGTGGATCTCTATATGATGCAACAGATACAAAAATTTTATTATCATTATTAATATTTATTTTTTGTAAATCAATATAATCTATATTTTTAAAATATTTTTTAATATATTTATCATACATTTCTTTTTTTGTAATATATTCTTCATATTTTTTTTTACTAATCGTATAGATATCTTCAATTGCATTATCTTCATTATCAAAATATTCAATCTCTAAATTTTCAATATAAAGTACATATACTACAATTAATATATAAAATATTATGATATAATTATTCATTAATATATATATTATTATTAATTTTTATTATTCTAAAATTTTTTTTGTTACATATTTAATAATGATAAATATCTTGTTGAATTTAATAATTATATTTTTAGTTGCATATATATATTTAATTAATTATAATTTTTCTATATTAGATTACTCAGAAGTAATTTCTGTACATAAAAATATTGTTAATAAAAATAAACATTATAAAAAAAATATTAAAAATTCAATTAAATCTGCTACTTCTGATTTAGTTAATAATATAAAACATTCAAAAACATCTATTCTTAATAAACTTGTTTCTCATAAACCTGTTTCTCATAAATCTGTTTCTCATTCATCTGCAACTCATTCATCAGCAACTCATTCATCAGCAACTCATTCACCAACAACTCATTCACCAGCAACTCATAAACTTGTTTCTCATAAACTTGTTTCTCGTAAACCTGTTTCTCAGAAATCTGCAATTCATTCATCAGCAACTCATTCATCAGCAACTCATTCACCAACAACTCATAAACCGGTTTCTCATAAACTTGTTTCTCATAAACTTGTTTCTCGTAAACCTGTTTCTCAGAAATCTGCAATTCATTCATCAGCAACTCATTCATCAGCAACTCATTCATCAGC
>Ga0114958_10001858_pt1 | contig 16282 bp, 13 predicted proteins | sample C_130208_EF_Meta_FD_89577 | JGI IMG/M metagenome (GOLD analysis project Ga0114958, IMG submission 89577) | Freshwater microbial communities from Lake Croche, Canada to study carbon cycling - C_130208_EF_MetaG | ecosystem: Environmental > Aquatic > Freshwater > Lake | place: Lake Croche, Canada...
ACCATTAATTCAGTCTATGATAAAACCGGTGCTGCTGAAATTTTTAATGATATCAGTCCTGATGCCAGTATTACCATTACTCCCGGTGATCTCGATCTACTAGTATTAAACGGCAAGGCCAAATTGGTCAAACATACCGGGCAAGGAGAAAATGTAGACATATCAAATCCTGCAAATATCACAGCCTGGTATAAAATATTGGATCTTTATCCAGGAAAATTTAGGGCTAATTTAAGTCAGTTAAGATTTACTCGCCCGGATGGCAATGATACCATTGCTGCAATCACAATAGACCCGGCTGATGATTTCTCAATGATTTTAAATATTGACCCTGACACAGTACCAACAAATACAGTAATCAGCGGTAGAGGAACCATCGATGCTGTTGTTAATCCTGAAACTTTTGTTCCTAAATCAGTTTCAGCAGGAACAAGATATCTAATATTAGAAAATATAAATTCTAACAGTCAATATGGATCAGCAGGATTTAGTGGCCCAAATGCTTGGAAAAACAGTGACGGCAGTGATTTTCAAGCCGGTGCTAACGATATTATAGAATGGAACGGAAGTCATTGGAGTGTTGTATTCAATTCTCAATCTACCACAACCACTGTTTATATAACTAATTCATATACAGGAACACAGTATAAATGGAATAATGACTCTTGGACCAAGAGTTACGAAGGACTTTATGATGCGAGATTATGGCGGTTGGTTCTCTAAATCAAATTATATGTAGTGGGGGAATATTTTTAGCCACCAATACTCGTAGATTTTTACTATTGTTAAGAACTCAAGGAAAAACTGCCGGGTCTTGGGGGTTTGTAGGCGGTCGTAAAGAGCCTGCAGATTCCACTCCATTCGATACGCTCAAAAGAGAAATTGACGAAGAAATAGGGTGTAGTCCTCCAATTAAAAAAGTAATACCATTGGAATTATTTGTCAGTAACGATCAAAAATTTCAATATAATACCTATATCCTACTGGTAGATGAAGAGTTTATCCCGATATTAAATGCGGAGCATGCAGGATATGCCTGGTCAAGTTATGACTTGTGGCCAAAACCTCTTCATCAAGGTGTAAAGAACAGTTTAAGCAATAAAATTACTCGAGCAAAAATTGAGTTGTTGCTGGATTTAATTTAATTATCTTGTTCTTCTTTGTGGATCAATGTATATTTTTTTCGTTTGTGACAGAATTTACGATAGGCTGCTTTTAGTTTTGCTGGAAATTGAAAAGCCGCTTTATCTCTGTCTACCGCAGTTCCTCGCATGGATACGGCGGTAATGTCTACACGTTTAAAAGGAATAACTTGTAGAAGAGGGGTACCGACTGGAATTTCAACCTCACATTCTCTTAATGCTGTAAAAATAAAGTTACAGACTGTAAAGTCATCGTAGTCTACAATTCCAGGATAAACATATAGATCTTTTAAAAATGGACTATGATATACTGCTGGCAGAAGATACGCTGAATATCCAGATTTTGTAAAAATTGACCAAGGAGCGACAATCTTTGTTACCTTGAGTTTTACCGAAGATTCTATTGGCGGAATTCCATCTATTAGTTTATGATTCATAGGTTCCACACGCTGATTAGGGCCATCTATTATGGTTATAGTATCTGCTCGATTGGCTTTGATTTTAATAGTTTCCCATGCTGGAATTATGTATCCTGCTTTTAAATGATCGGCCATTCCTGGACAATTTAAAAATTTATCTCGACTATTTTCGTAGATTTTTTGTTTTTTCAGCCAGTCGGGTTGAATTGACAAATCCGATGCTAGTTTAATTCGAGCAACTGGAGAATAATTATATGCTCCATGAACAGCGGCAAATCGTATACTCGGGGTGGTATCTTTAAATAAATTTTTAATCATCTTTTTTCTCTAAGAGTTTTAGTGTAGTAATGAGATTTTGCCATTTGATTTCTTCTAATTGTATCTATATTGTTCATTTCTTTTTCAGTTAGCACTCTAACTCGATGGTCAATGTTCATGTGACTTCGTTTGATTGGTATTGCTGTTACCAGCGGTGTTCCAGCAGGCAATATATCATCGAATCCAGGCTTCAGCCATTTTCCTGGAAAGTTTACCTGTTTTGGATAACGATCTGTATCAACTAATCCTCCTAAGCATATAAATCTATCTTCAAACCTATTAATTGGAGGTATGAATAGTGTACTCCATCCCGGTGATGTTTTAACTACCCAAGGGTTAATAAATTTAATTGGATCCAATTTTCCAAATGGCGTATTGTCGCCGCCAACTTGATCACGACTGTGAAATTCCAACATTTTGTCAAATTCGGTCGAAGTTGGCCCAACATCGATTAATGAACAATCCTGATTAACTCGAATATGTTGCTCAATTGGAGTAGAAATAATAAATCCCAGATCCATTGCATCAATCATAGGCAAGCATTTTTTTGCATTCATTGCACGACGATTATTTTGATCTCGTTTTTTCTCACTATATGAAGGTATACGTTTAAACCATTCCGGAAGATGTTTTAATGCAGGTTCCGGGTGTGGGGCTACATCTATATATCTAGCATCACATAAAAATTCTATAATTGGTGTTTTAAAAACAGAAATTAAGTTCATACAAATTTTGGTCCGGTCGCCCAAGTTACTAATGTCAATCTTTCTCCAGAGGTTACCGGAGCGACCTTGTGTGGAATAAAAGATGGAAATGCAATAAGATCTCCTTTTCTAATTTTCATAACATGCGGGTTTTCAGGATCCCCTGAAAAATTCAGTAATAATTCTCCGCCTTCGTAAGAATCCGGATCTGTAAGAGCCACTATTAGAGTTAATTTTCGATGAACTGGTAAATTTGGTCCGCAATCTACATGCCATTCATAATGTCCGTTTTCTTTATACTTTCCATATTGTAACGCTTGCATCTGATCTATGTCAAATTGAAATTTATCATAGTTTATTCTTGCAATAAACTGTTTCATTCGTTCATAAAGCCATTCAGTTTCTCGGCTAGGATGTATCCATGCAATATCTGTATCTCGAATTTCGGTATTGACGTCGGCTTGTCCTACTTCTCGACCTCCTATTGATCCTTTTTGAAAGTCGGCCAATTCTCCTAGTGAAATAATTTGATCAAGATCCGCATCATTAAATCCGTTGCTCCAGCATGCCATATTTTCCATGGGTATGTGTAATCGGGGAATTTCCCATACTTTTGGATTTATATTCATCATTTGATTTTGTTCATTCATAATTTTTTCCTTTTTATTAGGTTCCTAAAAATTTATTTCTAATTTGTACATATCCGCCCGACGGTACCGGAATAGGAGTTCCGGCATTGGTATAATCAATCAAAATTGTTGTAAAATCTACCACCGGGGCGGCTGCATCTGATGCACCCCCCGGTAATGCTACTCCTAACACGTAATTTGTTCCTCCATAATTTCCCGGTACTGCGGTATTGTAACTAAATGCCGGATAGTAAGTATTATAGTTACTATACGCAGGATAATAGGGGTTATAATTTGGATTACCCGGTACAGTAGTGGTGTAAGAAAAAGCAGGTACATATGGATTATAATTTGCATTACTATAGAAGTAATAATAGGTATAAGCAGGTACATATGGATTATAATTTGCATTACTATAGAAGTAATAATAGGTATAAGCAGGATAGTAGGGATTATATACTGCATTACCGTAGAAGTAATAATAGGAATAACCAGGATAGTAGGGATTATATACTGCATTACTGTAGAAGTAATAATAGGAATAGCCAGGATAGTAGGTATAATATACTGCATTACCGTAGAAGTAATAATAGGAATAACCAGGATTGGTATAACCTGGACTGGGGGGATTATATACAGGACCATTATTATAAAATACTGCATAGTAATAAACGTAATAGCCACTTGAAAAATAATAATTATAAGATCCATATGAGCCACTGTATGGACCTGGTATCGATGGTCGTATGCCAAAGCCATAACTGGTGGAGTTGTTGCTGAAACCTGGTACATAATAACCATATGAACTGAGATATTGACCATATGTGACTTCGTAAGCATACTCTATGACGTAATATCCGTCGCCGAGATAACTTCCTGGAGTTGGTGGATTATAATACCCGGGTACATAGGCAAATGCTTGCTCGTAATTATAATAAGCAAGATTACCACCATAACCGGGTACATAGGCAAATGTTTGCTCGTAATTATAATAAGCAACATTACCGCCAGAACCGGGTACATAGGCAAATGCTTGCTCATAATTAAACCCGGAGAAATAACTTGGTACCGCGGGTACATAGGCAAATGCTTGCTCATAATTATAATAAGCAACTGAAGGATTTTGCGCGGCTACAGGGGTATTGTAGTAAAAAGTATTTGATCCACTGACACTCCCACCGCTGGCTGGATAGTAGGCTGCTACATTTCCTCCACTAGCGGCCACAGGAGTGGTATAATAAAAGGTTGCGTTACCGGGCGACCCTTGCCCTTTGACTTGAAATATGGTTTTTCCATATGGAGGCTGATAAACCCCAGGAGCATTAAATGTAACAGTTTGAGCAACTGAAACATTTGAGCGTTCACGTCTAAGATTTTTAGAAATTGGCATATTTTTAGTAGTTTAAAATACTTAGCGATCCTATGATATTTGTGCCTGCATTTAGAGTAAAAAAGGTGTAGATATCTGATTTACCTGATGTGGTGGTTCTTGCCGGGGTTTGCGCACCTGCCCAGGTTACACTTGCTGGCCAACTGATTGCATATCCTCCGGCACTATTATAAGTTATAATACTGAAGTTTGTCAAGTTACTTCCTGTTGGAACATTGCTAAATGCAAATGTTGTGCTAGCCGACATTGTAACATAAAATGTATTACCTTGACTGAGATCTAACGTAGTAGTTGCTGAATTAGCAGTGACGCTGACTACATAATCTTGGGCAATTTTTGAAACAATAGTTGTGGCGGTCAACGTTCCGTTAATATAGGATCCACCTTGTACGGTTAATTTGGCGTTTGATATAGAAGTGGCAGTATTGACGGTAACCGATCCATCGTATTGTGCTAATTTAACAACACCCGTATCTAATACTTCGATACTAGGGATACCGCTTATGTCATTGGCACTAAAAATGGTGCCATTCATTGAGTCGGTTATTGAAAATAACTGTCCATTGGTACCTTCGTAACTTAATGTGCCAACTGTACCAGAATTTATAACCCTTAAGGTAATAGTAGCACTGGATGTAGCATCGGCACCTGTAAATTTAATCGTAGGTTCGGAAGATGCTCCTCGATTTGGAGTAATTACGATATCTCTTTGTGATAGGGCCATAAGATAGTGTATTGTTGTTTGTTATTTATTACAAACTAAAGCCCGTACCGGCTACGAATTGCATTGAAGTTTTGTAAAACCTCTGAAGAAGATAACGCTCGATTGTATAATTGTAAAGAATATATATTTCCTCCAAAATATCCAGCATAGCCTGAGCCAATAGTAATGTTATTTGTACCCGTAACTACGCCTACACCATACGGATTAGATTGACTATTACCAAATGTGCCATTTTTATACCACGATGTTTGTGTAGAATTTCGTGTAATACATATTTGGGCAGTTTCCCCTACAGTAACACTGAATGGGGATGTATGGGATGTATAAGGCGAATTATCTCCGCCGCCGGTTCCGTAATAGTAATTAAAAGCAGTATCATTTTCATGAGTAATTGTACCGGCTCCTGCATAGGCTTGATTATAAGGATTTCTTCGTGCAGACGACGGCGACTGATTTTTCATCCATATGACAATTGTTTGTTCACTATTGAAGGTGAATAGTGATGAGTTAAACGGGACTGTTATAGAATTACTAGTACCATTAAACACATAACCGCCGCCGCTATAAGTTAACCCGTTTGCCCTAGTACCGTTGTTCTTGTTACCACTGATATCATAACTTACTGCAGGAGAATAATTTAATATATCGGTAATAGATGGCTCTGTTCCATCGATGCAGTCTATTCTAGGATATAAAAATTCTAAATTTGAATTTGCATCGCTTGCAGCATAATACTGATACACTCGATTTCTTAATAAAGTTGCATCGGCAGGAAATCTTGGATCGTAACCCGTAATATTACATCCTGGAAATGATAACCAACCGCCTGATCTTGTCCAGTATCCAGATGTTGGGTCAATTGCCGGAGTGGAATTATATGGAAAAATATGACCAACGTGAAGATACCAAACGTTTTGAGTCATATAACCTATACTTTGACAGGCCCAATAAGGATTTCCGTTGGTACTACCGTCTGATTGAATGACATCCCCGGAACCGTCTGTATGAAGCCCATGATAGAAAGTTCCTGCTGTGTTAGCAGATATGCGTCTAACCCATACACATGATCTATATTTTTTATTCCTATTTGCAGTGACCCAGTACCCTGGAGCAGGGCCTTCCCAACCCCCGTTGGCATTGGCATTATTTGGAGTTGTTTTTAGCACCAAACTGCTATTACCCCAAGGATCGGTATCATATAGAAAGGTATTTTGTGTTCCATCTCCGTTGGCAGGCCATGGCAGGGTGTTGTTTCCTGCGGTCCAGGTTGTAAAGTCAATTAGATTTGTTGTGTTTAAAAAATTAGATTTTTTATTTGCTGCATCTATATGAAGGACCAATCCATTTGTGCTAATAAATGAACCCGATGTTACTGCCATGATTTTTCCTTTAACAATTTTTACACGGCTGTTGCCATTCAGGTTGTGTTAATAATTCATCTAATTGTGAGTCCTCGTATTGATTAACAATTGTTATATTAGAAATATCGGTTAAATCTTTTATAAGTCCATGTATTCCATCGCCGCCGATTACAATTAATTTGCCGCCTCTTTTGAAAACTATTGGCATTTGAGCTGCTGAAATTTTATATATCATATTCCGTATCTTCCTCTAATTGCGTTGAAATTTTGTAATACTTCTGCGGCTGTTAATGCTCGATTATAAACTTTACTTACTGCAATACTACCACTAAACGGATATTGATTTGAAGCAGAACCATACTTACCAACATATTGGTTGGTTTGTCCGGTAGGAATACTACCAGTTAATCCAGTTTGTTGAGCAATTGCTACACCATTTACATATACAATTTTTGTTCCACTACCATATGTACATACTATGTGGTTCCATCTATTTGCTGTTATATAAGATCCCGAAGCGAAAGTTAAATCCTGAGTACTCAATCCCATTGTTCTAAAAACAAAGTTGACATCTTCAAAAAAATTACTATATTGTGTATTAACTTGCCCTTTTTCAAATAGAAATCCACGTTGATTGGTTGTGCTGGGATAACACCAACATTCCATTGTTAATGCTTGGGTATCAAATATACTTGATGTTGGCATTTCCAACCAACTACTAGACCCATTGAAACTAAATGTGCCGTCACTAGAATAGGTTAGATTATTAACAGTGATAGTATTCTTACCTGTAAGGTCTTTAATTGACTCAGTGTTTGAACGAGTTCCATTCACGAATCGATTATACTTAACATCACTTCTGAACTCAAACATTGGATTCTTCATAAGAATAAATCCACGACTCGCTGTGTATGAGCCAGCCCCCCCACATCCACCTGGATATAGAAACATTGCTTGGGTGCCAGATCCGCCAGTAGGTCCGGAGTAGCCTTGAATAGTTTGCCATTTTCCCTTAGTGGTCACGTCGCTTGAAACTCCAGTTCCTCCGCCAAGTGCGCTACCACCATAATTCTCTAAAACTATAAGTGAGCCCTCAGTTAGATAATCTGACGCATCAGGACTTACATAATAGTCTACTGAATAACACACGTATTGGCCTGCACCAATTGCCGCACTATTGCCATGATAGTGACAACCACCTGCTCCAAGATTGTATCTGTAAACCACGTCTTCGGAAGTTATAGTATACCCACCGTAAGTTCCACTATACACTCTTTGGAATGTGCCCGTTCCATTTATAATAAATCCCACATTATTATTAGCATCATAAGGATTTGGACAATTGAAACTGTTTGTTACAGGCGCACCTTTCCATGATTTCTTAGTGTTCAACATATCATATGCAAACACTAGTCCGTTAGTTACTATATTTGGAGACTGTTGTAGAGCCATATTACCACTTATTAATAGGACATGTTTTGAATGAGAACATGGTCAGTGCCGAGATAGGACACGCACATTGGTTGCAGTGTGCATTCACATTATTTTCACACCCGGCGCATATTTCTATTCTCTTTAACTTTTCTTCAGGTAAGTTATGTAACTCGACATCGTCGTAATCTTCGATCATATAAATCTCTCCACTTCGACTACATCTAAATCAGGAAACATTCTAATCTGATTTTCCCAATCATCAAAATATTGTTTATTTCTATTCTCATCGATAAGATTATCAGTGGATTGCTCTAACACATTTCCGTATAAGTCTTCGATGATTTTAGTCCAGGTACTACCGTTATCTATAAATTTTAATTTCACTATCATTTTATGTACACTGCTCCATATTGCCAGTAATCGCTACCTGAACCAGACCAATACGGGCCATCAGCATACCCATTTCCAGCAAAATAATTTCCGTCCCAGCAACTACCATACCAGAATGGATTATTGTTATAATATCCCGAGCAACTACCTCCATTAGCATCCTGATCGACATCGTAAGTAGACAAGGAGTATGACCCAACCGCATGATAACTATAGAATCCAGGAGCACCGGTGCTAGTTTCATCACTTATTCCAGTAGCACCAACAAATCCCCAACGACTATTAAATGAATCAAATCTCCAGCGATATCTTTTGTTATGCGATCCTGTGGCATTTAATGCTGTGCCGTTAGTGCCTGCAACATACTGTACAACTGTAACTTTTCCAGAACTTGCTCTTCCTGCTAACATAGGCCAAAATAGAGGAGATACAAATACGTTGTAATCTGCTAATGTAGAAAGTTTTGATAGTTCCGGGACAACTGTATTGGCACCTTGTGATGAACCACCTGTGCGAAAGTTGGACTTGGTAGTAGCATCAACATACGTCAAGTTATTCATCCCGCCAGTGTTTAATCTATTCGCTAAAACTAGACACCACCCACCGCCGTCATATGTCTGATTAACGTATGTATGACAAGGACCAGCGGCAGTATTAATAATATACCAACCAGAAGGTCCTGTTATTTCAGCAACAGAGTTGTACCTTGCTCCATAATTAACTGACATTATTAAAACTCCACTACAAGTTTATCAACATCTTTGCGTTCGGCCCATACTGTGTAAAAACAGTTTATGCTGTGGTTTGATAAGTCTTCAATACCTACAATAACTGTATTGTTTGATATATCTTTAATATATAATTTCTGATATTGTCCGATTGAAGTAAGATTAACCGTAATAGTTTCATTGTCTACCAACCCGGTCCAGTAGTCAGGCAGTTCAATAACATTATTATTAGTTAATTTTCCACGAACATACACACCGTTTTCAGGACCTTCTAAACTGCCATATCTCAACTTCATTCCTGATTTAGTTGGATGAGTAATAAGGAAAGATTTAGTAGTAGCAACAATGCTACCAGTTACTGAAAGTGTTGAACCATTCCAGGTTAAATTACTACTACCAGTTAACGTATTACTACCAGATCCAAATCCAACATAGGTACTGGTTAGAGACGCACTGCCTGATGTAATACTACTTGCATTAACCCAAGTAGGTGCAGCATTACCGTTGCTTTGTAGGATCTGTCCACTTGATCCGTAGTTGCTTGCTCCAGCAAATGCTAATGCACCAGATTGAGTAATTCGCATGCGCTCAGTTAGGCCGCCCGCAACACTTTGTGTGGCAAATGCTATAGAAGTATTGTTGTTAGATCCATCAGATTCTACAAATCGTATTTCTGATATGGAATTTTTATTATTACTTCCTGATCTGATAGATTTGTAAACTCCATCGGTTTGACCGCCAGTAACGTTATCTGTCAAATACAATGCAATAGCATTTGTAGAACTAGTACGAGATACATATATGTCTAATTTTGCGCCAGGACTTGTGGTCCCCAGACCAAGGTTGCCGGAGGCGTCGAGGCGCATGCGTTCGGTGTAACTAAAACCTGCGTAAGTGGTGCTTGGAGTTCCTGAGTAAGAAAAAACTAAATTTCCAGAAGCGGTAGTGTCTGTGTCGTGTGAAATTTTCCAACTTACGGCTTGCGTCGCACTTGAATGGGTTGCGAGTTCAACTTGAGCGCCACTGTTTGCAGTAGACGGACCAATATAAGTGCCGGACGGACCATAAGATGATGGAATAAATAGTCTGTCGTTGGAGAACGCTACGCCTACTTGCAAACGATACCCCGGCGAAGTCGTCCCAATACCAAGGTTGCCGGAGGCGTCGATACGGGCGCGTTCTGCGTTGTTAGTCCCAAAAATAAGTGGAGAATTTGCCCTTTGGAAAATAAACGCCGATGAATCTGCCACCCCACCGAGTAAACCAACATCAAAACTCGAAGGATTGGCAGTGTTGGTAAATGCAATTTTTGTTGTGGATACAGCGGTAGTAGAAGTTCCACCAGAACCAAGAACCAGGTTGCCGGAGGAGTCGAGGCGCATCGACTCGGTAAATGTTCCACCTCCAGCGGCAGTAAAGCTAGTGCCAAGCCCCCATTGCATCACTCTATTGGCACTAACCATAACGGTCGGTCCTGAAACGCCGCCGCTGTCGTTATTTCCCATAAGGATATAACTAGCGCCCCCAGTGATTTCTGCGCCACCGCTTAGGCTTAAAGTACCAGATGCTCCTCCGGTTTTTACTTGCAGCGCGTGATTAGGGGTTGTCGTCCCAATACCAAGGTTGCCGGAGGAGTTGAGACGCATACGTTCTGCATAAGCCGAGCCGTTATAACCTTGAAACACAAAATCAGCGAGGCCAGAGCTATTTTGTACGGCCCCGAAGAAAGCCTCAAAACTTGCACCATGCGTAAATTGGAGTCCAGTAAATGAATTTGTTGCATTGCCGCCATACAACAGCACTCTGGCAGAACCTCCGTTGTAGGAAGTTGGGCTATATGCCGTAGTTACAGTTGAATTTAGGTTCATAGTGGTTGCTAGGCTTCCGCTTCTAGCATCCAGCGTATAGGTGTTCACAGAACCAAATCCTACATATCCCGACCCTGCTGTATACGGCACATTGACTGCTGTAGATGTGGGCGCAATAGTTTGACCACTGACTACTGTAGATGCTGTAATGATATTAGCGACTACACCAGCAGCACCGTCTGTTTCCCAAAAATAAATACCACCGCCCCGTAAATAAACAACTTCGTTACTGCTTAGAGTAAATTGAGTAATCCCGCCGCAAATCAGTTGATTGGTCCATGCTTCGTTATAGTTATGAATAACACGAGATACACCAATTACCCCCCAACCACTGCCATTGGCGCTCCAATCTAGTACAATACTAAAACCGTTGGGATGAGTGGCCCATGCAGGTTTATTTGAGTTTAATCCAACCTGAATACGAATACGAGTTGCTGTTCTGGTTGACTCAAGCCCAAATGCCACAGGATAAAATGTTGTTGTACTCAATGCAGACAAGTCTGCTGTACCACTGGTTCTTACGTTATATCCAGCAATGGTAGCCAGGTTTGCGGTTAGTGTTGTGCCATTAAAAGTAAGGTTATTGCTGAATGTAGTAGTACCTGCCGCACTTTGATACGGAATTTGATTTGCAGCACCGCCTGCAATGTTGGTGGCTGTAGTTGCATTTCCTGCACTAAGACTACTTACGGCAACCCATGTAGCAGTAGTAGCACCTGCGGTTAGAACATAGCCATTAGATCCAATTGGTATAAATGCAGTGGTACCGGCTGCTGTCTGATAAGGGATTGACCCTAATGCGCCACCGGCTATGTTGGTGGCCGTGGTGGCAGTACCGGTTAAATTGCCAACATGCAAGGTGGCAGTTACGGTCCCACCGACAAATAATCCACCACCTATGCCAACCCCGCCTGCTACAGTTAACGCTCCAGTTGATGTAGAAGAAGTTGGAGCAGTCGGGGTTATATTTAAATTATTCGCAGTAACTTGTAATTTGTTAACATTACTAATGTTAAAATAAACACCGTAAGTTCCGTTAAAATTAGGACTTGCACCATCGGTAGCAAATGTATAGTTCGTAGTGCTTGGGGTTATATTTGTAGAATATACTGCTGCATACCCGCCGCCAACTAATGGCTGAAGTATTAATCCAGTTGATCCACTACCAACAGTGATTGCACTGGTTGCTGTTACCGCGCCGCCAACAAATAATCCACCACCTATACCGACACCTCCTACGACCTGTAATGCCCCAGTGGCTGTCGAAGATGCAGCAGTTGTTCCGGGAACAGTAATATTAGTGGCAGTGAATGTAGTGCCGTTGAATGTCAATCCACTGTTAAATGTAGTAGCACCTGCAGCAGTTTGATAAGGAATTTGATTTGCAGCACCGCCTGCAATATTAGTGGCAGTAGAAGCAGTGCCTGTTACTGTTCCAGTAATATTTCCGTTAATGGTTCCACCAACATACAAATTACCAGCTATACCTGCGCCGCCAGTAACAATTAATGCACCAGTTGTACTATTAGTAGCTGCTGTACCAGATTGATTTATGGCAACAGCTACACCAGCATTTCCTGGCTGAAATTGCAGTTGACTGCTATTTCCATAAATCACCGTAGGGAAAGATGTACCAAAACTAATCTTGGTAGTACTTGGAAGTATAATGGCACCAGTACTATCAGTTAGTGTTATATTTGTAGCAGTGATAGATCCGCCAACATATATTCCACCACCTATACCAACCCCGCCGCGTACCTGTAAGGCACCTGTGGTAGTTGATGCGGCGCTGGTTGTTCCTAATATATAAGCATTGGATCCAGCAACAACTAAACTTCCTGCAATATATTCATTGCTGTCATTATAAATACCCCAGGCATTGGTTTGGGTCACATTGGTGTTTGCTACAGGACCATTGACATATAAGTTTACAGAATCAGTAATTGTAATAGCATTGGTGGCTGCAAAATTTGGACTTCTAAAACTATGTCCAACACGGATTGGAACTACTGTACTAGCTGCACTGGTAGTATCTGTTAATAATGCTGCTGCACTTGAAAATGAAGGGCTGGTTGTAGACCATGCTACGGCATTAATATTACCCGTTCTTGCTAGACTAAATGTAGTAATAAATCCAGTAATACCCAATGTCTGAGTTGCATTGTTCCAGGTCAAGTTTGACGAAAATGCCGTGGTGCCGGTGTTAGATTGATAAGGAATTTGATTTGCAGCACCGCCTGCAATATTAGTGGCAGTAGAAGCAGTGCCTATTACTGTTCCAGTAATATTTCCGTTAATGGTTCCACCAACATACAAATTACCACCTATACCAACACCCCCGACTACTTGTAGGGCACCTGTATTAGTTGAGGTACTTGATGCAGTATTAAATATTCCAATAGCACCGCCTGAATATATTCCCCAAGCATTGTTTACTGTAATATTTGTTCCTGGACTACCTACAATTGGAGCACCATCAATGAATATTGTAGAAATATTTGTATATGTTACCGGTGAGCCAGCACTATTGATAGTAGATTGTCTGAATCTATTCATCATACCATTAGTAATGGTGCCGGAGTCTAGAATATTATCCAAATTAATAAACGATTGAGAGTCAATACCCCGATTAACTGATGATAATTGCCAACCACTACCCACAGCCCCTGCAATAAGTAATTTATGTTGTGATAATAGATTACCGACAGTACCTGCTTTTATACCATTAATACTGTATAAACTGTCGCCAGAATAAATTCCACCGGCTACTTTCAATGCTCCAGCATTTGCTCCTGCGGATGTTGTACCTAAAATTACTAAATTATTTGTAACAGTTGAACTATCACCGACATACAAACTACCACCAATTCCAACCCCACCTATTACTTTCAGAGCACCGGTTGTTGTACTGGTTGAATTTGTCGTTGATTGGATAGTTGCAGTAGTTGCAACCACCAGGCCATTTTTGACCTTGAAGTCCTGAGAATTTGCCATTTAGTTTCCCTTTCCACCGGCAGGCTGTATTAGTGCTACTATTTAGTTTTGTTTTTATCCGTTAAGAAGTAATTCCTGTTCTTACTAATTTAACAACTGTTGCACTAGTCGACGCCGGTGTGAATTTCAAACGAACATTCCCTCCAGTTAGATCTGCATCAAATGTTCCAAGTTCACTTCCGCTTGCAGAAACTCCATATTCTGTTATGTAAACACTAGTTCCATCGTGATATAATAAAATTTCTTCCACATGTATGTTTGCACTGGAAACTATTTGAACAAGATACTTTGCAGTTCTATACAAAGCCGATGCGAAAGTGTCTAAAATTACCTCAGTTATACTGGTTAGTGTGGGACTGGTGTAACTAGACTGAGTATAATTATTACTGATTACCGATGTAATAACGCTGCTTGTAGTTACAGATCCTATATTGATGCTGCCGCCGACATATAAAGCACCACCGATGCCAGCACCACCTACAACTTGTAAAGCACCAGTAACAGTAGAATTTGATGTAGACGTATTTGTGATTAAAATTGTCTGGTTCGTAGTGTTTCCTCTGCCAGTGACTGTTTGTAATGTACCAGTATTCCAGACAGTTACTGCGCCCGTACTTGTGTTAACAGCAGTATCAGTTCCTGCGAATATAGTTACTTGTGTGGCATATTGATTAACAGTTGCACTGGTTAATACCTGTGCGCCGGCGACATATGCCGAACCACCTACGTATAAATTACCACCAATGCCTACCCCGCCAGCAACAGTTAAAGCACCGGTACTGGACGAACTTGCAGTTGTAGTGGAAATAATATTGGTAGAGGTAAATGTTCCCGTGTTGGCTGTGATTCTACCAACATTGGTGATATTGCCCCCGGCCATGTTGATATCACCACCAGATCCACCAGCAATGGTTATTTTTCCACCCACATATAAATCACCACCAATACCAGCACCACCTACAACTCGTAGAGCACCAGTATTTGTTGATGTAGCAGTTTCTGTATTTTGTGCATATATACCACCGGCTCTGAACATCCCAAACACAGCAGTAGAAAAATCCCCAGTGGGGCTTTCTGCTCCGGATCCATACCAGTGTAATTCTTTTGTAGTGTTGTCAAGAACCAGCGCTGCATTGGTATCAGCACTGGCTGTATAGTAGTGGAATCTTAGACCAATATCTTTACCATCGTCTAGGGTCCATTGTCCGTATACTCCATTCGGCGGAGTATGTAATTCTAATATATTGTCTGTATAAAAGGTATTGGTACTTAATACATAAGTAGCACTACCGGTAAATGTTACAGATCCTTTAAATAGCGCTTCTTGGCCTACTACCAATGTTTTTTCAACCCATGCACCACCTGAAACATATAATGAATTACTAGCCGCCGTACCTGTGTTTGCTGTGGTGTTGTTTATTGTAAGTTGACCAGTTATGATTTCATTACCGCCAACATATAAATTGCCACCAATTCCAGCACCGCCGCGTACCTGTAGGGCGCCTGTACTAGTCGAACTAGCGGCCGTTATGCCGGCTAGTGTTAATGTGTTATTATAAGAAGGAGCAGCGGCTCCGTTGCTAATTAGTAGATCACCGGCAGTTCCTGGTCCGTAAAACCCAGTTATACCTGCTGTGGTTTGATAAGGAATCGATCCAGTTGCGCCACCTGCTATATTGGTTGCTGTAGTGGCATTTCCTGCACTAAGACTACTTACAGAAACCCATGTAGCAGTAGTAGCACCTGCGGTTAGAACATAGCCATTAGATCCAATTGGTATAAATGCTGTTGTGCCGTTTGCTGTTTGGTACGGAATTGACCCAGTTGCACCTCCGGCTAAACTAGTTGCAGTAGTAACAGTACCGGTTAAGTTACCATTAATTGTTCCACCAACATACAAATTGCCACCGATTCCTACTCCTCCGCGTACTTGTAAAGCACCGGTATTGGTTGAAACGGCAGTTGTTGTGCTGGTAACTGTAGTGTCATTACGTACAGTAGTAGAACCAGACACAGAACCAATCGTAATTGCTGTACTCGATCCGGCAAAGTTAACTGTGGTAGCAGTGGTATTAACTAGATTGAATATTGATTGTGTAGTGGTAATATCTCCACCGTTGATTGCAATATCACCGGTTAGTACTGTATCGCCGCCAACATACAAAGCACCGCCGATTCCAA
>Ga0114958_10001860_pt1 | contig 16265 bp, 28 predicted proteins | sample C_130208_EF_Meta_FD_89577 | JGI IMG/M metagenome (GOLD analysis project Ga0114958, IMG submission 89577) | Freshwater microbial communities from Lake Croche, Canada to study carbon cycling - C_130208_EF_MetaG | ecosystem: Environmental > Aquatic > Freshwater > Lake | place: Lake Croche, Canada...
TAAATCTGGTGAACCTGATTTTTCATATAATGAAAGACATCGTTCATATCCATGTTCTCTTAAAGAAAACATACCTAAATTTGGCATAAAATCATTACCAAAACATAAGACTGATAAATACAGAAATTGTATAGGATTCAAAGGTAAAACCTTTTTTAATTCTGAGATATCTAAAAACCCATCACGCATTAAAAAAATATTTTCTTGACGTTGTAAAGATAATAAAATTAAATCTGCATCCAAACCATAAATAATTATGTTTCCAGTAAAATTTAGAGAATTTAAATGTAAAAATATTTTATGTTCACCTTCACCTGGTTCTTGTGTAGGTGATACACAAATTTCAGGAAATTCTTTTTTTATTCTGGATTCTAAACTTCTCATATAAGGTGTATCAGGAGAAATTTGTTTTTTATCAAATTGTTCTTCTGAAATTTTGAATCTACGATAACGTTGTTGTACAATTTTTGCCATAGGAACTAAACCATCAAATGCAATATAAATATTTTTATGTTCTACAGAAATTTCTTTTAAAATTTGCTTTAAACCTTCTAAGACAGATTCCAAAGGATTTTCAGGATTTAAATAATGATGTATTAAGCAATTCATATCAATAGCAAAATAATCTGCAGAAGGTTTTAATTTTATAATTGAAGGATGATGTTTTAATAAAGAAGCAAATAAAAATGGTATACCCATTTATATAAATTAAGTTTCATACTTTAAAATATAAATAAATAACAAAATAACAAAATGTGGACATATATACTATTTGCTTTAATAATTTTAATTCTTGGTGGATCTGTATATTTAAGATTTGAAACTCCAAAACCTTGTCCCTGTAAGAATAATGGAGCTTCAACTTAAACTTAAACTTAAAAAAGGACGTATTTTGTATAGAGCACCTTCAGAAGAAGATACAAAAGGAAAGGGTCATTATTATTCAATAAAAAAAATAGCTAAAGCTTATACTAAGTCTCCTAGAAATGCAGATAAAGTACATAAATTTAAAACTAAAACTATATTAAATTTATTAGATTTTTCTCATAAAGAATCATTTGAATTTTTAGATTCTAAATTAGAAGGAGATTTACATAAAGCATTTCAAACATTTACAGGATATGGAATTCATGAATTACATATTTATTCAAAAGAATCTAATGATACATTATGTGTATACAAAAATAAACCTAAACATACAATACAATTATGTCCGTATACACCAGCATTAAAAGAAGATGAATTTGGTAATAAAACGTTAGCTAAAGCTTTATGTTTAATGGGATTTGATGGTTATTACATGCCTGAAAAATATTTAGATGCAAGACAAATAGATTCTAATTATCATCAAGAATATTTTATTTGTGATCCTCAAAATCTAGAAAATATTGGAGAATTATAAATGGGTGAATCTAAATGTGGATTAAGTTTAGGTGGACGCCGTAAAACTTCAAAAATAGGTCCATTAAAAAAAGGTCTTTTATCATCAACAGGATATTCTGTAAAAAATAGTTTGCGTTCAAGACATCGTTCATTAAAAGCTTTATTAAAAAAAGAAACTCCTTTAAAAGTTTTTCGTCAATTAAATGCTGTTGCTGTATATGATAAAAATTCTGCACCTACAAAATCTCAAACATTTAAAAGAGATAGAAATTGGATTAGAAAGAATTTTTTTAAAAGAAGTAAATAAATGTCTAGACCTGCAGATATTGGCAGACAACTAAGTAGAGATGAAGTTTATCATGAAAAAGAAACTAGTGATGGTAAAGCTCCCGATCAAACAAAAAACAATTCAGTATCAATGAAAACAAGACAATATTACGTTAATACAGATAATATTAGAGGAACAAGAGGTCCTTGGGATGAAGAAAATCCTAATAAACCTCTTCCAAAAAATACATGGATTACAGTAACACCTAATTATTTTAATCCAGAACAATACGCATTTGATTTTTCTTATATGGGTTCAACTGGTAGAGTTAGACATCCTAATATTTATCTTGCACAAACACCTATTCTTCCACCTTCTCGTGCATCTTCTCCTGAAAAACCTAGACCTAAAGAAGGAATATCTGTAAGTAAAAGAGGAAAAGCAGACACAGGAGATGATATGTTTGGTGGTAGACGTAGACGTAAAACTCGTAGTAAACGTAAATCTAGAAAAACTAGACGTAGATATTAATTTCTTTAGTTTTGAATAAATGATGCGTCATTTAACTCCTATGTTATTAGCTGCTGCTGTATATGTTGGATATCGTCATTATTGTTGTCGTGAACGCGTAGATAAAAAACTTCTTATGGAAGCTTTATGTTTTTCACTTATAACATCTGTTGTAATGTATGTTTATCATAATACTTATGGATATGAATATTTTGATACAACATTTGGTAATACTTGTCCTCCTGGTCATATAAAAGTTGATGATCCTATGGATCCCAAACAACAAACTTGTAAACCAGATCCTAGAGGTAAATCCCTATTAAAATCTCCTCCTAGAGAATAAAAATGCAACAACATTTAGTATGGATGTTATTTAATGCGGTATTATTTTATGCTATGGTTCCAGGTGTAGTTTTAAGTTTACCTCAAGGTGGATCCACAGAAACTAAACTTTTAGTCCATGCTATCTTATTCGCCGTCGTTCATAGATTCTTAGGATGTCAATTAAAAAAACAAATGGGATACTAATAATAAAATGAAAGGTATGTTTGCTCTCAGAAATATTATGTATTATGTATTAACTGCTCTTACGTTCTATTTAGTAGCTTATGTAATGCCTATTCCTTCTTTAGGTGCTATGCCAGAAAGTTATGTCCGAGCACTCGTTTTTGTAGTTATACATGTTGCTCTTCATCGTGTTAAAAAGCTAGTATAAATATAAAAATGAAAATGAATACTAATGTTTGTCTTATTATTTTAGCTATATTACTAATTCTTTATTTATCTCGTGAACAATTTTTACCTAATTCTAAAACTATTCCACCATGTCCACCAGGAACTTCTAGAGGTAAGAATGGTTTAGATTGTCGTATTAAAGGTGATAATATGGGACATTAAAACGGATTTGTTATGTTAAATTATAAAATTTGTAACAAATGGTTAATTTGAATACAAGAAGTGTACCTGCATGGTATCGTAGACAAATTATTCGAGAACAGCAAGGTAAATGTGCAAATCCTAAATGTTTAAAAACTGAAATTAATTGGAAAGAATCTGAAACTAATCATATTATTCCATGGAAATCTGGTGGAAGAACTATTCGATGGAATCTAGAAGTTTTATGCATAACATGTCATAAAAATAAAACTAGGTCATTACTTCAAAAACCTCGAAAAAAAATCAAAGATGAAATCTCGTATGAAAAACCAAGAAAGAGTTACAGAATATAAAAATATAAAAACGGAATTCTTTTTTTTGTTAGTTTAATCTACTAAAAAAAAGATGTTTTGTTTTAAACGCAATTTCAAAGTTATTGATGAAAATTTTGATGAAATTGAAAAAGATCTTGATTATTTTAAATCTGAACTAACAAATTTGAAAGCTCAAAATAATGAACTGCAAAAAGAAATTGATTCTTTGAAAGAGAAACATCAAAAAACTAAGAAAAATCTTGTGAGAATTGTTGATACATTTACATTGAAAGAATATGTTTTGTTTAAAACAAGACTTCTAACTAAGAAGCAAACTGAAACTTTGCTTGAAAAAATTTATGAACATTATTATTTTCCTCTAGAATATAGAAGTGAAGATGGTATTAATCAACTACAAAATTTTGTTAGAAATCCTCACACAAGACCTTCTAGTTTTGATGAAGAACTTACTTTGAAAAACATTACTATTCTTATTCAAATTCGAAATTTTAAAAAGATTTTGAATAAACTAGAAGAACCTACATTGAAAAATGAAGATTATGTTATCATTAAAAATCAATGGCTTGCAAATGATGGTCTAGAATATACCGAACTTCTAGATAATATTATTCAAATTTTGAAAACTCTGATTTAATATTTATAAAATAAATAATAATGGATCCTCATTCAAAAAAACTTAAAGATATTGCTTTAGAAAACATTTTTCAAATTAATAAATTAATTGAAATACATAAAAAAGCTTTAGCTTTAGGTGAACCTAAACCTTCATCTCTGCAAAAACCTCTTCCCCAACCTCCAGAAGAAGAATTTTATACAATTAAAGAAGTTGATTAGGTTCATCGTTAGTTTCTACGTCTTCATCTTCATCTTCATCTTCACACATTCTCATAGATACATCTCCACACCAATTCCCAAAATCTTCAATTTGAGCTGCAACAAACATTTTTGCAACTCTAATCATTTTTGATTCACTAACATCAGAGTTTTCAAGTGCTCTAAGCAAAAATCCAATTTGGTTTCCAGTAGTAAAAATTACTTGAATATCTTCATTTGTAACGTTATCTCCAAAAAACTCCTTGAATGTTTCAGTATATTTATGCCCAAACTCATGACCACATTCTGAGTCTATCCACATACTAAACCATGCACTTTCTTGATTTTCTTTAATATAGGTTCCTGTAAACTTAACAAGTTTGCTTTTCACATTTTCAAGACATTCTTCATATGACATTTTATTAAATATTCCTTTCACATTAAAGTCTATCTAAAACGGAAATCTTTTTAATTTAGAACAGAAAGAAAAAAGATGAACAATTTTACATTCTTTATGCATCAACTAGCAACCAAAAAATATGAACTTCTGTCCTCTCCAAAAACTCTTAACGAGTTGCGAGAAGAATTCAGCAAGAAAAATAATAACCCTAATTTAGATGACTGGTATAAGTTTATTATCAACGCTTCTAAAGTTTTAAAAGAAACTCCGAACTCAGAAATTTTAAGAGCTGGGGAAATAGATTTCATCTTTAAAATAGGTAGCCGTGCTCAACAAAGTAACGACCCCAATAGACATATTTGGGTTGAAGAACAATACTATATTCAAGTAAGCAATGCAATTACGCAAATTTCTGATAATTATAATTCAAAAGTCAAACTTTTGAATGAACGATTTCAGAAACAGGAAATCGCAAAAGAAGAAACAATTAAGCGTTTTAAGGAGCGAACAGAATGGTTAAATTCTGAACAATCTCGTAAACTAATCGAAGATGAAGCTAAAAGACGTATCGAACAAGAAAAACTTCAAAAAATTGAAGATGAAGCCCAACGATGTATCAAAGAAGAAAAACGTCTATTTGAAGAAGCTGTGCTCCGACGCATGAATGAACTTCGTCTGTAAAACGGAAAATCTTTTTAATTTAGATTGAAAAGAAAAAAGAAATGCAACCTATAACTCGCGATCATTTGCTCAGTCTGAAAGCTCAAACTGATGAAAAAACTCGTCTTCAAAATATACAAGGTTATACACAAAACATTTATCAGCAGGTTATAAATACCGCTACAACTACTACGCAGACACGTTATCAAGTGCAGATTCCGATTCACGGACAATTCTCTGCAAGAGATAATATGCCTGATATTCTGGACAAGCTTCGAGGCCTGTTTCCAGATTCAAGAGTTAATTTTAAGGCTCTTTCTAGAGGCGTAGATGGTAAAATGTATGACATTGTGGAGATTGATGAACGAATGAAGCCATTTGTAAATACCCAGTTCAACCAAGAGTTTATTATTATTGATTGGTCGTAAAACGGAAATCTTTTTACTTTAGATCAAAAAGAAAAAAGAAAAAAGAATGGAGCCTTTGACTCGTGCCAATTTACAAGGCTTTAGTGCTCAGGTTGCTGAAAAGAAGCGCATTGCAGATGTAGAATACTACGTTGCACAAATATACAAAGAAGTTAAAAATGCTGCTACAACTAACATACAACCTCGTATTCAAGTCCCAGTAATAAATGGACAATTTAAGGTCAAAGATAACATGCCAGATATTATGGCCAGACTTCGAACCTTATTTCCAGACTCAGACATTGGTGTCGGGTCTCTGTCTAATGGTATAAACCCTAGAACTGGTAAAGAATGTATGTATGACTTTATAGTTATTGATTGGTCTTAAAACTATGTTCGACAAGAAAACGGAAATCTTTTTAATTTAGAACAGAAAGAAAAACAAGATGTCTAAGACCGAATATTGGACTAAGATGCGCGAAAAGACTGGATTAACCAGAATTGGAGAAGCATGGACATCTGAAGAAGAAACTGCGATTCTATCAAAACTTGCACAACAAATTTCTCTACAAGATATTGCTAATGATCATGGAAGAACTATTAGTTCAATAAAATCAAGACTTAAATCTATTGCTATTGAAATGGTTCAAAAACAAATACCATTTGAGCAAATTCAAACTATCACTTCTATAACTCAAAAAGAAATTGAAGAATTTCTTGAAAAGAAAAAAACTTATGAAAGAAAAGAAACCCAAACTAAACATTCTCATGAAAATATTACTAAAAGTGATTTCATGGAAATGAAATGTTTAATGTATGAAATTAAAGATCTTCTGAAAATTATTTCTCAAAAGTAAAACGGAAATCTTTTTATATTTTCAGCATAAAGTAAAGAATGGAATTAACTCCAAAAGAACTTCGTGCTTCATATAATGGTAATTTACCATCTCCATATGCAAAACGTCTTGTTATGCATATGAGAGGAAATGTGAATCCCGATGGAACTAAAAATCGTATAAATCATGCACAATCACTTGATTTTATTGCTGGAAGATGTGGAATAAATGTTCAAGATCTTCTAAAACTAACAAAAGGACAAATTCTAAGACGTCTTGGTTATACTAGAAGTTATTATCATTATATTGGAGATACAACATTTCCTTATTGCCCATTATCATGGTGGGCAAAAAACATTATTGATTCTTAAATTAAAAAACGAATTTTTTTAATGAGATACAAATAATAAAAAAACGTGAAAAATGCTTGGTTTTGATGAAGTAAATGCAAATGCAAATGCTGCAGAAATGCCACAAATTCTAGGATTTAATGATATTCATGAAGGTTCTATATATACAATTACAAATAAACAAGAAACATTCCAAGCTACAATTCTAAATAAACATTCAGTTGATGAAGAACTACGTATTGTTTTCAAACGCGATTCACCTGTCGAATATTCAGTCCCATTCACATGGGTATCTGTTGACCTACATCAGTAAACAAAAAAACGGATTTACACATTTTTAACCTAGTATCTTCAAGAGACATGGCCTTTATTGCCGAAGATGGGTCATATAGACAAGATATGTTTGCAAGTAGACTAGCAGCTATTCCTACATGGAATGGACAAAGAATTCTGAATGAGCAACAAGTGCACCGCATTGCTCAAGCAGCAAGACCTAAACAACTTGATAAAGATTTGTATAGAATATTTGAATTTACGAATGAAGATGGAACTAAGCGAAGAGAAATTTATGATGGACAACATCGTAAAGCTGTAATTGCACAAGCATTTGCTAATACACCTGAAATGAAAGATTTTCAAGTTATGGTTATGGTAAAACCTTGTAAAGATGAAGCTGAAGCAATTGCTGAATTTAAAAGAGCTAATTCAAATATTCCTGTACAATATAAATCTGATCCTAAAATGGTAGCAAATAATTATATTCAGCCACTTGTTGAAGAATTTAATCGTGACCCTAAAAAGCCTATGATTAAATCTGCTAAAACTAATAGACCTTATGCAGGTGTTGAAGCTATTCGCGATGAACTAGTTAGACGTAAAGTCGAACTTTGGAATGTTACTCCTGCAGAATTTGTTTTGCGTGCGCGTCAACTAAATAATGAAAAACTTGAAAATCTAGATCTTACTCTGACAAATCATCGTCGAGCAAAAGAACTTGGATTTGCACTTGGAATTATTGATGATTTTGCATGGATGAATTAAAAAAAATATTTTTTTTGTATTCAACTAAATAAAATGATTAATAAAAAATTAGATTATTCTTTTGAGGCATTATATAGATTAAAAAAGAAAAATTTATTAACTCAGACCGGTAAAGGAAAAAATCCCACATATTCAAGTGAACAAATTATTTTATCAAAGCAAAGTGGATTAGATGATATTTTAACAAATATTACTTCTGTTAATAAAGTTCCTTTACCGACTTTAACTGAATGGATTACATTTAATGCTGCAACATTTCAAACATTTATTATACCCGGACCTATGGCTGCTGATGGTCAAGGTAATTTTTATATCGGTAACACATACAACCCAACTTCACAAATTACAAAAGTAAATTCTAATGGAACATATGTATCATATTTAACTCCACCTTCTGGTTCAGTAACTCCTTATATTCCAGGTACACTTGGAGCTGATGGATGGCCATGGGGGTTAGCATATTTAAATGGGTCCTTATATGCTTCAGATATGCGTAAACATTTTATTTTTCAAATTGACCAATTTGGTAATTTCAATTCTGTTATTGGTTTATCTGGAACATCTGGATTTACCAGTGGTCTTTCAGGAGCAAATTCTAGAATAACAACTCCAATGGCGTTACTTTCTGATGGTACAAATTTATATATTTGTCAAGGAGATAATAATGCTATTTCAAAATTTTCTTTGGGAATTTTAACAACTTTTGCAGGTACAGGAGCGCTAGGATATCTTGATGGGCCTGCAGCTTCAGCAATATTTAATAATCCAAATAATATGTTTTTTGATAATTTAGGAAATATTATAGTTTGTGATACTGATAATCATCGTATACGTAAAATTAATACATTTACGCGAGTAGTTTCAACAGTTGCGGGAACTGGTGTATCAGGTAATTTAGATGGACCTGTAGCTTCAGCAACATTTAACGGCCCAAATGCAGGATGTTGTGATTCAAATGGAAATTTATATATTTCATCTGCAAGTTTTTTTAATGGAAACGATATTTCAATTATACGAAAAATTTCAAATGGAATTGTTTCAACTATTTTTACTCGAACTGTTAGAGGAATGCCAGATTCTCCTTTTATATCAAATCTGTATTATTATGAAGGATATGTTTATGTTTCAGAACAATCAACATCAAACACTTATAGATTCAAAGTTTAAACTGAACGAATAAATTCCCATCTTAAATATTCACATATTTTTTCCCATATTTGATCGTGAGCTATAAGTCTATCACGAGATTTTAAGAGCGGGAAATAGATTTTATATTCGTCAAGCTCAAGGAGCTCAAAGAATTTGTATAAGATGTATGAATATGATAAGAAATTTGTTCTATCATCAGGACAAAATAAGAGGAAAGGGGCTTGGATTTCTTGGAACATTGCACGGATTTTTTCTTCAATTTCTGGTGTGATTGTGGGAGGTGGATTTCCATTAAGTCTTGATACGATATGGGGGACATGTTCATAATATTTACTGCGATCTATTTTCTTCAAAATTTCACGTATCTCTCTTTCACATAAATCTCCAACATTTTGTATACGACGTTTACGAATTTCTATAATAATTTCATTCATTACTTCTTCAGGAATTATAGTAGATTCTTTAGCTTGAAATTGGTTCAAAATTTCATTCAAATGATTAATTTTTTTATAAGCGTAATTATTACGTTCTTTAGGTGGGTCATTAAAACCAGGATAATCAGAAACAACCATCATATATTCTTCTGAACCACAAAGGGGGCAAGCAAGAATACCTTCTGATGCTATCTCTTCTTTTGCAACATTACATTTAGTACAATATTCTGAATCTACAGAATCTACAGAAGAAACACCAAATTTCATTCTAGAAATATATTCATCAAAAACTTGTTTCTTAGAAAGACCTTGAGGTTCTTCTGTAGTTAAATATTTCATAAATGTATTTGTTTCATGTAACTTAGGGATTAATGAAGATGTTTGTTCACTACCATAATATTGTAACATTAAATCTGCATTTTTTGAAAAATATGTAATTAATTGATCGGAATCTTTAATTTTTAAATTGAGTGATCTTAATTCTTCATGTTTTTGTGCAATTGAAGGTATTGAAATTGGAAAAGATTTTTCAATTTCTTGAATTTCTTTTTCTAAAATAAAAATTTGTTTTAATATAGTTTCTTGATTTTCGGTAGATTCCTTTAATGAAGAAACCATGTCTTGATGAACTGAATCTAAAGTTCCTCCTAAAACCTTTGCAGAATTTTCTCGAACTTTTTTAATACGAAAAGCACTTTCGGTCATTTTCTTTGATAGTTTAATGCTATTAAAATAACTAAGATACCTCCAATTATTAAAAATCCAGACAAATCAGAAAATCCTTCTTTAGATTTTATACATACTGATGGGTCTACTTTTTGACATAATCCTGAATCAAAATCTGGTGTCATATCAACATTTAAAAAATAAGATTGTGGTCCACCTGTTGTTTGACATGTATAACATTCACATGAAGGTTCAGAATCTGCAGCTAAAGAACTCATTAGATGTAGTGGACTTAAACCTTCAAGATCTTCAAGCATTCCAGGTAATAATCCATTAAAATCTGAGGCAATACCACCTAAATCTTGTTTCATTGCTGCAGGTAAAGTATCAGCTCCACTTGAAACATTATTAATATAATTATATCTTGATTGTACAGATTTATCTGGTGCCACGCAAGTTCCACCTGTATTAACAAAAAATTGATTTCCTAATGCTGGACCACTAATCATATATTTCACATAATTTACAATAGCTCCAGTATTTGTAGCAACTTGTGAAAATGAACCATTTGAACCAACACCCATAGAAGCAGGACCTTGAATATTATCTGCATAACTATATGATGGACCCATAACACTTTCTACTGGTCCTGGTCCTGTTGCACCTGTTCCTCCAGATATTGAATCCCATAAAGGATTTTGTCCAAGATTTGCCATATTATCTTATTTAGTTCTTTTTTAATTTTGTATAAATTTCTTGTCTAAATTTTATATTTGTTAATGCACATGGTCTTGTTTTAATAATTCGTAATTCAGTTTGTTCAAGAGGATATTTTAATTCTGAACATACATACATTAAAGTTAAAAATCCTGATCTATTAATTCCTGCTTGACAATGAACATATACAGTTCCTTGTTTTAAAAATTCATTCATTTTTAAACGAAATTTTGGATACCACAAAAGAATTTCAACATCATGTGAATCTATCGCATTTAAACAAACATATTTATCTGGATATTTTTGTTTAAACCATGTAGGTGAAAATTCTTCTTGCGCGCAATTAATAACATGTGTAATTTGATATTTTTCTACATATTCGGGAGTTAAATATGCTCCTGGACCAAATAATATTTGTGGATGTACTTGTACATGTGGATCTTTCAAACATCCTTTAGAATTATATCTATAAACAGACCACATTTTCTTTAATATTATAAGTTGATTAAATTAAAGTGGATAAAACGGTATTAAAAATAAATGCAAGTATAGTTGTTAGAGCACCAATTACTGCAGCACCAGTCCATGTTAGAATACCACCTTCACCGTAAATTGAAGGAATTGGAATATAAGGAAGAAGAAGTTCACGAGGTTTAGAAAGAGAAAATGTTAGAGCAGCTAAGAAAAATCCAAAATAAGTTAGTAAATTTCTGAACGAACCTCTTAAGACTGAAAATTGTTGTGAATAATCAGACTTTTGTTGGACTTGTGCAGGTGGTAAAGGTGTAATAAAAGGATCACCACCTCCAACCATTGGAGCAAATGCAGGAGCTTGAACAGGTGCACTACCTAATAAATCATCTAAATTAGTTGCACCGAGTTCCATTTATTTGTTTAGATGAGATTCACATTTAGAATCTTCGACGCGATAAACAAAACATTTTCCATTAGAACGAACTTCCTTACCTTCTATATCAGAAGGATTCATTGCTAAAACAGTCTTTTTAGGTATAGGTCGATGAAATAATAATATAGTAAGACCAAACCCAATTAAAAAAGCAAAAATATTCTGTGAATTTTTATTACGGAGAATCTTTTCGATCATTTATAAGATTCAGAGAAATAGCTTCTGATGAACACGAAACTTCTTCTGAAATAATTTTTATACATCCAGATTTAGTATGAAATATTTGTGGAGGTCCAGGTACAGGTAATTCTGGTTCTGTATGTGTAATAGGTATAAATATTGATACCATAAATAATCCTAGAATTATTCCCATAAAAGCATATGGAATCATTGTTCTTTTATTATATTAAAAAATTTATGGCTTTCCACCATTTAATAACTTAGGACCACCAGCTGATGGATTTCCACCATTTAATAAGTTAGGACCACCAGCTGATGGATTTCCACCATTATAATTTTGCGTACTTTCTATAATTATTTTATTAAAACAAGGTTTTAAACATTTAACTGTTTGTATATAATTAATTACTTCATAATTTTGAGGTCCACAACCTGGAATACCTCTACGAATTCCGGTAGTTACTGTACGACTATCATTTTGAACTTTTTGTGTTTTTCCTTCAGTCTCGGCATTTAATTTAAATATATATGCTGACATAGTTTTCATTTACCTTTTAATTTACGTGTTTTTTTCAGTACAGGTTTATTTTCAATTATTTTATCATATTCTAATCTAGCTTGTTCAATAGTTAATCCCCTGTATACTACTTCCAGTTTCAGTTTGAGGAGTTTGTCCATAGTCTGTGGTTGGGACGTTACGGACTGCATTTAACCATGTTTGAGGTTTAAATTCTATATTTTCTGCTGCTACAGGTTTAGGTGCAACTAAAAAAAAGTAGAATCCTATTATGACCACAAATAAAGATACTAAATTAAAGAAAAATGAAAACCACGAATCTCGTATTTGTCCAGATTTAATTAAATTACCTTGAACTCGTGAATAAGTATCTTCTACTAAATGAAACATCTTTTGTAATATATAAGGAGTTCAAAAGATGATTGCTACCGCTTTAGTTCCAGTATTAGCTGCGGTTGCTGCAGCAGGAGCTGTATATATGGGTCCAGCTTTAAATTCACAGAAAATAGAACCTCCCAGTCCTACTCTCAGCGATACTGCTACTGTTAGTGATAGTGTTACAGGTAACATTACAGTACCGCAAGTCAATAAAGTTTTACAATCAGAAACACCTGAAAATATTCAAGTTCAAACTACAGAACCAGAACCAGAACCTACGGCCCCAGAAACAGAAACAGACCCACAGCCATCAGCACAACTACCTTCGGAAACTTCAGAAACACCGGCCCCAGAAACTACTGTTTCTTCTCCAGAAACTCCAACAGAAACTCCAACAGAAACTCCTACAGAACCCACGACCCCAGAAACACCGCCCCCAGAAACACCTGCAGAAACTCCGGCTCCAGAAACACCTCCAGAAACTCCTGAAAGTACAATAAAAGGTGGTGCAATTGGTCGTCCACCATGGGGAGAAATTACTTCAACCGTAAAAGGAAGTTATCAAGGTCAAGAAGGAGCAACAGGTTCTACAATTTCAGGAATTTTTAATAGAGTTAAATCTTTTATTGATCCTGTTGATTTACAAAGACAATTACGTGATATTAGAGAAAAAATTGTTAAAAGAAAAGCAGACTTGGTAAAATTTGATTATTCGTTAAAAGATCAGCGTATTAAATATCGAAAAATTTTAGAAGAAACTACAAAATTTCAATCACAAAAGGCAGTTTATGATAGAGTAGAACTTTTTTACAAAAGTAAGATCGATGGAATAAAAGATGCTTCATTTTCTGATGATTTTATTGTGAAAGATTTGGCTAGAGAAATCAAAGAAATCAAAGATAAACTTAATCCTCCTAAAAAACAAGGTCAACCAGGTCAACCAGGTCAACAAGGTCAGCAAGGTCAGCAACAGGGACAGCCTCAACGAGGAGGATCTGATCTTTCTGATAGATTAATAGTTCTTGAAAAACAATTATCTAGTAGAAAAGATGAACTTCGTAAAGAAATTGAATCAGACCGTGACATATTCGAAAAATATATAAAACCATATCAAGATGTTCTCTTGAAAAAAGAAGAGATTCTTGAAAGTGCTCGTGATTCAGAATATAAAAAAAAGGCTTATATTTCAGCTAATAGTAAAAATGAAGAAAAAAGATCTGAAATTTCAGATGAGATTACTGTACTTGAAAAAGAAGAACAAACTTTATTAGATGAATTATCTAAATTTAATCCTATTAAAAAAGAATTACCTTCTGATTTTGGAAAAAGAAGAGCTCAATACTTTGAAGCTAAAGATGCATATGAAAAAGCAAATTTACGTTATTCAAGATACATATCTTTACCTGAAGAAGAAAGAAATATAGATGTAGAAATTAAACTTAAAGGAGATTTTGATTTTACTGTTAGAAAATTACAAGTAGCTATTTCATTATTATCAGAATCTAAAGAACCACAAATTTTTGCTAAACTTGAATTTGAAAAATTTGAAACTGAAATAAAAGATTTATTTACATCAGCTGTTTATGATCGAAATTTTATTCCACCTGATGAATTATCTCTTCCTACATGGGCTCCTGGAAAATTAATAAGTAATTATTATAATTCATTTGAACTTTTACTGAGATCTATGAAAGTTCCTACAGTAATTGAAATTGCAAATATTTATTATTTAACAAATGAAATAAAAGATATTTTTGATAATTTAGAAGATTATTCAAAAACATTTCAAAAAGCAGTTTCTGAAAGTTTTTTTGGTAAAAATAATTTTGATCTTACAGTTGGACTAAAAAGTGATACTAGTTTTTCTCTATATGAACAGCGTATTAGAGAAGCTCATGCTTCTATATCAACTTTAATTAACCCAGCAGTAAATGATCATCCATTACAAGATCAAGCCCAATATGATAAACTTAGAAAATTATCTATGCAATTTATAGATAAACAAGTTTTTAAAATAAATAAATTTTTAAGTTTAGTTAATAAAGCTGTTTCAGATGCAACATATTCACAAAATGCATCTCTTGGAAAATTAAGAAAATTTGAAGAAAATGTTAAAAAAACTATGTTTCAATTAGTATTGACTGCAAAAGGAACATGTGAAACTTTACTTCCTGCAAAAACTTATTCTATTTTACAATCTGGTTTATTTGAAAAATTTCCTATACCACAATTATTTTCAAATTTAAAAGAAAACAGTGATAAAAGACAAAAATTTCTTGATGAAATTAAATTTAGTAAAATTGAAAATTTTGAACAATTATTAGATTTTTATCAAAAAAATATGAAAGTTGCACCAAAAGATATAAATGGAATAACTTCATATAGAATATTAGTATTTAAAAAAGCCGTTTTAGCTGAAATAGCAAAAAATGGTAATGCAAATGGAATACCATTATATTATGATAATAGTTTTAGAGATGCTGGTATTCCACCAGCTCGTATTCCACCAGCTCCTATTCCAGATGATCATTTATTAATAAATGTTACAGCAAATCTATTAGAAGAATATTATGATACACAAACATTTGATTTGGCAACAGTTGCAGGACAAGGAATTCAATTAAAAAATATTAAGTTTGATTATGGAAATTTTTTGATGACAAACGATGGTATTCGTACAATACAAGGAATTATAGCTACATGTGAAGTTGATGGAAATGTAGGTTATGGAGAACTTGTACATAAAAATTTATCTGATTCACTTAAAAGTTTATTAACATTTGGTTTAGAACAAGTACTTGAAACTGGTCTTGATTTATTTATTCGACAAGAAACTACTTCTGGACGTATAAATGACCAAAGAATTATTCCAAAAGAAATACTTAAAACTTTATATAATTATGGATTTTTACCAGAATTGGATTATAATATTTTTTCTGTATGTAGAACATTAGATAAATATAGTTCTGTTTATTCATTTCTAGAATGTAAATCAAAAAAGTTTAGTAGTATACCATATGAAGCTCAAACAATTTTTAATGGTATTCGTAAAAATTGTCGTGAAGTTTTTGTAGAATTATTTGCAGAAGAATTGAAAAAAACTTCTCCGTTCAGAAATTTAGAAGAATTTAAAGGAAGTCAACCAATTTTAAAAGATTATAAAGATGAACCAATAGATATTAAACGTGAAGAAATAATTTTAAAAGGTTTAGCATTACAATTTAATTTAAATATTATTGTATTTAGTAATTCTCCTTTAAAAATTACAGAAATAAAACCAGACCCTACTAGATATGGAATAGAAGATATTTATATGTTTAGAGATTCTAATAATATACATTATCCAATTGTATTACAAGAACCAACACCCGAAAATGAAAGAAAAAAAGATAAATATGATCTATCTAGATTTATGGGTGGAGCAATAGATTCATCTAA
>Ga0114958_10001861_pt1 | contig 16259 bp, 13 predicted proteins | sample C_130208_EF_Meta_FD_89577 | JGI IMG/M metagenome (GOLD analysis project Ga0114958, IMG submission 89577) | Freshwater microbial communities from Lake Croche, Canada to study carbon cycling - C_130208_EF_MetaG | ecosystem: Environmental > Aquatic > Freshwater > Lake | place: Lake Croche, Canada...
ATCAACTATATTACAAATGTCAACATAGTGTACTAGAATATTATTTTTTCCTGTAATACCCTCTTTAGCCATCAACGAAGGATTAGTGGTAACGCCATCAAGAACTCCAAGTGCTTGTGCTTCTTTGATTTCGTTAAGATTGGCCGTGTCAATAAAAAATTTCATAATTTAATTGTTTTATAATGTATAAGTTGTTTTTTAAAATTAAAATACAAAAGTACAACAGCAAATTTGAAATATAAACTTATTTCTAATCAAAAAACTTATGCCTATTTTCTTATTCCTTATCACTGAGTTTATAATAATTCATCAACATACTTTCATAAATCCTATCAGGTAAAATTCGTTTTAATACAATAGAAAATTTTTGCATAAAAGCACCCACTTTGTAATGCAATTTTGGGTTTTTATCATTAATGATTTGATAAATCACCATAGCTAAATCAGTTGGATCTCCACCAGTATGCATATGTGAATTCATCTTATTTAAAGTATTCTTATAAGGTGTTTCATAAACAGAACCTTCAATAAATGGGGCATGATAACGATGAGAAGCTATATCTGTTGCAAATTCTCCTGGTGCCACATTAACTAAATTAATACCAAATGGTTTTACTTCAATACTAATAGCTTCTGTAACTATTTCTAAGGCTGATTTTGAAGCAGAATATATTCCACGATAAGGCAATCCCATGTAGCCAGCAATGGAAGTAATATTGATTATCAACCCCGATTTTTGTTCACGCATGTTAGGCAAAACAGCTTTTATAACTTCTATAGGACCAAAAAAATTAGTTTCAAAATTGTTTCTCATTTCATCTGTTGGTGTTTCTTCAATAGGTCCAGTTATCCCAACTCCAGCATTGTTTATTACAATATCTATACTTTTTGATAAGGCGACAACTTTCTCAACAGCATTTTTAATACTCTCCACATTTCGAACATCAAGTGCTATTAAAGGAAATATAGAATTGGATATTTTTTCAGGATTTCTACTAGTTCCATAAACGGTATAACCTTTATGAAATAAAAACTCACCAACTGCTTTTCCAATTCCTGATGAACCACCCGTGATTAAAACTACTTTACTCATTAATTATTTTTATGAAAACTTTATAAAGGCCTTCTACCTTATTAAATATATTTATTGACTTAAATGATTTAAACTTTGGGTTAAAATTTAAAGTTTAAAGATAAAAACTAAAACTAATTTTTGGTGACTTTTTTCAAAAAACTAAAATAAAAAAATCGGAAGTTGATATAAAAAAAATCCGAACCAAGTTCGGAATAAAAAAATGGCAAGCTACCTACATCGCACCGCTACAACCACATACCTTTGCTATGTTCCCATCCTGGAGGATTTTGCAGGAGCTGGTCGTGTAGGACTTGCCAGTGCAAATATACAATCTTTTTATTTTTTTACAAGAATTTAAAAGCTTTATAAATATATTTGTAAGTAAAAAATAAATTCTACAAAATGAAATTTTATAATACCCTAATTACTATTTTATTAGCTTTTAACATTGTTAGCTGCGGTGATAGCCAAAAAGAAAGAGAGAACTATTTCAGTTTCGATGATAGCGCAATAAAGCCTATGTATCAAGTAGCAGAGAAAATTGATTTAACTTTATTAAATCCAAAAAATAAAACTATTGATAGCATTGTGTATTATGCTAATGATAAGAGAGTTAAGTCTGTAAAAGGGAATGAAAAATTCATATTAGATTCAAGAGGGAAAAAATTAGGTTATCAAAATATAAAAGCTTTAGTTTATTTTGAAGGCGATACAATTTCTACCAAAACTAGAGTTGAAATTGCCTCAGATGTTATTCCGAAATTATTTAAGTATGTTGTAGTTAATACCTATCCGCACGATGTTGATGCTTTTAACGAGGGTTTTGAGTTTTTTCGTGACACTTTGATGGAAAGCACCGGACAAAATGGTAAATCTTATTTTGCAAAAATTGATTATAAAACCGGAAAATCATATAAGAAAGTTAGTATTGACCAGCAGTATTTTGGCGAGGGAATTACAGTTATTAACAATAAAATATACCAACTTACATGGCAAAATGAAAAAGGTTTTATTTATGATGCTAACACCTTAAAAAAATTAAGAACATTTACTTTTGATAAAAAAGTTGAAGGATGGGGAATGACTAATGATGGAAAAAATATCTATCATTCTGATGGAACAGAAAAAATTTGGACTATGAATCCTGATACTCAAAAATTAACTGATTTCATTAATGTTTATACTAATGATAGTAAAATCAAAAGCATAAATGAATTAGAATGGATAAACGGTAAAATATTTGGTAATATTTGGCAAAAAGATGCTATAGCCATAATTAATCCAAAAACTGGAGCTGTTGAAGGTGTAATGGATTTATCAGCTTTACGAGCTAAAGTAACAAATAAAGAGGCAGAAGTATTGAACGGTATAGCTTATAACAAAAAAACAAATACCCTATTTGTTACAGGGAAAAACTGGAATAAAACTTTTGAAATTAAAATATTGAATTAAATGCAAAAAAAAACCGAGCAATTGCTTGCTCGGTTTTAAATGATATATTATAAATTAATCTTTTTGAGATTTCACAGCTAAAGTATAGATAACTAAACCGAAACCAATTTTGTTGATTGCATCTGCAATGTTGTAAGCAACATCTACATTACCTTTTCCAAATATGCTTGTGTACCATCCTTCAGTACCTAACATATATCCTAAAGGATAAATAGCCCAACCTACTAATACAAACCAACACAAGATTTTGTGTGCAGCTAAAACATTTCCACCAGCTTCTTTTGCTAATTTAGAAGCACTTCCTAACCAAATTTCATAAGCAATTAGGAAATAAGCAACTCCTGAAATGAATCCCCATACCTGAGCATTTTCTGGTTGAACAGCTTCTCCAAAATAACCAGTTACTAACATAACTACTGAATAGAAAATCATTTTCCATAGTAAATTTTGTTTTGCGCCAGCAACTTTTAAGATTAAATAAAACTCCAAACACATTAATGGCACTGTAAGAATCCAATCAACATATCTAAAGAATGTTGGAGACTCATTGAATGAAGCCCAATAATCTCTCATGTAGTAATAGTGAACTGCTGCAATAAAGGTAATTAAACCCGAAACTAATACAGAAGTACGCCACTTTTTATCAAATTGATTAAGTGATAAAAAGAAAAAAGCTGAAGCAGCCATCATAGCCATACAGCCAACAAAAAAAGTAAATCCAACATAATCAGTTGGCGACATTTTAGCAATCAATGCTGTTGATAAAAGAAAATTTGTCATAAAATAATGGTTTAAATTGATTAATTGTTTAAACAAAGTTAAAAAAATTGAAACAAATAAAAAAATTTTTTTATTTTTTTTTTATATTTATATTTAAAAATTATTTAAAATAATATGTCTAAAATTACAAATTTATCAATACTAACAAGCTTTTTAGGTTTGTGGCTCACTTCATTCATAAAAAACGAAACTCAATTTATTGTAGGTTTTATATTAATTTTCTCGTTTGGGATTGTTCATGGTGCTAATGATTTACTCTTAATAAAAAAAATATACAAAGAGGAGTCTGGTTCATATTGGAAAACATTATTTAATTATTTAGTAGTAATACTCATTGCTGTACTACTATTTAGTTCTATTCCATGGCTAGCAATGCTTTTATTTATAATTGTTAGCAGTTATCATTTTGGAGAACAACATTGGGAAAATAAAATAATTTATAATTATAAAATTAAAAGCAAATTATTTAATACCCTATATGGTTTATTTATTTTATTGTTATTATTTCAATTTCATGATAAGGAAGTTAAAAATATAATGCGTGAAATAACAGGAATAGACTTTACATTTATTAGTATTTCTTTACTATTAAAACTTAACGGTTTTTTATTAGTAGCTGTGTTTGGTTATAACTATTTAACTAATAAAGTATTTCAAAAAATATTAGTTGTTGAAATATTGTATCTAATAGTTTTCGCAATTATTTTTAAGGTTGGTGATTTAATTTGGGCTTTTGTAATCTATTTTATTTTTTGGCATAGCATCCCATCACTGCTTGATCAAATAAAATTTTTATATGGTAATGTATCACTTAAAAATTTTAAGGCCTATTGTAAATCGGCTTTTCTTTATTGGTTAATTTCATTATTTGGTATAGTATTTTTGTACTTTTTACTAAAAGATTATAAAATATTTGATTCTATATTCTTTTCTTTTTTGGCTGCTATAACTTTTCCACATGTTTTTGTGATAGAGAGAATGTTCAATTTAAAACATAAAAAAACCGAGTAATAAGTTACTCGGTTTTTAAAGCTTTTTGTTTAAAGTTGTTATTTCACTTCCTCAAACTCTACATCTTGTGTATTATCACCTTGAGCTTCTGGTTGTGATGGAGCTTCTTGAGCTTGACCTGCATCACCTTGAGCATACATAGCTTCTGTAGCAACTTTCCATGCGGCATTAATATTATCAAGTCCTTTTTTAATAGCTACTAAATCTTGTGATTGGTGCGCCATTCTCAATTCAGTTAAAGCAGCTTCAATTCCTACTTTATGATCATCAGATAATTTATCAGCTAATTCTTTTAATTGACTTTCTGTTTGGAAAATCATACCATCAGCTTCATTCAATTTATCTACTTTCTCTTTGGCTACTCTATCGCTTTCTGCATTCATTTCAGCATCTTTTTTCATTCTTTCGATTTCTTCTGGAGTTAAACCAGAGGAAGCTTCGATACGAATGTCATGTGATTTTCCTGAACCTTTATCAGTAGCCGAAACTTTGATAATTCCGTTAGCATCAATATCAAAAGTAACTTCAATTTGAGGAACTCCTCTTGGGGCTGGTGGAATACCATCTAAGTGAAAACGACCGATTGTCTTATTGTCTGCTGCCATAGTTCTTTCTCCTTGAATTACGTGGATTTCAACACTTGGTTGGTTATCTGCAGCTGTAGAGAATACTTGTGATTTTTTAGTTGGAATAGTAGTGTTTGACTCAATTAATTTAGTCATTACATTACCCATAGTTTCAATTCCTAATGATAAAGGCGTAACGTCTAACAACAATACATCTTTTACATCTCCAGATAAAACGCCACCTTGAATAGCTGCACCAATAGCAACCACTTCATCAGGATTTACTCCTTTTGATGGTTTTTTACCAAAGAATTTTTCTACTTGTTCTTGTATCACAGGAATTCTTGTAGAACCTCCAACTAGGATTACCTCATCAATATCCGAAGTTGATAAACCAGCATCTTTCAAAGCCTTAGCAACAGGCTCCATAGAACGTTTAACTAAAGTTTCTGCTAATTGTTCAAATTTAGCACGAGTTAAACTTTTTACTAAGTGTTTTGGACCAGTCGCAGTCGCAGTAACATAAGGCAAATTAATTTCTGTTTGTGTAGAAGAAGATAACTCAATTTTTGCTTTTTCGGCAGCTTCTTTTAAACGTTGTAATGCCATTGGGTCTTTACGCAAATCGATACCTTCTTCGGTATTAAATTCGTTAGCCATCCAATCTATAATTACTTGGTCAAAATCATCGCCACCAAGGTGAGTATCACCATTTGTTGATAACACTTCAAATACTCCGTCACCTAGTTCTAGAACAGAAATATCAAAAGTACCACCACCTAAATCGTAAACTGCAATTTTTTGGTCAATTCCTTTTTTATCTAAACCATAAGCCAAAGCTGCTGCAGTTGGTTCATTGATGATACGCATGACCTTTAAACCTGCAATTTCACCAGCTTCTTTTGTGGCTTGACGTTGTGCATCGTTAAAGTAAGCAGGAACCGTAATAACTGCTTCTGTTACTGTTTGACCTAAGTAGTCTTCGGCAGTTTTTTTCATTTTCTGAAGTGTCATTGCAGACAATTCTTGCGGTGTATAAAGTCTTCCATCAATATCAACACGTGGTGTGTCATTATCTCCTTTTACAACTTTATAAGCTACTGTTGAGGCTTCTTTAGCACTTTCTGTGTATTTGTTACCGATAAAACGTTTAATAGACGCTATGGTTTTTGTTGGGTTTGTAACTGCCTGTCTTTTTGCAGGATCACCCACTTTAATTTCGCCACCTTCTACAAATGCAATTACAGATGGTGTTGTTCTTTTACCTTCCGCGTTTGCAATTACAACTGGTTCTCCACCCTCCATAACTGCCACACAAGAATTGGTTGTACCTAAGTCGATACCAATAATTTTTCCCATTTTTATATTTTATTAATTGTGTTTAATTTTAAAACTCTCAAAATTCTAGTCAACTTTTATGCCAAGCAGCAAAACAGAGTAATTTGTCAGTTGCAAATAAAATCAATCTGACAAGATGACATTTCAAAAACTAGATTTAAATTAAAAACATTAATTTTTCTAGCAGAATTAATTTCTGAAATAATTGAAAATGAATAAATAGTTTGCAATATAATTACAACATATATTTAATAGACAAATTAAAAACTCTTCCGTCTATTGGTGCCCAAAGTTTTTTGAAAGTGGGATTGGCTATGGTTCCTGAATAGATTTTTCCATAATCACTTTGTTTGAAATCAAAAAGGTCTTCAACGTTGAATACAAAGGTAAATTGTTTTATTTTATATTGTGTCATTGCAGCTACAAGTATATAATTCTTTACAGGATGATAGTTTTCATCAACTTGAGAGGCAATTAAACTGCTCTCTATACCAAATCGCCATTTTTCAGAACTTTCATAAAACAAATTGGTCGAAAAATTGTGTTTGGGAGTTACCTGAAGCTGGGAATTTTGTTGGTCATATTCTTTTTTAATATCCGTAAAAACATATCCCAAATACCATTCAAAATCATCCATTTGCAGGCGACAATAGGATTGAAATCCTTTACTAACCAAAGATTGCGAAGCATTATCTAACGAAATGATAGAAGTTGAAGAAGCACTATTATATATTGGATTTGTAATTATAGTATAGAAAAAAGATTGGTTGACCGTTACATCCAAACCATTTGAAAAACGTTTTTTATAATTTACATCGGCATTAAAACCTCTAGATAATTCAGCATTTAATCTATTAAAAAGCCTAGTTTTATTTAAATCAGTTTCTAAATCAATATAACTCAAAACCGTTGGCGATTTGGATCCAAAACCACCATTAACTCTAGTAGAAATGTTATTATTTATTTTGAACAAAACCGAAAGTCTTGGCAAAGGAAAGTTACCAAAGTTGGAAGTAATATCATATCGAAAGCCACTTTCTATAATCCATTTTTCGGTTGGCTTATAGGTATTTTGAACAAAAGCACCTAAAGTTGTAATATTATAATCAGTTACCAAAGGCAATAGATAGGGCGATTGATCTTTAAAAATATCTCCATTATAGTTGACTCCAGTAACCCAATTCATTTTTTTAGATTTATGAAAATAAGATGCTTCACTAAAAAAAATAGTTTGATTGGCATCAAACAAATAATCTTTGGTGTCAAATTTTTGACTTAAAAAACTACCACTTCCTTTAAGTAAAAAATTACTGTTTTCTGAAATTGAATAGTGCCATTTTCCATCAAAATTATGTCGTTTCATATTGCTTGAAACATGATATAAAGAAGAATTATACTGATTAAAATAATTAGTATCTCCACCTTTTCGAGTATCAAAAGTTCCTGAATAGTTTAAAGTAATATTTGATTTGGTTGAAACATATAAAATAAACTTCGGATGGATAACAGTACTATTTACTTGAGATACATCGGTCAAACCATCGCCATCAATATCTAAATGATTTTGGAATGTTTGTCCAACAAATAATGTAAAACCAAACTTTTTATTTCTTTTGGCATAATATCCATTCAAGTTAGTTTCAGCCAATGAAGTTTGATTGACTGTGAAACTCAAATCTCTTTTGAAATCTGGATTTTTACTTATCAAATTAATGATTCCTCCTATTGCATCGCCACCATACAAAGTGGATGCTGAACCTTTTATTATTTCGATTTGTTTCAAATCCATAGGTGGAATTTGCATAATACCAAAATTTCCGGAAAGCCCACCAAAAAGTGGTATTCCATCTCTTAACAATTGCGTATATCTTCCGTTTAATCCTTGTATTCTGGCTAATGTATTACCCGAACTTGCAGAAACTTGCTGCATTTGAATACCTGCAATATCACCCAACAAACTCATAATGTTTCCTGGTTTAATATTGTTTTCCTCATTCATTTCTTCTAATCCTAATACTTCAACTCTAGTAGGGGTGTTTTCTATTCTGGAATTAGTTCTAGAAGAAGTTACTATTACTTCTTCTAACTCATTTTCTTTTATGGTATCTTTAATGGGAATCTTAATTTCTTGAGAAAAAACAAGCTGACTTAATAAGAAAAAAATAATACAACTGTAATAGGTCAATTTCATTTTATTTATTTAAAAAAATCCCAACCGAAAGGTTCGGATTATATATCTAATCATTCATCGAAATAAGGAACTCATCGTTGTTTCGTGTTTTCTTAATCTTATCATTAATAGTATCCATGGCTTCCACCGGATTCATATCGGCTAAGAACTTGCGGAGAATCCACATTCTTTGTAGTGTTTTTTCGTCTAACAATAAATCATCACGACGCGTGCTTGAAGAAGTCAAATCGATAGCCGGGAAAATTCTGCGGTTGGCAATTTTTCTATCCAATTGTAATTCCATATTTCCTGTTCCTTTGAATTCTTCGAAGATAACTTCGTCCATTTTAGAACCCGTTTCGGTTAAAGCTGTTGCAATAATACTTAATGAACCACCGTTTTCTACATTTCGAGCAGCACCAAAGAAACGTTTTGGTTTTTGCAAAGCATTAGCGTCAACTCCTCCCGATAATACTTTACCAGATGCAGGTTGCACTGTGTTGTAGGCTCTTGCTAAACGAGTAATAGAATCTAAAAGAATTACAACATCATGACCACATTCAACCAAACGTTTTGATTTTTCCAAAACAATATTAGCAATTTTAACGTGTTCCATTGGTTCTCTATCAAATGTAGAGGCAATAACTTCACCTCGAACACTGCGTTGCATGTCTGTAACCTCTTCCGGACGTTCATCTATTAATAACACGATCAGATAAACTTCAGGGTGATTAGCGGCAATAGCATTGGCAATGTCTTTTAATAACATTGTTTTACCGGTTTTGGGTTGGGCTACAATCATACCACGTTGCCCTTTTCCTATTGGGGAAAACAAATCGATAACGCGTGTAGAAACACTAGCTTGCTTATCAGCGATATTAAATTTTTCTTTTGGGAATATAGGTGTTAAGTGTTCAAAAGATACTCTGTCACGCACTACTTGAGGATCATGCCCATTGATTTTTAAAACTTTTACGAGTGGAAAAAATTTTTCTCCTTCTTTTGGTGGACGAACAACACCTTTTACGGTATCACCTGTTTTTAAACCAAATAATCTGATTTGTGAAGTTGATAAATAGATATCATCGGGTGAAGCCAGGTAGTTATAATCCGAAGAACGCAAGAAACCATATCCGTCGGGCATCATTTCTAGCACGCCTTCACTTTCAATAATTCCATCAAATTCATAGTCAGAGTCTCTAAAATTATTGGGCTTTTTGCCTTTAAAGTTGGGATTGTTATTATTCGCATTCATATTACCATTACCATTTTGATGTTTTGGTCTTGGTTCACGATTGTTATTGATGTTTGGATTTGGGTGAGCTACAACTTCTTCTTCAGTAGTTTCATTACTTTTGACACTTTGTGTTGATTCGGTTACAATTTCAGTTGAAATAGTTTTATTATTTTTATCAAAAGATTTTTTAAATTTTTGAGCATTACTTTGAAAAGAAGGTTTGTCTTCCATAATTTTTTCAACTTTTTCACTTACTGTTGTTGCATTTTCAAACAAATCACTTTGAATTGTTTCAGATGCTTTTTTAATTTCAGGTAAGATTCGAGCTCTTTTGGATTTATTTTCTTGGTTTTTTTCTGAAACAACTTTAGTTATCTCAGTTTCCACGGCTTTATTTTGATGTTCTAAAATTTGTTCAATAAGTGCATCTTTTTTGACACCAGTAACTTTTATGGTTTTTGCTAATTTAGCAATTTCTTGAAGCTCAGCAAGCTTCATTTCTTTTAAGGCAGAAATATCAAACATGAATATTGTTTTGATTTAAAATTTGATTTGGAGAAATAATATAAATAATAAGTAGAAATTATTGTAAAGAATAGTCCGAAGGTTGAAGTACTTGCGGATTTATTGTGCAATAATACAAATAATATTTTACCGTGCAATAGTATTTTTTAAAAAGAAACTATATTTTTGTAAATCATTTTTCAAAACTATGTTTAGAATACAAACTTATTATTTAATTGGTAGCTTAATCGCTTCGACGGTTCTACCTTTTCTATTTCCTTTATGGAAAGATGCAAACGGCAAATCCTTTTATTTTATGATGGATCTTACTTATGTTGCTCTTTTCGGATTGAGTAATACATTATCATTATTAAGCATTGTATCACACAAAAAAAGACAACAACAATTTGTCATGGGCAGATTGAATATCATATTAAATTTAATTTTATTAGGATTATTTGTGTATCGAACACTAACTTCATCTGGAGAAACAGCTATTTCTGAGAAAGGTGTTGGGATGTTCTTACCTATTTTTTCTATCGTACTTTTGGTTTTGGCCAACAAAGCCATCAAAAAGGATGAAGATCTCGTGAAATCTGTTGATCGATTACGATAAACCTATAAACTTAGTTTTTTTAGTGCTGCGAAAAACCCAAACGAAAGTTTGGGTTTTTTATTTAATCCGAATTTATATCATATTCTCTACTTCTTCCCCAATTCAATAATTTCTAAATTTTGAATTTTATCACCATCTATTTCAAAACGTAACATGGTTCTAACTTGATGAAAGCCATAAACACCACAAGCACCTGGATTCATATGCAGCAGATTTAGTTTTTTATCAAACTGTACTTTTAAAATATGCGAATGGCCACAGATGAATAGTTTTGGTGGATTAGTTTGAATTTCATTTCTAATCGCTTGATTATATTTACCCGGATAACCGCCAATATGCGTTATCCAAACATCAACATTTTCGCAGAAAAAACGATTATTTAAAGGAAACTCTAATCTTGCTTTGTCATCATCAATATTACCATAAACAGAGCGCAATGGTTTAATTTTTTTAATAGAATCTGTAACCATTAAATTACCAATATCACCAGCATGCCAAACTTCATCAGCTTGATTGACATATTTTAGAATAGCATCATCTATATGACTATGTGTATCAGAAATTAAAAGGATTTTTTTCATTTTTAAAAATTATGAAAGGCAAATTTATAGTAAAAACTTTAACGGTTTACCAACATAAAATCTTTGTAACTTTGTAACTTAAAAAATTAGAAGAAACACGTTGAGGTATTTTATCGAATTGGCTTATAAAGGAACAAATTATCATGGTTGGCAATACCAGCCCGAAGCTAATTCTGTACAAGAAACACTTAATAAAGCTCTGTCTGTTTTACTAAAAACAGAAATTGACGTTGTTGGGGCCGGAAGAACGGATACTGGAGTGCATGCCAAGCAAATGTATGCGCATTTTGATTTTGAAAAAGAAATCAATACTAATCAATTAGTGCATAAATTGAATTCTTTTTTACCCAAAGACATTGTTGTTTATTCTATTATTAAAGTTTCAAACGAAGCTCATGCTCGATTTGACGCTACCAAAAGAACCTATGAATATCATATTCACACCTTCAAAGATGTTTTTGAAAACGAAGGGAGTTGGTTGCATCAATTGCCATTAAATCTAGACAAAATGAATGAAGCTTGTCAAATTCTTTTCAAGTACAATGATTTTGAATGTTTTTCTAAAACGAATACCGATGTTAGAACGTTTAATTGCGTTATTTTTGAAGCCAATTGGAAACAAATAGGAAGTAAAATAGTTTTTACCATTGCAGCCGACAGATTTTTACGTAATATGGTTAGAGCTATAGTTGGTACGATGATAAATATTGGGTTAAACAAAATAAGTTTAACTGATTTTGAAAAAATAATTGAAAGCAAAAACCGAAGTCAAGCTGGATTTTCAGCACCTGCTCATGGCTTATATTTAACTCAAATAGCCTACGAATACATCAAATAATACATGAAAGCTAAAGCATTCGATACCAACTTATTTAAACGAATTTTAAAATATACCAAACCCTATAAATTAAGATATTATGGTGTTATTTTATTTGCTGTTTCGCTTTCTGTTTTTGCGGCTCTCCGTCCCTATTTATTAAAACAAACGGTTGATGCTTATATAAAACCCAAAGACGAACACGGATTGTTATTTTATGTAACTATTATGGGTTTTGTTTTACTAGCCGAAGTATTGTCGCAATTCTTTTTTGTCTATTGGGCTAATATTTTAGGTCAAGACATTATCAAAGATATCAGAGTAAAACTATTCAAACACATGTTGAGTTTTAGAATGAAATATTATGACAATTCACCTGTGGGAATGTTAGTCACGCGATCAGTTTCAGATATTGAACAAATAGCTCGTATTTTTAGTCAAGGATTATTTATGATAATGAGTGATTTGATGAAAATGTTAGTGGTTTTAGTTTTTATGTTTTATATGAACTGGCGATTGACTTGGATTGTTATTATTGCTATGCCTGTACTAGTTTATATTACTAGAATATTCCAAAGGAAAATGCAAGTGGCTTTTGAAGAAGTACGAAATCAAGTAGCCAACATGAATACTTTCGTTCAAGAGCGAGTTACAGGAATGAAGATTGTGCAACTTTTTAACCGTGAAGATATTGAATATGAAAAGTTTAAAGAAATAAACGGTAAACATAACAATGCTTGGATTAAAACAATATTTTATAACTCCATCTTCTTCCCTATTGCTGATATTATTTCATCGTTAACACTTGGTGCCGTAGTGTTATATGGAGGTTTTCATATTCTTGATGGTGATAAGTTTACCACCTTTGGTGATTTGTTTTCCTATACTATGTTCATCGGAATGCTTTTTAATCCTTTGCGTCAAATTGCAGATAAATTTAATGAAATGCAAATGGGCATGATTGCAGCCAATCGTGTTTTTGATATTTTGGATTCAGATGTTGATGTGCAACTGAATGGAACTAAAATTGCAAATCATTTTCATGGAAACATTCGTTTTGAAAATGTGCGTTTCAGTTATATTGCTGATGAAGAAGTATTAAAAGGCATTAATTTAAACGTAAAATCTGGAGAGACCATTGCTATAGTGGGTGCAACTGGTGCTGGAAAATCTACCATTATCAATCTTTTAAATCGTTTTTACGAAATTAATTCTGGTGCAATTTATATTGACAATCAAAACATCAACGAATTTAAACTCGAAAGTCTTCGTAGCCAAATTGCGATAGTGCTTCAAGATGTTTTTCTTTTTGCAGATACAATTCATAATAATATTACATTAAATAATCCACACATCTCAAAAGACGATGTAATAACCGCTGCTAAAAAAATTGGAGTTCATAAGTTCATAAAAAGCTTACCTGGTGGCTATGATTATGATGTAAAAGAACGAGGAGTAATGCTTTCTTCTGGTCAACGCCAATTGATAGCTTTTCTTCGAGCATATGTTAGCAATCCAAGTATTTTGATATTAGATGAAGCTACTTCTTCTATTGATACTTATAGTGAGGAATTAATTCAAAAAGCAACCGAAAAAATAACACAAGGAAGAACCTCCATCGTAATAGCGCATCGATTGGCAACTATTGTCAATGCCGATAAAATAATTGTAATGGATAAAGGACAAATTGTTGAAGAAGGAACCCATCAAGAATTAGTCAACAAAGCAGAAGGTTACTATAAAAAATTATATGATTCTCAGTTTTCTATTGAAGTTTAATTGATAAAAATGTAAATTTTAACCCATTAGATCTACTTAGTTTTTAATATTCAATTAAAGTAGTTTGTCAAACTGACCTTGCCGATGTATCTCTTTTTTGTTATGTATAAAATACTAGATTCAAAACTCTTAAATTTTGACAGAATTAAGTATTCAAACATGAAAAAAAAATTGAAATTATAGAAACAAAAAAGACCTAACAGTTTTAAAAATTCATCAGGTCTATCTGTTAAACTATTAAATCATTTAATAACTAAAACTATCTACTTCTTTCGGATTGTGTTTGTGCTTAAACATTACAGCAAATAAAATTGCAATTATTAATGAATAACCCGCAAAAGAAAGCCAAATGTTATGCCAATCTCTTGAACCATCATGAGTGAAAAATTCGTCAATAACATATCCACTTAGTAAACCGCCAAAGAAAGCACCGAAACCATTGGACATCATCATAAATAGTCCTTGAGCCGAAGAACGAATTTTAGAATCGGTAGTAGTTTCTACAAATAATGAACCTGAAATATTGAAAAAATCGAATGCCATTCCATATACAATACAAGACATTACAATCATCCAAAGTCCATCAGACGGATTTCCATAGGCAAACAATCCGAAACGCAAAACCCAAGCGAACATGGAAATTAGCATAACTTGTTTAATTCCAAATCTTTTCAAGAAAAACGGAATGGCTAAAATGAACAAAGTTTCCGATATTTGAGAAATAGACATTATCAATGTTGATTTTTTTACAATAATACTATTGGCATATGCTGGCACTTTCCCAAATTCTGATAAAAAAACATCTCCATACATGTTAGTTAATTGTAAAGCACCTCCTAAAAACATAGAAAACAAAAAGAATAATGCCATTTTATAAGTTCCAAACAATTTGAATGCATCTAATCCAAGTTTTTGAGCCCAAGATGCATGCTCAGAAATTAACTTTTGTGGCGGACATTTTGGTAGAGTAAAAGAGTAAATTCCAAGAATTACGGCAGAAATTGCCGATATGTAAAACATATTTGCAGAAGCTTTATTCCCTGTTAAATTGGTCAACCACATAGCGGCAATGAACCCAATAGTTCCCCAAACTCTAATTGGCGGAAAAACTTTAACCACGTCAAAATCATTGTTCTTTAATATATTATAGGCAACAGAATTTGAAAGAGAAATTGTTGGCATGTAACAAAGCATTGCTGCAAAAATTACCCAATAAAAAGTTATTGGATTATCAACTTGCGGAATATAAATAAGAGCAATTCCACCCAGTATATGTAAAACACCATAAAGCTTTTCAGCATTTATCCATTTGTCAGCTATTATACCTGTTACAGCTGGCATAATTATAGAAGATAAACCTAAAGTTGAAAAAATGGCTCCAAATTGTTCACCACTCCATTGCTTGGTTCCAAACCAATAGTTCCCTACAGTAATCAACCATGCGCCCCAAACAAAGAATTGGAGAAAACTCATGATAGTTAATCTCAATTTAATACTCATAAAAATAGTTTTTGGTTTTTAAAAAATAGGAAGTAAATCTACTATTTAAATCGTGATAAACAAAAAATCAAATTGATTTCGTAATCTTTTGAACTAATTCTAAAACTTTTTCAAATTGTTCTTCTTTGGTTAATGAAGAATTATCAATTTCAATAGCATCTTCAGCTTTAACTAATGGTGAATCATCTCGATGTGTATCAATGTAATCTCTTTCTTCTACATTTTTCAAAACTGCTTCAAATGAAACATTTTGCCCTTTAGCTTGTAATTCATCATATCGTCTTAGCGCACGAGTTTTTGGACTTGCATTCATAAATATTTTTAGTTCTGCAAAAGGAAATACAACTGTTCCTATATCCCTCCCATCCATAACAATTCCTTTTCCTTTGCCCATTGTCTGTTGTTGTTCAACAAGTTTTGCGCGAACTTCAGAAATCTCAGCTACTTTACTAACAAAATTAGATACTTCAATGGTTCTAATTTGTTTTTCAACATTTTCGTTATTCAAAAACATTTCTGCAAATCCCAATTCAGAGTTAAATTGAAAATGAAGGTTGATGAAAGGTAAACTATTAATTAATGTTTGTTTGTCAAAAAAGTCAGTTCCTATGTAGCCATTTTGCATCGCAAAAAATGCAACTGCACGATACATGGCTCCAGTATCTACATATATGTATCCTAAATGTTTGGCGAGCTGCTTGGCTAATGTACTTTTTCCTGTAGAAGAAAATCCGTCGATGGCAATAGTAATTTTTTTCAATGGATAGTGTTGTTAATATTTAGTATTACCGAAATCAATAATTAGTCCAAACAGACTAGTGTTTGCGGCTAAT
>Ga0114958_10001865_pt1 | contig 16240 bp, 21 predicted proteins | sample C_130208_EF_Meta_FD_89577 | JGI IMG/M metagenome (GOLD analysis project Ga0114958, IMG submission 89577) | Freshwater microbial communities from Lake Croche, Canada to study carbon cycling - C_130208_EF_MetaG | ecosystem: Environmental > Aquatic > Freshwater > Lake | place: Lake Croche, Canada...
ACTCATTAAGTCTTTATGATATTAAACAAGTCAATATGAAATCACATTGAATTCAGCGATTCAATTTTTATTCGCGTAAGTAACATAAGCTCAATCATTTTTATGTGATTCGCTCAATTCAATGAGCTAAAAAAAAATCGCAGCCGCAAAAATTGAATCGGGCCGCTGCCGTTTCTTTAGGCACTCAAACAAGATGAATAGTGTTAATTCTTATACTCGCATCGTTGCTCGTCAGCTGCGGTCACTGCATGCTAGCAGTGGGTGGGAGGATAAGATTTCTAAGCGTGATTTTGATCGTGCTGTTGAATCGATTGATGTGAAAGAGTTTGCTAAGAAAGAATATCGCAAGTGGGTGATTGAGAACTTGCAAAATGATGCGAATGAATGGTGCGAAGACACTGCTAAGCCTGATTGGATTCATGTAATGGATTGCCTAGCATCTGACAAGGCGTTAAATCGTGTTGATAAGTGCAATGTGCTTGACTGGGATTACATTAAGGGAGAGATTGTTGATTATTACTTTAAGATTGATTAATTCAGGGAATGTTAGGGGAGTTAGGGGAGTTAGGGTAATTTTTCAGATTCTTGAGATAAACCTCCAAAAAAGTCCGCTAAAAATAGCGGAGGTTTTCAGGAAGAATCTAGTGTGAATGTGATTTTTTCCTATTTCTCCCCTAACTCCCCTAACATTGTAGAATGAGTGGGTCAGATGAGGGTAACATTACAGAATGGTCTTCCGGTTTAGAAGAAGTGCTAAGGAAAGAGGGTGAAGAGGCTGAGGGTCTATTTTGGTTACATAATCGATCATCGGTTACAGCTACAAGGAATAATGATTTAATCAACATTCCTTCTATCATCTTGCAAACCGTGACAGGTTTTCTATCAGCCACAGGTGGTCTTGTCCCACCCCTTGCATTAGGGGCATTTAGTGTATTTACAGGAGTTCTATCAACCCTACTTTCGTATTACAAGTTCTCAGCAAGAGCCGAAGCTCATCGCATGTGTTCTCAGCTCTATCTCAAAATCTACAAGAAGATTGAGATTGAACTTTCATTACCACCTGATCAAAGATTACAACCCTTGAAGCTACTTGAGGAGGTGAGAGATAAGTTAGCAAGGGTCTCTGAGATTGCTCCTGATATACCAGTTGCAATTATAGCAGACTTCAAAAAGGAATTCAAAGAAGGCAAAACCAAAAAGCCAATCATAGCAAATGGTCTTGATAAGATCCTTGTGTATGTCAAACCAGAAGAAGAGGCAAAGCCAAGAATTCTAATTAGCTCGAAGGCTGGGTCGCCTGTGTAGGCTTCTCATAGCTTGAGATATTATTAGGGTGTATATTATTGATAGTTCCATTCCTTACAAAGGATTGCAACTTCTTACCAAAGATTGCCGCATTATGAGCATATCTAAGACTATTTTCACCACAGAACATTCTATACTCATTAAACAAATCGGTAGCACGAGTTGGAAGACCCTCCCATTGCTCAATGAAGATATCTTCTGATGTCTTCTCGCTTTTAATGACTGAGTTCTGAAAATCATTTTTAGGAAGCTGTCTGACCTCAAAGTTTGAGATATCTCTCGCGAGTAAATATTCAGCAATGGTTCTACCACCGCTGTAATTGAATAAGACTTCTCTCAGCTCCCTCCAAAATCCAAAGTCGCCCCTACGCTTACTTGAGCAAGCAAGAAGCACGAAGCGTCTCTCGTTGTCAGACATATCAACAGGATTAGGCTTATTCGTTGTGAAGATGTAACGAGCAAAGTTCTCGCAGGTGATCTCCTTCATACCCTTAGGATTTGCTGTAATCCTTGCAGCTGTGATAGTTGCTTTGAGTTCCTCAGCATTGTCTAAGCAATCCTTACTGGAAGTCTCCTCGAGCTTGATTAGGAACTTATTGATCTTACCCATATCGTGAGTTCCAAAGAATTGTTTATTGGTTGTGTAATTCGTGGATAGATGATTACCTATGACCCACTCTTGCATGAAATCGCCCAGAGTATCCTTGCCTACACCCTTTTCGCCCGTGATAACAAGTGCGACCCCTGGTAGCTCCGTCGGCATCTGAAGCATATGTGCGAAGTAGTCCAGAACATAGTTAGTTAGATTTTCTTTATGATTTGTGTTTAATCTCACAAGTTCTAAGAATATTTCTAAGGCACAATCTAACTTCGTGAATGGCTTATCCTTCATGTATGCGAAAGTAATAGGAACTTGCATTATATCATCATCTCCCTCTTTGAATGAAGTCATGTAACATTGCTTACGCTTAGGGTCTTTTCTCCACAAATCCAAGAAGGGGACGGTATCACCAAACTTATCGGATATCTTGAAGCACCACTTGCTATTAAGATACTCATGAGCATGTGAAAGAGTCATGAATAGCATCGTGCTGTCATCACGGATTTCAACATATCTATCAGACTCTGAGTGGTAGCAGTGCATCTTCTCAAACTCATGTTTCATCTCCAGGTATGCATCGAGGGTTACACTGGGAGCGACTTCTTCAGTCACAGGTGGTAAATTAAATGTTTCAAATTCCTTGCAAGTTAGATTTACACTATACTCAGTCTTATTTAGAATGGCTATTTCACACCCCATTAGATTGGGATAATGGTTTTCTCTCTTTCTAAGCATCAGGCCATCATAGCATAAGACATCGACTGACCAGCCTTCGGACTGATAGAATTCTATCATGGCCAGTAAGCATTTACGCTCCTCTGTCTGCAGAATATTAGACAGGAATGATCCATATATATTATCCTTCGTCTTACTCACAGTCGCTAAGTCATGATACTCAGGAGTAATAAATAGCTTCTTTGAGAATGATCTTAACTCAATTGACATATCATAAAGCATTGAACCCTTCTTTGACATACCGCCATAAATCACTTTTAGAATCTGAGTCTTTGCCTCATCTCTATCACATGCGAACTCTTGCATGACTGCTTTTAGATACTCCTCACGATTTGAGGCATACTTCTCTACCTCAGGTAAATCAATCTGATAATATCTCTTAGCGAACTGAATAGCAATCACAGGGTGACAATTAGCGATATCAATGTCATGATAGAATTCCTTACAAATTGTCCCCCTGCACTCACGCTGGAGAGTTTCGAACGATCCCTTAGTCCCATACAAGCGACCATATCCAAGCTTACCGGCCGCCTCATTTGATAGCCTGTAAGACACGACCTGAGCTGCATGTAATTGTCCAGTCTTCTTCTTATTCTTGTAAATAGCTTTGAGAATTTCAAATTGACCAGGGTCTAACTGATTTCTCTTATCCCACAGGTAACCAATAGCACGACGATTACATATCTGGGTGGTGGTAATGGAAATCACAGGGGAATTCATCTCTATACCTATGCCCCAGAAAAAAGTTTCCGGCCGAATCAATTTTAGGGGTGGCCGGGATATTTTTTTGCCGGGGCGGACCTAAACCTCCCGGGTAAAAATTGAGTCGTCCCGAATTTTTTTTTGAAACCATTAGTAGAATGCCCAGATACAATCCTGCCCTACTGCCCACTGAGGAGCTTAGAGATAACATGATTGATTTTGCGACAGAGAAGAGACGGCTGCAGTTTAATTATGATGGCTGTAAATTTGATTGGGATCGTGATACAGCTTTACAGAATTATGAAAATACAGACAAGTATTTTAATAAGTGTCAAAGACTAAGAGCTAAGATGAGAGCCATTGAAAATAAACGGCTGAAGACCCGTCTTGAAATAATGCATCGTGAGACTAACGAATTCCTGAGGGAGTTACATCATACGACGCGTCGGGTTGCTGTATAATTTGATGATAACGATCTTTACTACGTTTCAGCATTACCTCTCTATTTTTTAGATAATACTCATGAGCCTTCGCCTTACCCTTTGTCTCGTAGTATTTCGCACGAGCAACTTTGCACTTCTCAGTTAGTCTATACTTCTGCTGTGCCGATAATGGTGTAGCGATAGCAATGGCCGGAGTTTCCATCTACCATGATTATTCTTAATTTATTTGAATGATATTTCAAATAAACCAAGATGATTCGGTTGCACTGTTGGCATTTCAAATTTTAACGGCTCTTCAATAATCTTCGTAATCTTAATCTTGTTTTCTAGTCTTGATCTGTAATAAACGCCCTCAATCATGGACGGCTTAATTCCAAGCTTGTATGCAAGTTCCTTTAGAGTAGATGCTTCAATTATATCTCCTTTGATATTTGCCTCCCAATGTTTCTTAACCATTCTACTATGCAAAATTATTTATTATGAAGATAACAGCACCATCTGCTCCATTCTGGCCTGCATTTGTCCCGCTACTCGTTCCATTACCACCACTACCACCCTTTCCATAAAGAAGTCCTCCACCACCACCACCTAATCCACAGACAAGGTCACCTGCAGGATTTGCAGGATTATTACCACCGCCAATTCCACCACTTACGGGGGTTGTATTCCCTAATTGACCATTAGTTCCAGATTCAGTTAGATCAGCAGGAGTTGCACCACCTGTTAAAATTAGACCAGCAATTCCCTGTAGATACATTCCTAAATTAGCATTATTTGATCCACCACCACCTCCTGACATATAATAACTATTACCCCCCTGACCACCTTTTGTTGAAGAAATTGCACCAGGTGGAGGAACAGATGGCGGTGGCACTACCACTCCTCTTACACCACCAAAGCCACCTTCAGCCTCTACAGAAGGATATGGCGTAATCCTTGCAGTAGGATCAGGTGATAAAATAGTATTACCTGCCTCCTGACCACTTACTGTATTAACACCAGCTGTGTAATTTCCACCCTGACCACCTGCACCACCTGCTCCAATGGCTACAGCAAATAGAAATCCACCCTTGCAGTAAAAATCAGGTGTTTTCACCATATTACCTGCACCACCACCTCCACCCGCTACACCACTTCCAACTACGCTTCCAGCTCCTGTCATTGGAACATCTAATCCACCGCCACCACCGCCACCACCACCAATTACTAAGGCACTGACACGATATGTTTTTCCATCGCCAACTTCTCCTATAGCATACGTGCCGCTATTAGTAGCCACGAAGGTAGTATTAGGGGCAACATAATCGATAGTGATTACACCAGTGGGAGAAGTAGTTACATCAATTGAATTAGCACCTACAACCGTCATTACACCAGTCTTATTATTCAAACTCTGAACTCCATTCATAGGCTCGCTGCTTGAATTTATAGTAATATCATTGCCAGCTACATCAAATGTTACATTTGTTCCAGGTGTGATTGTAATATCGCCATGAAGTATTTGTCCATTTGGTATAAGAGCAGTCACATTTATAGCAGTATTAGTAATTTCTATACTATTACCTTCTACTGTAGTTACTCCAATACCAGTTCCACCAATAATACCTACACTACCGCTCATTTCATTCACCAAAAGAACTCCATTATTCACAGATTGTAAATTAATAGTATGATGCACTGGATCAGTTTCAAATGTTATAGACTCATCGCTTGATGTAAGAAGAACAGCACCATCAACTCCAGCAACAGATGACACACCACCAGCACCAGCAGTCGCACTAATTGTAATAGTAGTAGCTCCAGGAGTTACAGTTACATTCGTTCCACCAACAAGACTTAATCCACCATTGAGACTGTTAAGAGAAACAACCCCAGTAGGAGCAGTATTTGAAATTGTAACAACATTAGCAACGGGATCACTAAGTTCGATACCAGTTCCTGCCTGAAAAGTTACATTATCTACCATACCATTTACAGATGTGACAAGAGCAGGTAAAAGTGTTTCAATCTCAATTCCTGTAGCAGTAATAGTATTAACAGTTGTAATACCAGCACCCGTTAATTGCAGGTGTCCCTTTATATCGTTTAAAGTAAGAACTGTATCAGTCAGGCTCGTCGCTTGTAATTCAATTATTCCACCCTCATTCGTGACCGTGATTGAATTATCTGCTGCACTAATTTGAATTGCACCAGTCATAGAGTTTAGTGACGATACACCAGCAACACCACCACCACCGGAACACGGGTCTGCACTCGGAACAGCGTAATTGTTACCAGGGCAGGACATCTATTAAGATATATATAAATTTTATATCGTTCTTAATATTTACTTCATTGCATCAGCATAATGAATTCCAATCGTGAAACTGAAATAAGCATTATTAGGCTGAACTAATGGCTGATAATCTTCGTCGAGTAGCTGCACCTTAACTTCCTTAAAATTCGCTGAGAATGTATCAGTTGCAAAATCAACGGCCATATTCTCATAATTCACTACACCTCCCCATGACATATTGATCGGAATGCGAGCTAGAATGTTAGCGATGTTATTGTCGTTGTTAGAGCCTGCGGCAATATTTGTGGCCATATATACTACGTTTGTTCTCTGGAACACGTTAGGGAATCCATCAGCGAAGAGAACCGGACCAGCTGAAACTTCTATGTCAGAAGTCCAGCCGAGACGGTAGTTTGCGTTATACGAAATAGAAGTTCCCTCGTAGTTATTCCAATTCCAACCAGGCATTAAAAATACACCAGCAGGATTAGATGAAGCAAGATATAGCTGATTCTTACCAGCATCATAATTGAGTGTCACAGCAACAGGCATAGGTGCAGCAGCACCGGCGGGATCAACAGCAGCAGGAAACATTGTTCCATTTACATAAGATGTAAAGTCAGCAATTGTTGCCCATCGTCTATTCGTAGGGAAATAAACAGTATAAGAGGCAGCAGGGAAACCTGTCACACCATAAGTAAATGTCCATTGGCTATCGTTGCGAGCGAAAGGCATAAAAAGATTAGGGAGTGTCGCAGCGATTAATCTTAACTTTGCTCCCTTTGTAACCGGGACTGATAACGTTAGCGAAAAGTCCGTAGATGTTTCGGAAGCCTGATTGTTATACGAACTCAGGAAAATCAGCGGTGCAGTCAAAGACATTCTACTTATCTATATTATTTAATAAATGGTTTCGCAAGTTCCTTAAGTTTCTTCAGACTCTGATTTGATCTATATGTTATACCATTCTCATCTAATATAGCCATTAACTCTGCTGCAGTCATCTTACTGATTAATTTTTTCGCTGGAGCAGGGTTAGCAGCAGGCTCAGCAGGGCCACCACCACCAGAGGGTGCAGGTGTTGTCTTCTTTTTGATTTTTGATATAACTCTCCTTGCAACAGGGGGCATAGCTCCAGCGGTTTCCTCAACAGCAGCTTGAAGAGCTTGAGCGGGGGCGGGAGCAGTTGCAGGAGGAGCTTTCGGTGCTGTAGGCCTCATTTGTATCATTGTTTCTAACTGTGACATCGGTATATCATCATCTAAAATATTCTTCATTAGTTCAACTCTTCCCTTCTCAATATCCTTGCGAAGCTCGGGACTTTTTGATGTCTTGAGATCATTTAACATGCTGATAAATGAACCAGCCTTGAATGGAACAGTTGCAGTTGGGAACGGAATTCTGATATCCTGGCTTTCCTTATTTAGATTAAATGCAACCTTCTGTAGATCATTTACCCATCTCTCAGAGGGATTCTGTTCTGTCCCCCAGTTATACTTGCCAATTTCTTTCTTCAGTCTGTTAAAGCCATTTGCATCATGCTGAATTGTCCAATTGATGGCTAAGAGTAACTGCAGAGGATTTAGATCCTGAATTGTCTCGGGAGAGTATAATACTCTATCACCTTCTGATTTATTCTTTGATCTATAAAGGGTATCTAAGATATCCTTACCGAAGACGGGCTTTGGTAGAGGGAACTTGATCTTAACGGCTCTCTGTCTTATCGATTCAACTCTTGATGCAAGAGCCTCTGACGCTATATCTATCTGCTGCTGTCTCTCCTGTCCTCTCATCATTGGAAGGGAATAAGAACCAGTAGGAGGAGTTGGGATTTCTCCCTGAGTGATGAGATTACTGAATGCAGTTTGCTCGTCACCAGCCTCTTGACTTATTGTGGATTTACGTAGATATTTTCTATAGAAATCAGCAGTCTGAAACTCTCTATTAGCGTCAATAGGAGCAGAACCATATCCACCATCAACTCCCATAGCCTGGGCCATAGCCTGGCTGGGCTGAGGTGAGTTAATTGCAGCTGACTGACTGAGAGGCTCTCTGACCATGGGTGTAACACCACGAGCCTGGGCCATACGCATAATAAGAGACTTCGCCTGGTAATCTCTGTCGTCTAGTGTTCTGTTCTTAGCCTCCTGTATGGCGGAAGCATCACGAACAGCTTGAATTTCCTTCTGTGCAGCCTCAGGCGAACCACCAGCGTCTAAGATTCTACGAACATAGTCTTCCTCGTTCTGAATTCTACGCTGTGCTGAAAGATTGCGAAGTATATCTCTGGAAGCTCCTAATTCGGCTAATGATCCGTTTCTACTAGCCTCCATTGCATCTCTCGCATTACGCTGCTGAGCCATGTAGTCTTCAAAAGGAGCTTGTTGGGTGGCCTTGAACTTCTGGTCACCGTATTTCTGCAGAATAGCAATCGTCCCCTGGTCCTGGGCGGGAGGCTGAAATACAGTATTACCAGTTGCAGCGAAAGTCACACCAGGATATATTCTATCAGGCTGACCGTAAGGCTGGAAAATCATACCAGGAAATATCGCTGAGCCAGGGCCGCTACCATCGTCATCGCCCATGCGAATTGCACCGAGCGTCGTCTTACCCACTGAATTACCCATAGTCTGATAGCCTACCGTTGATTGGCCAGAGGCACGAGTTAAGATAGGAACTCCATTACCTCCCGACCGGAACTCAATAGTTGAGGACTGAACTGGATTCTTCACCATCAACTTAGCGAAAGCAGCTTGCATTTTCTAATAAGTCCAAACCTAATTTATTTCCGCCCTTCAAAATAGAAATGCTCGGTGGTAACATATTTCTTAAGAATCGTTTTGAGAATAAGCCTCCTGTCGTTGATTCATCATTTGCTAATGGTGAATTAACTACTCATAAGGCGGCCCGTGGTCTTGATGGAAATCCTAAGTTTGGCTTTCAGACACTATTAGATCGTTCGAGCGTTCCCCTTCCTACAGCCCCTGCAATAGTTGGTGGTAATGTAAATTGGACTAACTTACGGTCATCTCCTTATACACAGTTCTTATCTGGAAAATTGGGTAATATGAGGGGAATGTTACCTACTCCGGCTCTTGGATCATTTCTAAATTTAAAAGAACCCCACGGACAATCTATTCACACTAATATATAGAAATGCCCTCTGCTTGGTTAATGGCCGTTAAGGAAGCCCATGCGAAACTTAAGAAGAAGAACCCTAAGGCTTCTCTTGGAGATGCAATGAAGGAAGCTAAGAAGACTTATAAGAAGAAGTAGATGAGACTACCAATACAAAATATACCAATTGCTATTTTTATAGTTTGGTTTTTTTATGGTCGTCATATTCACTGATAGAAACTATTCATATTTCTACGACCCATCATGGCGGATAGTAATCCCGATGACGGCTGGTATTGAATAGGCTCGGCAGGTGGTGCAACATCGTAACCGACGAATTGAGTTGATTCTTCCATTACTGGGTCTTGCTGAAGATAAACAACCTTCTTTCTGGGCTTTGGTAATCCTGGAGATTTATTAATCGAAACTACCTCCTTTTTGACACGTCGTTTTACTGGTATTTCCTCAGGTTCAGGCTCAGGCTCAGGTATTTTTTTCTTTGTTGCTCTCTTCTTCTTAACAGGCTCTTCAACAATAGGTGTTGGTGCAGCCCTACTATTAATCATAGACATCATCTGCTCCATTTTCTGCATCATAATATATGTGGGATCAGACTTCTTCTTTGCTTCTTCTTGCTGCTTTACTAACGCTTCTTCTTGCAACTTCTTCTCAGACTCCGAAATCATTCGCTTCTTCGCTTCCTCAATTATCATATTCTCCTTCTCCTTCTTCAACCGCTCACGCTTTTCCTTCAGTTTCTCACGAGCAATCTCCGGCTTTGTGTTCTTGGGGGGCTTAGGCTCAGCTTTGGTGCGTGTAATGACTACCTCCTCTGTATCGGACATTATATACCCTATACAAAGAAATTTTTGTTCAGCTACTGTTCATTTATTGTTATGTGCCGGGGTTTATGGGATCATCTGGGTTAGTCGAGGCCGAGCTGGCTTCCTGGGATAACTCCCTTTCCTGGACACCAGAGCATGTCTTTTCTTTCATATTTGATAGGTGTAGTATTCTCCAGGCCATGGCGTATAGGGGCGGATTTATCCACCTCGCCAGCGTCAGGCAGTATATGCTCCACGATAAGCCCTGCATCGTAGCGAACACGCCCCTTGTCTTCAACTTCTCCTTCTCTAGTTCCTGTAGCATCATCTCGTCCATACTTGCTATTCAGTGACTTTATTTTCTCCTGTGCCTTCTTCTTATCCTTCGCCGTTATATCCTTAACTTCCTTAGCGATATCAGCATACACGTAGGCCTCCTGCATCTTAGAACTAAGCCCAGTTCCAATAACAGTCTCGTAGTCCAGATTCAACTTCTCGCATAGACCCTTAATAGGATTATGGAAGCGGAGCGGGAGAGGTGCAGTCATTTCTATCCATGGATTAGAAATTATTTTGGATTATCCGAGTAGATGCTCCGACTATTATGGTCACATTGTAGAGACATACGAGTTGAAGTATTTAATAACAAGGTTATCTATAATATACCCCTCACGAATGATCTAATATTTAAATATGCGAATGTCACATACATAGATAATAGCTTACGAGTTATTATTTCCCCAGGACAAGTTCAACCCCATTTGGAAGTGTTTTCACTGCATACTGCGAAAAGTGAGAAGGGGATTCTTGGCGAAAACGATAAGTATTTGTTGTTGAATCAGCAGGCTTCCCGTGAAATGAAGTAACATAGTTATGCTTGGATAACCACTGCTTCGCTTGTCTTAGACTGAACATCTTCTTTGGAAACACTACTGACTGCACTTTCATTCTTAAATCTACTATATGCCTCAGTAAAGAGTTTCTCAACTAATGGCTTTACTCCCTTAAGATTGTTATTTAGAAGATTACTCTGACTATGAATTCTTGACTCATAATCAGCTTGGTCACGCTTACCTTCCTTATGTTCTGTCATAATACCCTCTAGAATCTTGACCGTCATCTGCAGCCCATATAACAGGTCAGATAGTTCTTGCCCGGAAGTCTTTTCCATTTCTATTTTAGGAAGATAAATTAGATGGCAGACAAATACGATTTATATTCAATTCACTTTAAAAAATGATTTAATCTATAGATGTTCAAGCAGATAAAGCAATTCTTAGGAAAGGCTTATCGAACAGTTAAATTATTTACAAATCCTGGTAAAAGTGCAGCTGCACTCATAAAAGATACCGCACAAGATGTCCATAGTAAGTATCCCCCTGATGTGAAGAATTTACTATCACAACATGGTAATCATAAGATAGTCAATATTAAACTTTGTAGAGAAGTCGTCTCTCAAAATCTAGAGTTCTTATTGAAGGCATTAGCTGGGAAGAATACGTGGGAAGAGGCTAAGAAGAAGTATGGCTTTGATAAGTTTTATCATCTATTCATGATTGTTACAATGGAAGATGGAAGCAGATTACATATTGAGAAGAACGAAGTAATACGTATATCAACCAGTCCCAGAGCCTGCCCAGATGCCCTAGATGTAGGCCCGCCACAGCGTGGAAATTCTATGACAGTTAATGAACTACTTGATATGACACGTCAAAGGATTGGTGACGATGATTTCTTTACATACGATCCTTTTAGAAACAATTGCCAGGCCTTTGTAGAACAGCTATTGAAAACTATGTATCTATGGAGTAATAACTCAAAGGACTTTGTGTTGCAAGACATAGAAGGACTAAGAAAAGAACTACCTTCTTATACTAAATACATTGCTAAGGGTCTCACTGATGTAGGAGCGTTTCTGAACACTGCATATCAAAAAACTAAGGACTATATAGAACATGGAAGCAAAGGATTCAAAGGCGAAGGATCTGGTAATCAGAGCGATGCCTCTTGATAACGAACAAGAGGATACTAAGATTACAAAGCTTGACAAGAGATTATTCAGTCACCCCTTTAGAAGTGTGATTGTAGGGTCTTCCGGTGGAGGCAAAAGTAGTTTCTTATATAGCCTTTTAAGTGATAAGAAGATGTATGGCGATTTCTTTGATAAGGTTCTAATCTGGAATGGATCACCCAGATACAATACTCAATTCAAAAAGATTAAGAATTCTGAAGTTTATAATACCTTTGATCCACAAGAGATTAAGACAATTGTAGATGAGATACGAGTAATGCAAGAAGAAAGAAAGTCTGAAAATCTCAGATATTACAGAATTCTGTTTGTATTCGATGACTATTCATCTAAGGGTCTCGTAAGCCGTAACTCAATCAATATCATTGATGATGTATTCTGCAGCGGGCGTAATGCAGGCATTTCGATCATTCTGACTTCACAAGTATATAAGCACATAAATCGTAACTGCAGAATGACCAATGTAACTCATTTAGTTGTCATGGGTGTTAATCAGGAAATGATGAAAGAGATTTCTGAAGAACACCAGTCTGAATTCGCAACTCCTAACGACATCGTGAATATTTACAAAGATATTCGCTCAAAAGATAACTACGGGCATTTGATCGTCGATTATAAAAAACCGTCAAAGGAAAGATTCCGAACGCTGAATAAAGTATATAAAATAGTAGATAAAGACAATGGGGTTCTTCAGTAGTGCTAAGAATCTCGCCATTAGCGGAATCGCTGCGATAGGTAAGGTGAAGGCTAATGTTGATAAGGGCATTCAGATGTATGATAAGGCTAAGCAAACTTATACCGATATCAAGAATGCCGCAGCGGTCATACCTGGGGCGAGTGCCGTTATTGCAAAAGCCGAGGCTAAGACTAATGCCGCTATAAAGGCTAAGACTGGTGTTGATGCCGCAGCAGTTAATAAGGCTGTTAATATCGGAAAACAGGTCTCACATGAGACAGGAAATGTTTTAGGAGTTGTTGGAAATGTTATACACTAAAATAGATGGGTAACACCGGGTCTTCCGATAGCCTTGGTAAGAAGATATCAGATGGGTTTAACAACATAGGTAAGAAGCTCGGTGAAGGCTGGGAATCAGTGAAGAATTTTGGAAACAATGCATGGAATACTATTAAGTCCGTCCCGGTTCTTGGTGATATCGCAGGAGGTATTGAGAAATATACTCCAATAGGTTGGGCAGCAACTAATATATTAAAAGGAGTTGATACCGGCGTTAAAGCAGGGTCACAAGTATTGCAAGGAGATTTTAAAGGGGCTTTACAAACTGGAATAGATTACGGCCGAGATAGATTGAATTCTGAAAATCCCTTATTAACAGCGGCTAAGAATATACCCGTTCTTGGAAACGTCGTATCAAGAGTGCAACAGAAGGCCCAGAGTGTCCCTGTTTATGGTGGAATGAGTGTAAATGATATTAAGGCAATTGGTAATTCAGGACTAGATGCTGCTCAAAGTTTTAAAGAGGGAGATGTGAAGGGTGGTATTATGAATATTGCAAAGGGTGGGGCTGGTTACTTAAGTTCTAAAACTGGTAAGGCTGGAACACTTGGAAAAGCTTTAGGGGCTGTTTTATAACTCCGGTCTGGTGAAAAAAGATTCGAATATGTGAAATTTAAATATTCCATATATTAGAAAATGTCAGCCTTGACCGTCCCGTTTCTGATGCCTCGTGTGGAGGAAGTTGTGCCTGATTTTGCTATGTTAAAGGATCGCCTTACGGGTTCTTCAGTAGTTGAGGAGCGTTATACGGCTACGCAAGTGCCTTCGTCCGGCGATAGCTACACGGTTGGAGGTTCTGGAACTCGTCTCATGATTATCCGTGTTGCGAACCAGAACGACTATATTGATACCTCAACGATGGTTCTCAACTTTAAGGCTCAGGCCAATGCTTTTGTCGATGGAAGTGGTAACAAAGCCCCTTCGGGCCTTGCTCTTGATGACCACGTGTTCTCTTTAATTGATACCATCAACGTCAAGGTTGGTGGCCAGACGGTTGAGGTTCTCAATAACGTAGGTCACCTTGTGAATGCCCTTGTGCAGGGTTCTATGCCTTACAACTACTACAAGCAGTGCGGCGGCTTTGAGGGTCTCTATGTTTATGACAAGTGGAACGATGGCCCTGCCGCTAACGTGTCTAACTCAGCTGGTGTCACGGGTTCTCAGCTTCTTGATGCTCGCTGGGCTGTAGGTAGCTCCTGGCTCGATAACGGTCGCTACTATTCCGTGCCTCTCACGCTGCTCGGTATCTGCCGTATCCCCACGCTCTTCGCTGCCCGTAACTTCCAGGACCTCACCCTTGAGATCCTCTTCCGCTCTGCCCTCAACGGTGCGGCTTGGGTTGTAAATCCCTCTATCGCTGTCCCCGCTAATGCTCCTCTGACCTTCGTAACGGTGAGCGATGTTCAGCTATCTTATGACTGCTGCCGCATGTCTGCTGACTACTATGCCCTCATGGACAATGAGCTTAAGATGCCTAACGGCTCAGGTGTAGCTTATGCGATTGATACCTACCAGGTGCAGCCTGCCTCAATTGCCCAGGGCCAGTCTGCTGGTGATACGGTCGGCTCAACGGGTGCATTAACTCGCATCGTAGTAGCTAAGGGAACTCGTTTCCTCAAGGGTGTATATGGTGTATCAAAGCCCACGCTCTCTGAGACATCGTTCAGCTGGCGTAACAACTCCACGAACGGTAACTTCTGCTTCAGCTCTTACCAGGTTATCATCAACTCAAAGAGATACCCTCAGCTCCAGATTCAGTCTTCCGCTGGTGCATTCCAGGAGCTGCAGAAGGCCTACAACCAGCTCGGCTCAGTGGTTGGTGGTGCTTTAATCTCCTGGTATAACTACGTTGGCCAGCCTATCGCTCGTATTGGTTCTACAATCACGGGTGGCGGTGCTGATACTCGCAGACAGGACGCTACGGCTTCTGGCACGAAGGACGGCTCTCTTCTTGGTGCTTTCGCTGGTGACGAGGCTATGTTCCAGAACGGTGTGAATCTTGAGCAGTTCCTCACAAGCCAGCCCGACGCTGGTGGTATTAACACAAGCACTTCCGGCTACCAGATTGCCATTGAGCTTCAGAACAACGGCCAGGTGCAGGCGACTGCTAACTCGCCCGTTGGAACTCTGGCTGCTACTGGCCTCACGCACTACGTGATCCTCCACTTCACTCGTGTTCTCACGCTCAAGGCTGGGGCTGTGGAAGTTCTGGATTAAATTCTTACAACTAATAGAAAAATGGCATCTACTCGCATTGGTGGAACAACCATGACAACCAGTATGATGGGAAGTGGCTTTGCAGGGAGATTTGGATTAAATAAGGTGCGACTGAATCCCGAGCAGATGACTGCAATAGGTCGCCCTGCTGCTGACCCTGCTCCTGCTGCTCAGTCAGTTTCTGATCGTATGGACGCTGCACAGGCTGCATCAGCTAATGTGCCTGCTGAGCAGGCAGCGAAAAATCAAGCAACGTTTGCTGCTTTAAAAGCGAATAACAGACTTACAAGAGGAGGGTATGAAGATGGGTCGCCAATATATCATTCTACAGTCTTGCGTGAGACGTATAAGCCTGACCCGAGAAAGATAGCGTTTCTTGCGAATAAATATAAGACAACTGCTATGTAAAATATCCCATAAAATTAGATGACTAATCTACAATCACTTGCTGAAATGAGAAAAATTCTTATTTCAATGAATGATAAGCTAACACCTTACAGCAGTGCAAGGGAATACCAACGATACTTAGATAATCTATATCACTATAAGAAGATCCTTGATACTTTTACTACACTATCGAATGATGAATTAGAGAAAGCTATCAAGACGTGTAACCTCTTTCTACAATGTTAGGGGAGTTAGGGGAGAAATAGGAAAAAATCATATTCACACTAGATTCTTCCTGAAAACCTCCGCTATTTTTAGCGGACTTTTTTGGAGACTTATCTCAAGAATCTGAAAAATTCCCCTAACTCCCCTAACATCCCTAACATTCCCTAAATCTCTTTCTAATATCATATAGTAAATCATCGAAGTCATACTCATCAAGTAATGCACCCATGAATAAGAACTTTTCATCATGGGGCAATGAACTTTTCATTAGATCATGAATAATTTCAAAGCACTCCTCTTTTATACCAGGGGCAGACGTGATTATTTCAATATACTCACGTCTCTCTTCACTATCAGTGATACCT
>Ga0114958_10001867_pt1 | contig 16230 bp, 13 predicted proteins | sample C_130208_EF_Meta_FD_89577 | JGI IMG/M metagenome (GOLD analysis project Ga0114958, IMG submission 89577) | Freshwater microbial communities from Lake Croche, Canada to study carbon cycling - C_130208_EF_MetaG | ecosystem: Environmental > Aquatic > Freshwater > Lake | place: Lake Croche, Canada...
GAAGGGCGGCGGCAACGTGTTCGATATCGACATCTCAACCAAGCAGTGACGGCAGGTGAAGGCGACAGGTTTACCGGCCGATGGTAGCCTGGGAAACGACTTTCTTACGCGGAGGATTCCGATGGCATCTCCCCTACGGCGTCGCGGGTTTACGTTGGTCGAACTGCTGGTGGTGATCGCGATCATCGCCACGCTGATCGGCCTCTTGCTGCCGGCCGTGCAGACGGCCCGCGAGGCGGCTCGCCGCAGCGCCTGCTCGAATAACCTCAAGCAGATCGGGCTGGCGGTGCTCACCCACGAGAGTTCGAAGAGGCGGCTGCCGTCTGGTCATCAGCACACCACCAACCTGGGCAGCCAAGGGGATTGTTGCTGGGGCTGGGGTGTGTTCATCATGCCGTACGCGGAACTCGGCACGCTGTACGACACGCTCTCGCCGTCGACGAACGCCCTCACCACCGCCGTCAACATGCTGAAGTCCGGCGGTTCAACCGTCGGGGCGGCTCTCCAGACGAAGGTTTCGATGTATCGCTGTCCGTCGGACATCACGGAGGACCTCAACAAGCTCTGCGATTTCGGAAGCGCGTCGAACATCTACCTGGCGTGTGCGACGGGCTCCGATCCAGCTCTAGCCACCAGCAACTACGTGGCCAGCTGCGGCGATTACAGTCCGACCACGACGACGAGCCCGTCGGCAGCGGTGCCCGGGCCCGATACCGATGGCGACCCCGGTGGAGCGCTCTTCGGCTGGCCGAAGATCGTGGGGAGCGCGAAGTCTGGTCCACTCGCGACTGGAGCCGGCATGCTTGGGCTGAAGATCAAGGATTTTTCCGACGGCATGAGCAAGACCCTCCTGATCGGAGAACGGTGCGGAGCGGCGTCGGCCGCCGCGGCCGCAAACTTCCAGGGCAGTCTCGCGGCAGTCTGGGCCGGAAACGGTCGCACCGGCTCTGGCAACAGCATCGGCGGGGCCCAGCGGTGCTATGCCCGCGTGGCCACAAACCCGCCCTATGGTGCCGTCACCAGCATCGTGCCGAGCACGATCAACTTCTTCAGCACCACAGCCCAGAACGGCAAGTATTGGAACAGTTTCCACAGTGGTGGAGCGCAGTTCCTTTTTTCTGATGGCTCCGTGACGTTTGTCTCGGAGAACACGGATGATCTTGTGCTCTATGGTTTGGGGCTGCGGAACGACGGTCGGGGGACCAGGCCATGAGTGCGGGAGCATTTCGTTGCCACTCGCGGATCGCAGTCGTCGTGATGGCGGTCACGCTGCCGTGCCTTGCGGGCTGCGGCGAATGGTGGCTGGGCATCACCGACGTCACGGGCAAGGTGATCGTGGATGGGAAGCCCGCCAAGAGCATCATGGTGATCTTTCAGCCCGAGGTGAAGGAGTTGCCCAGGGCGATCGGCACGACGGATGCTGACGGCGTCTACCGCCTGGCCCGAGTCGGGCTCGGCAGGAAAGTCGGCGCCGCGGCGGGAAAGTACGTGGTGAAGGTCCGGTTGGACTCCGAAGATGGCAAAGGCGCGCGGATTCCAACTGAGTATGCCGGGGATTCGTCCCCGCTCAGCTTTCAGGTGGTCTCGGGCAAGCCAAACGTGTTCGACATCGACATCACCAACAAGAAGCCGCGCCTGGAACAAGGGGCGGCCTCTGGGGAGTGGCCGCGAGTACTTGGGGGCATCGGCCGTGACCGGAAACGCACCACCGGCCGTTCTTCGGGTCGCCTTGATGATGGTGGCGGCCCTTGTGGCTCACCGGGCTAGTGGCGCGACGAGCACCTGGGTCTGGCGAGGAGCGGACGGCGGGCTCGCCTACCGCCACCAGGACGACGGCGACCGGATCCCCGACTTCTCGATGGTGGGCTACGGCGCGGGCTGGACCGACCTGCCGGCCACGCCGCCCGTGATGGTCACCGTGACGGCGACCACTGGGGACACCACGTCGCGAATCCAGACGGCAATCAACGCGGTGGCTTCGCTGCCCTTGCAGGCGAATGGCTACCGCGGCACGGTGCAACTCGGCCCGGGCGACTTCGAGATCGCGGGTCAGCTCACGATCGCGGCCAGCGGCGTCGTGCTCCGCGGCTCGGGCCGGGATCTCACGTCCGGGTCGGCGTCGCGGCTGATCGCCACCGGCACCAGCACCCGCGACGTGATCTCGATCGGCAGCACGTCGGCCTCCCCCAACTACTCGGGCTTCTCGAAGGTCGCGATCGCCGACTCGCGGGTGCCCGTCGGAGCCACGAGCTTCAGCGTCGCTTCGACGGCGGGGCTGTCGGTGGGCCACACGATCAACGTCAACTGGACGAGCAATCAGGCGTGGATCAACGCCAACGGCATGAACCTGCTCGACAACCCGTGGCAGCCGGGCGACCGGCAGCAGAACTCCGACCGCGTGATCACCCGGATCGAGGGCAACCGCGTGTTCGTCGATGCGCCGATCACCTCTGCGATTGAGACGGTCTACGGCGGCGGCACGATCCAGCGCTACAACGGCTTCACGTCGGGCGGGCGGATCACCAACGTCGGCGTCGAGAACCTCGTGGGGCAGTCGCTCGCGACCCGCGACGAGCTCAACGAGGCGCGGGCCTGGAGCTTCGTGGGCGTCGAGGCCGCGGAGAACGTGTTCATCCGGCAGATCGAGGCCCGCTACTTCCCCTACGCGGCCACGCTCGCGGCGGCCGATGCGAAGTTCGTGACCACGAGCGAGGCCCGGTCGGTGCTCGCCACCGGGACGATCACGGGCAGCCGCCGCTACACCTATAACATCGAGGACGGGCAGCTCGTCCTGGTGACCGACTCCACCGCCTCCGAGGGACGGCACGACTTCGTGACGGGATCGAACGTCACGGGGCCGTCGGTCTTCGTGAGCAGTACGGCTGTCTCCGCCAATGCCGACACGGGGCCTCACCAGCGGTGGGCGAGCGGGATTCTCTTCGACACCATTTCGGTGTCGGGCGATCAGATCAACATTCGCGACCGTGGCAATATGGGCACTGGCCACGGCTGGGCGGGGGCGAACTCCGCGGTCTGGAACTCCAAGGCCGATAGCTTCATCGTGCAGAATCCGCCCACGGCCACGAACTGGCTGATCGGCTCGGTGGGCACGCTCGTGACCGAAGGCGGGAAGGTGGGCACCTACGATTCGCTCGGCACGCGGGTGAGCCTCGGCGACACGGCGAACAATCCGACCGACAGCCTCTACAAGGCCCAGCTTGCCGAGCGTCGGGCGTCAGGCGTCGATCTCCGCTTCTGGGTGGGCGATCAGGGCACCAGTTGGACCAGCGGCACCGGCGGCTGGACGAACTGGTCGCGGACACTCGGCACGCGAACCAACTCGACCGCGCCATCGGCCCGGACCGACGTGGTGTTCAACGTGGCTGGTTCGACAGCCCTGACAACGCGTCCCGGCGCCACCACCACCGTGAACAGCGTGCAGTTCGATGCCCCCACGGCCCCGCTCACGCTCCGGGTGGGGGGCACGCATGGCCAGCTCACGCTGGGCGTGAACGGCATCACGGTCTTTTCGGGCAGCCAGACGATCACCGGCGACGCCGGCGGTTCAGGGGCCTCCGGCGACCTGATCCTGGGGGCGTCGCAGGTCTGGGACGTGCGGGGCACGAGCCAGCTCGTCGTCAACGCCCGGCTGGGCACGACCGCGTCCAGCATCGGCACGCTCCAGAAGGCCGGCAGCGGCACGCTCACGCTCGCCGCCACCAGTGGCGGCGTGAATGCCTTCAAGGCGAGTTGGTCGCTTGCCGAGGGGGCGACACGGCTCACCAATGCCGACGCCCTCGGCTGGTCCTTCAACGACGCCAACGTTTCTTCGGGAGCGGCATTGCAACTCTCGGGCGTGGGCCTCGGCCTCGCCAACGGCACGCTCACGCTTCAAGGGCTCGGTGTCAGCGGCAGCGGCGGGGCGCTTCGGAGCCTCTCGGGCACGAGCACGCTCGCCTCCGGCAGCGGTCGCCTGGTGCTGGGATCGGGTTCGACCGGGATCGGCGTGGACGCGGGCATCCTCACGATCGCGCGGACGATCAGCGGGACGGGCGGCCTGGTGAAGACGGGCTCCGGGCGGCTCGTGCTCGCCGGTGCCAACTCGTATGCGGGCGGCACCACGCTCCTGGCGGGCACGCTGGAGGCGTCTTCGGTCGCGTCGCTGGCTTCCGGCTCGACGGCCGGCCGGATCACCGTGGTCGGTGGCACGCTGACGCTGCCGTCCAACGCGGCGGGGACACTGGTCGTGTCGCTGCTGTCGGTCGACCAGGCAAAGGCGGCCCGTCTCGACCTCGGCGCCGGCCGGATCGACATCACCGCCGGCGGGAGTACTGCTGCAGAACTCAAGGCCGACATTCTGGCCGGGAGGGGTACGGGCCTCTGGTCAGGCTCGAGTGGCATCACCTCAGCGGCCGTGGCGGTGGCCGGCTCAGGCCGTTCGGTCGGCTGGCGCGCCAACGCGGACGGCACGCTGAGCGTGGGCTTCGCCGCGAACGGAGACACCAACATCGACGGCGCCGTGGACATCCTCGACGCCGCGAACTTCGTCGCCGGCAACCGATTCGACACGGGGATCCCGGTCGACTGGCAGGATGGTGATTTCAACTACGACGGCGTGCTGGACATCCTCGACGCCAGTGAGTTTTTCGCGACGGGGCTCTACGACACTGGCGTCTATCTACCCGTCGCGGTGTCGCAGGTGGCGGCCGTCCCCGAACCGATTGTGCCGTGGGGCTGGTCTGCCGCCGTCGCCCTCGCGGCCTTGGCCCGCCGGTGGTCGAGTCCGGTTGTGAGGCGTCGGGGAGAGGTGCGTTTCCGGGGGTTTGGGCCGAAGTTGACCGGAGGTCCGGCCGATAGCACCGTTGGGGAATGAATGTCTCGCGGACCGCGCCGATGGCTGCTCGCCTGCGCCGTGACGGCTTTAGCCTCGTCGAGTTGCTCGTCGTGGTGGCGATCATCGCGTCGCTGATCGGCCTCGTGCTGCCGGCCGTGCAGCAGGCCCGTCAGGCGGCCGCCCGGGCGAGCACCCAGAACGACCTCCGGCAGATCGGCATCGCGATCATCGCGCACCACGACGCCAAGGGGGCCTTGCCGTTCGCGTCGGGCCGCCCGCGGCCGGGCACCGTGTCGCACAAGGAGAACACCGACGCCTACGCCGCCGGCGAGATGGATGGCTTCATCAGGCCCCAGTCGTGGTCGATCGCGATCCTGGGATTCATCGAGGAGCCCGCGTTGGCGGCCATCTACGAGGCCTACTGCCTCGCCTGCCGGCCCGAGGACCAGGAGCCGGAGATCGTCGACCAGCGGGTGCCGATCTACAACGGTCGCTCGCACGCCGCCGGCGGTCTCGACTTCGCCGCCCTGCTCGGTGCGGGCCCTGCCCTGCCCGATCCGGAGCGACGACTCGATCGCTGGTACTACGCGTCGTCTGTTTCGCCGCGCGACTTCTCCGGCATCCTCGTGCCCGAGGGGCTCGGCTGGATCGAGGGCGGTTCGAGCTACACCGTCGCGATCGCCGCGAAGCCGACGCGGCTGAAGGACGTGACCGACGGCCTTTCGCGAACGTTGATGATCGCCGAAAGCGGCGACTACACGCTCGACGGCGGCTGCACCTGGGCGTCGCCGCGCTATTCCTGGCCCTACGGCTCCGACTGCGGCCGATTCACCGGCAGTGGCCTGGGCTCGACGGGAAGCCCCCTCGAGCAGTCGCTCAAACCCCGGTCGCGGATCGGCGGCGGCGTCGTGCAGGTGCTGGCAGGTGACGCATCCGTCAGGCCGCTCGACGACATCATCGAGCCCGCGGTGCTCCAGGCGCTCGTGAGCCGTGCCGGCGGCGAAGCGATCAGCCGGTGAACCCTGGCCCCCACGGCTCACGCCGTTGGGCTTCCCGACCGATTCGTAGCGCAGGTTGTCAACCTGCGTCTCGGTCGCCCACGTGACGGGGCTGCCTTGTGGCTGGTCAGCAAGCCCCGAGCCGGCCGGCGAGATCCTCGAACTGAAGCGCGTGGCGGGCGTGCGAGGTGTGGAGGTGCTCGCCCTGCGAGATGAAACGGATTCGGTCGTTTCGCTCGATTCCCCGGCCCTTGAGGACTCGCTCAAAGGGGAGCCGCGACTGGGCGTAGACCACGAGCAGTTTGTGCTCGTCGAACTGGACCTCCAGCGAAAGGCGCGGGTGCATGACGGCGATCGACGTGCAGCCGTCATTGAGGAGGAGGTCCTCGTATTCCCAGAGCACGCTCTCGAGCACGAGCCGCTCCACGCCCTCGCGGGTGAGCTCGCGGCGGTCGGTTGTCGAGTCATGCGACGACTCGAGGACCACGTCGCAGCTGTCGCCGAGTGGCTCGAGCAGATCGAGGAACGTGGCGAACAGGTCCTCGCTGGAGATGGCGGCAATCACGGCCGGCATCCGGCCGCCGGTCCGCGGGTCGATGTAGGCGTCGTGGCGGTAGCCGGCCTGGGGCACCACGTCGAGCTGCCAGCCCGGCCGGACTGCCTCGGTGAGCGTGAAGCTCCCGTATCGGCTGCGGGCCAGGTGGGCCTCCATCAGCGCCCGATCGGGAGCGGCGGACTGTTCCTGGGGGACGGGAATCGCCCGCAGGACGGGGCCGGGAAGCGTGGAACCGGAGTCGTCGACGAAACGCATGGCGTGACCGGAAGGGACGAAGGCTGCCCCCGGCGTGCGCCGGTTTCGAAGGGCACCACAAACCTAGGACACGCTTTCGCGCCGTGCGGCCGCAGCTGCCGTCCGCGGAAACAGGCCCGTGGTGCGTTCGTCGTTGCCGTTTCGGCGGCCTGGGCCTCATAATCCGCGACTTTTCCTCATTCGCGATTCGCAGCCAGGGAGGCCTCATGGACGGGAAAATCGTCGCCACCGGAATCACCTTCGACGATGTGCTCCTGGTGCCTCGGTACTCGGCGGTCGTGCCGTCCGACGTGGACACCAGCACGCGGCTCACCCGGGGGATCGAACTCAAGATCCCGATCGTCTCCTCCCCGATGGACACGGTGACGGAGAGCGAGATGGCCATCGCCCTGGCCCAGGAGGGCGGGCTGGGCGTGATCCATAAGAACCTCTCCATCGAACGGCAGGCCGAGGAGGTGGACAAGGTCAAGCGGAGCGCCAACGGGATCATCATGGACCCGGTCACGCTGCCCCCTACCGCCACCGTCGCCCGGGCCCGGGACGTGATGGATCAGCAGAACATCTCTGGAGTGCCGATCACGGACGACGGCAGGCGGCTGGTCGGGATCATCACCCGCCGCGACCTCCGCTTTCTGGAGAGCGGCGAGACGCCGATCTCGGAGATCATGACGAAGTCGGGGCTCGTGACCGCGACGGGCACGGTGTCGCTCGACGAGGCCGAGAAGATCCTGATGGCCAACAAGGTCGAGAAACTGCTCCTCGTCGATGGGCGGGGGCTGCTCACCGGCCTGATCACCATCAAAGACATCGACATGATGAAACGCTTCCCCAACGCCTGCAAGGACCGGCAGGGCCGGTTGCGGGTCGGGGCGGCCGTGGGGGTGTTTGACTTCGACCGCGCGGCGGCCGTGATCGCCAAGGGAGTCGACGTGCTCATCGTCGACAGCGCCCACGGCCACTCGGGCAACGTTGTGGAGACCGTTGCGGCAATTAAGAAACGCTGGGAGATCGAGGTAGTTGCGGGGAACGTGGCAACCCGGGAAGGCTGTCGTGATCTCATCAAGGCTGGCGCAGATGGAGTCAAAGTTGGGATCGGTCCCGGGTCGATCTGTACAACGCGGGTCATCTCCGGCGTTGGCGTTCCCCAGATCACGGCGGTCTGGGAAGCCTCGCAGGAGGCGGCCGGCGCCGGCGTGCCCGTGATCGCCGACGGAGGCATTCGCTACTCGGGAGACATCACCAAGGCGATCGCCGCCGGAGCCCACTGCTGCATGATCGGCGGGCTCTTGGCGGGCACGGCGGAAAGTCCGGGACAGACCGTCCTCTACCAGGGGCGGACGTTCAAGGCCTACCGCGGGATGGGATCGCTGGGAGCGATGGTTCACGGGTCGAGCGAACGCTACCGCCAGAGGGTGACGGGCCGCGGCAGTGACAAACTCGTGCCGGAGGGAGTCGAGGGTCGGGTGCCCTTCAAGGGGCCCATGAGCGTGTTCGTCTACCAGCTCGTCGGCGGCCTCCGGGCCGGGATGGGCTACTGCGGCACGCGGACCATCGACGAACTTCGGACCGAGTCGCGATTCATCCAAGTGACCGCCGCAAGCGTCCGCGAGAGCCATCCCCATGACATCGTCATCACGCAGGAAGCCCCGAACTACACCGCGGAACACGCGAAGCCGGAGTGAGGCGGCGGTGGCCCTGGCGGTCGCCCTGCTCTGCGGCGCGGTCGCGGCGGCCGAGGAGTGGCGGACATTTCTCAGGGCCCCCGAGCTCCTGTTCTGTACGGTGTCGCCGGTGATCGCCGACGTCGATGCCGAAACGGTGGCCACCGGCGCCGCCGAGCTGACGACCGAGCCCGAGCCCGCCGCGCTTCCCGAAGTCGACGAGGCGGCGCCGGCGGTCGTGGCCGATGCCGCTGCGGCCGAACAGGAGCCGGTGATCGACCTGGTCGCCGACGACGATGCGGACGGTGAGAAGCCCCGCAAGGAGCCGTGCGCCGAAGAGAGCCGCGACTGCCGCGAGGCGCTCCAGAGGCTCCGCGAAGACCGGATCACCGGGATTGACCTCGACATTCGCGTCGGCGGGCGGCCCGGCAACGACTACCCATGTGAGTGCCGGCTCGAGGGAGAGACCTTCGAGCCGCGGCGGTTTGCCACCACGATGTTCACCTGGAAGGCGGCGGGCTACTGCCACAAGCCGCTCTACTTCGAGGACTGGCAGCTGGAGCGGTACGGCCATTCGCACGGACCGCTGGCCGACCCGTTCTTCTCGGCCGCCCACTTCTTCACCACGCTCCCCGTGCTGCCCTACAAGATGGGCGTGGAGTTGCCCTGGGAGTGCGTCTATCCGCTCGGCTACTACCGCCCGGGCAGCTGTGCTCCGTGGACCGTGCCGGCGATCCCGATCAGCCTCCGCGGCATGGCCGTCGAGGCGGCCACGGTCACCGGCCTCGTGTTCCTGTTCCCGTAAGCCGGACTTTCGCGACGTGTGGTGCAGGTTACCAACCTGCACCTACGAGTAGCCGCAGGTTGGTAACCTGCGGATCGGGAAGCGAGGGCGAACCCAGTAGCCGCAGGTTGGCAACCTGCGGATGATTTCCCACGTCGGCTTCATGGGCAGGTTACCAACCTGCACCTACGGGATTGTGCTACGGGGGAGTGGCGTCAGCGCTTCTTGAGCGACGCGATGTAGGCGTAACGCTTGTTCACCGACTCGAACGTCACGTCGGCGCGGCCTGACGTGCCGAGGGCCGCGAGAGCGTCGTGCACCTCCGGGCGATAGTGCACGTGGAAGAGCGAGAGCCACTTCTTCAGGCCGGCGGCGAAGACTCCCGGCAGATCCTTCTGGTCCCAGAAGTCGACGATCACCAGGTGGCCCCCCGTCTTCAGGTTGGCCATCGCCGCCTCGATCGCCCCCGGCCACGTGGGCACCATCGACAGGCAGTACGAAAAGAAGATCGTGTCGAAGGGCTCGTCCCGGCCGAACATCGTCTTCGCGTCGAGGCGCTCCGCGAGCCCCTGCCGGAGCCGGATTCGCTCGTGGCCCGCGGCCGGCACGCCCGCACGGGCTATGCTTGCCGCCGCTGTGTCGAGCATCTCCTGGGAGGCGTCGAGGCCGCAGAGCAGCCCGGGTTCGGCCCGGCGGGCAAGCTTGATCAGGTTGCGGGCCGTGCCGCAGCCCACTTCGAGCGTGGCCGTGCTCGGATTCGTGACCACCTTGGCCAGCATCCGGTCGCGGCCGAGCAGGTAGTAGGCTCGCGTGACGTCGTAGATATGCCGCGTGACGCGGTACATCTGATCCATCGCCACAGCCTGGTCGGCGGCACCGGACTCGCTCATGACGCTGCCGGTTCCGCAAGCTCGTAGAGGTGGAACATGCCGTAGATCGCGGAGCGGTCCTGCGCACTCAGGGCCCTGGCCTCGGCGGCGTGCGAACGGAACCGGGCCATGGTGGCTGGCGAGAGCGCCTTCTCGATCGGCGAGGCTTCGCCGGCCGTACGAAAGATCACCCGCGTTCCCGGAGCGCCGACCTTGGAAATCTCCGTCCAGAGTTCGTCGATCACCGGCGGGGGCATCCAGTCCTGGCTGTCGAGGAGGATGAACGAGTTGAGACTGCCCGGCTTCTCGTGGCGAATCTGGTCGGCGAGCGACGCGATGTGCGTCTCCACGCAGCCGACCGCCGACTTGATCGTCTCGTAGTTTTCCCGCTTGAGGTAGTCGGGAAGCGCCTTGCGGCCCTCGTGGTCGTAGCGGCGGCCGAAGGCCTGCCAGGCGAAATAGTTGTCGTCGAGCGGGAAGCCGCAGGCGAGCCGCCGCAGCCGCTGCTTGTACATGTCGAACAGTCGACTGCCATCGCCGTCATGCTCCTCGAGCATGGCCGCGTGCTGGCTCGGCGGGATCCCGAGGCTGTAGACGGCGACCGGCTGGCGGCCCATCCAGCGGACGATGCGATTGTCGAACAGCGCCGAATACTGCTCGTCGAAAATCCGCTCCTGCTCGGCGACCGTCTTCGCGGTGAGCAACTGCCCGGGGTCGCGGCCCATGCGGCGGGCCAGGCCGTGCACCACGCGGAAGAACTGGCCGAGCTTCGCCTTCTCGTAGAAGCCGGTCTTGAAGTAGTTGATCCGCTTGGGCCCCACCGCCTTACCCGGCCAGTCGGTGGTCTCCCAGAACGCTCGCGTGTCGGCGTCGAGCGCGTCTCTCAGGTAGCGGTTGTAGTTGGTAACGTTGTCGGGATGCCGTCCGTAGCCGAAGAACTTGTAGAAGGTCTCGTAGTCGGGCAGCCGCTCCAGGGCTTTGAGCTTGAGTCGTGTCAGCGCCATGTGGTTGGCGTTGAGGTCGATCGCCACGATCCGCTTCGGGCGGTGGATGAGGTAGTTGAGGACGTTGCAGCCGCCGCTCGAGATCGTGAGGATGCTCGAGTCCGGGCCCATCCGCAGCGCTTGGGCGTCGACCCGCGGATCCTCCCAGATCTGGTTGTAGACGAAGCCGCGGAACCAGAGCGTGAACATCCGCTCGAGCATGCCCCGCTTGCTGGCGAGCTTGTTGTGGTGGACCGCCTTGCGGAGGCGGTGGGTGTTGGTGTGCCCGACGCGGGCTGCTGCGGTCATGTCTGAGAACGTCCTGCGGGGCTTTTCCGGCCCGGAAGCGGCCAGCCCGAGAATGGTAGCCGAATGCGGCGGCTGCCGTCGATGCCGCGGAAAACGCTACGGCGTGGCTGCTGCCGGCTGGGTCGGGGCGGGAGCCACGGCGTCGATCCGCTCCACGAGCCGTCCGACGGCCTCGCGGAGCTCGTTCGCGTAGGCCGCGATCGCCTGCTCCGCGGCCGCCAGCCGTTCCTTGGTCCTCGCCACCTGCGTGCCAAAGCCTTCGGCCGTCCGTTCGGCGGCGGCGGCATCGCGGTCCCAGAGCTCCTTGTCGGCGGCGAGCCGCCGCCTGCGGTCCGCGGTGGCCTTCAGTTCCGCCTCGACGTCGGCCCGTGACTCGGCCAGCCGGGTGGTCGAGGCGTCGAGCGCGGCGATTTCCCGCCGCAGAACCGCCAGGAGCCCAGCCACACCATCGGCCGCGATGCTCTCCTTGCTCGCGTCGGCCCCGGTGCCGCGGAAGATCCGGGAGCCGTGGATGAACGTGCCGGCATCCTGCAGCCGGCGACGGTAGCGGACCTCCTCGATCGTCGCCTTGCCCTCGTCGGCGAGGGCGAACGCTCGCTGCAGGTCACACGCGGCGGTCTCGCCCGGCTCGAAACTCCGCGCGGCGGCCTCGTCTTTGATGCCTTCGGCGATGACGGCCGACTCCTTGAACTTCACGAGAGCCCAGTAGCTGCCCGGCGGCTCGTCGCCGTCGTCGAGCCGCTTGCGAATCCGTTCCCATTCGTCCTTGTCGGCCACGGTCTCGTGCTTCTCGAACTCCGCCAGGAATGTCGGCTGGCGGTCTCGTTCCTCGAGCAGTTCCTCGACCTGCTCGAGGGTGAGCCGCGTCGGCTCCGGCACGAGCGGCGCGTCGCCTTCGGGGGCGGTCGTCTTCGAGAACGCAAGCCAGCGATCCGTCGGGAGCGTGTCATACACCGTCACTGAATCGTACGCGCGGCCCCAGACGGCGGTGTCGTAGGCGTCGCGCTGCTCGGTCGGTTCGACCGTGAACACGTAGTGGCCCGCCGGCGCGTCGACATCGGCAGCTTGGACGAGGAAGGCGCCGAGGTAGCGGCCTCCCTCTTGGGCGGGAACGTCTTCGAAGAGGTAGACGGTGGTTCCCGGATCGAGTGGCGGATTGCCAGGCTTCGGCGGTTCGGGGGCGGCGGCATCCCCTTCGGCTGCGGGCGGCGCCGCGGTGGCGAACGGGATCTCGAGTTTCCCGGTGGCTCCGTCGGCCTTCGGGGGCGTGAACGACGCCTTCGCCCACGAGCGGTCGCGCCAGGTGTCGATCCTGTCGAGGGCCCGCTGCCAGCGTTCCCGCTCCTTGACGAGTTCGGCGACCGGCTTGGCTTGGAGTTCCCCGTCCCCGCCAGCCATCCCCTTCAGCCTGCCGCCGGCTGCCGGATCGGGGACGAGGGCGTCGCGAACTTTGGCGAGCTGCACCTGCTTCGAGCGCACGAAGTTCGCCCACGACCACTCGTACGCCGCAAACCTCGAGGCGACATACAGATAGCCCGCTGCCGTGAGCAGAACCAGGAAGGCCGCGATCAACGTGCCCCAACTCCACCGCTTGTGGCCGACGCCAAAGGCGACGAGCCCCAAGAGCAGCACCAAGGCGATCAGGCCGAGCAGCGCGTACGTCATGATGGTTCTTGCCGACCGGAGGCGATCTCGGCCCGCCCCACCGGCACAATCGTCATCCTCGGAGTATATCGCTCCCCACAGGCATGCCGCCCTTGGCTATTCGTGCGGGCGGCCGAGCGATCTTGAGCCGCCTCCGTCGCCACGGTGCATCCTGTCGACGCGCCGTCGTCGCCATGTCGCCTCCCGGCGACGCCCCGGCGGGGCTGGTGGCGGCGAGAGGGGCCGCATAACGCTGGAAAAACAGCGGTTCGACGATTTCGAGGTCGGTTCTGGGGAGGTTGGCACCGGATCTGCATGGGGACTCCTCTGCCGTGTCCCTCACAGGTTGCCACCAGGCCGCCGGCACGTCCTCCATTCGCCACCGGGGCCCCCATGCGTCATTCCGCCACCGCCAGCCACGACCCGCGCCGGAAGCCGATCGGCCCGGCCCGGCCCCGCACTGCCCGCCGGATCACCGCCGTGATCGACGACCCGATCCGGCTCTACCTCCTCCAGATGGGCGGGATCCCGCTGCTCAACCGCGAGACCGAGGTGGCCCACGCCCGCGAGATCGAGACGTGGCGGCGGCGGTTTCGCCGCACGCTGCTCGCCAACGACTTCGTGCTCTCGGGCGCGGTGCAGCTGCTGGAGCGGGTGCAGGCGGGCACGCTCCGGCTCGACCGCACGATCGAGGTCTCGGTCACCAACACCCGCGAAAAGAAGCGGCTGCTGAAGCGGCTCGGGCCCAACCTCGTCACGCTCAAGCGGATCGAGCAGGAGAAGGGGCGACTGTTCCGGGTCGCGATGTCGCGGGGCAACTCGCTCGAGGTGCGGCGCGCCGCCTGGCGGCGGCTCGTCCGGCAGCGAAACAAGGCCGTCCGCCTGGTCGAGGAAATGCACCTCCGGATCCAGCGGCTCTATCCGCTGCTGCGGCAGCTGCGGGGCATGGCGGATCGCTATGAGTCGATCCGCGGCCAACTGCGGTCGCTCCATCAGACAGCCGAGGCGGTGGCCCGACAGCAGCTCACGGCCGAGCAGCGGCGGATCCTGCTGACGACCCGCGAAAGCCGCCGCACCCTCGAGCGGCGGCTGACCACGCTGGAGGATCTCCTGCAGCGGTACGACGCCGCGAAGCGCGATCTCGCCGCCGGCAACCTCCGGCTCGTGATCTCGATCGCCAAGCGGTATCGCAACCGTGGGCTCACGTTCCTCGACCTGATTCAGGAGGGGAACTCGGGGCTGATGCGGGCGGTCGACAAGTTCGAGCACGCCCGCGGGTTCAAGTTCTCGACCTATGCGACCTGGTGGATCAGGCAGGCGATCACCCGGGCCATCGCCGACCAGAGCCGCACCATCCGCGTGCCGGTGCACATGGTCGACGCAATGACGCGGATGCGGAACCTGCAGCGGGACTTTCTCCAGGAGCACGGCCGCAATGCGACCGTGGAGGAGTTGGCAACGCTCTCGAACCTCGCCGTCGAGGAGGCCGAGTGCATCTGCCGGATGTCGCGAAAGCCGATCTCGCTCGATCAGCCCCTGGGCGAGTCCGACGACGGCGCGGTGGGCGACTTCGTCAGCGATCGCAGCGAGATCGACCCTCTGAAGGCCGTCAACCAGCAGTCGCTCCAGGGCACGATCACGAAGGCGCTCGACTCGCTCTCCTATCGCGAGCGGGAGATTCTTCGTTTGCGATTCGGCCTGGCGGACGGCTACGCCTACACGCTCGAGGAGGTCGGCTCCATCTTCGCAGTCACGCGGGAGCGGGTGCGGCAGATCGAGGCCAAGGCGGTCGAGAAGCTGCGGCTGCCCGGGAGCAACTTCGACCTCGCCGGCTTCGTGGACGACGCCACCGTGGAGCGGTGGCGCGGCACGGCCGACGAGGCCAAGGAGCTCGCGACGGCGGGGGCGTGACGCCGGCTAGGCCGACTTCGCCTCGTCGAGGGCCTGCTGGAGCTTCGTCTTCGACTGCACGCCCATGAACTGCTGCACCAGCTTGCCGCCGCTGAAGATCATGATCGTGGGGATGCTGGCCACGTTGTAGGTCATCGCCAGCTTGCTGCTTTCGTCGACGTTGACCTTGCCCACCTTGAACGTGCCGGCATTCTCGGCCGCCAGTTCCTCGATCACCGGGCCGATCATCCGGCAAGGGCCGCACCACGGCGCCCAGAAGTCCACCAGGACCGGCACGGAGGATCCGAGTACGTCGCTCTGAAAGTTGTCATCGGTGAACTCGAGGGCGTTTCCCATCGTCGGCATCGACTCCTGTGGTGTGGTCGGGGGCGGCCGCGGTACGATCCGGGCGAGAGACGGAGTATAGATGACGACGACGGCGCGGGAAAAGTGCTGGCGGGTGCGGCGGATGCCCGACGGGGCCGTGACCGCGGGGATCGAGCCCTTGGGCTGGGATCCCGCTGCGTCGATGGCGAACGACGACGTGGTCGTTCGGGTCGAGGCGGCCGGCTTCAACTATAAGGACGCCCTCTGCTCCGCCGGGCATCCGGGCGTGATGCGGATGTCGCCGCTCGTGCCTGGAATCGACGCGGCTGGTGTGGTTGCCGCGTCGACCGCATCGCTGGCGGCGGGCACTCCGGTGCTGGTCACCGGCAATGGCATGGGCGAGGTCCGCGATGGCGGGTTTGCCAGCTTCGTGCGGATGCCGGCAGCCGCCGTGCTCCCGCGGCCCGCGTCGCTCGCAGCCGACGAGGCGATGGCGCTCGGCACCGCTGGTCTCACCGCCCTGCTCGCCTGCGACCGACTGGAGGCGATCGTGTCACCGCGGCATGCCACGTCTGACGAAGCCTGGCTCGTCACCGGCGCCAGTGGCGGTGTGGGGATGCTCTCGGTCGCGGCGCTGGCCGCCGCGGGCCGCCGGGTCGTCGCCTGTTCGCGGAAGGCCTCGGCGACGGACGTCCTCCGCACCCTCGGCGCCGCCGAGGTGGTCACGCCCGATGCGATCCGCGATCCGACGCCGAAGTCGCTCGTGACGAGCCGCTGGGCTGGCGTGGTCGACACCGTCGGCGGCCCGCTGCTCGCGGAAGTGCTCAGGGCCGTGCGGCCGGGCGGCGGCGTCGCGGCGATTGGTATGGCGGGGGGAGCCGACCTCGTCACCACTGTGCATCCCTTCATCCTCCGCGGCGTGACGCTCGCCGGCATCGATGCCGCCAGCCTGCCCACGCAGGCCGAGCGGGCCCTGCTCTGGGAGCGGCTTGCTTCGTTCTGGCCCGCCATCGCCGGCCGCTTTCCGGTGACACGGCTGCGGCTCGAGGATGTGGGTGACTGGGCCGACCGCATGCGTTGCGGCGAGACGACGGGGCGTGGCGTGGTGATCCCGGAGTGA
>Ga0114958_10001871_pt1 | contig 16199 bp, 24 predicted proteins | sample C_130208_EF_Meta_FD_89577 | JGI IMG/M metagenome (GOLD analysis project Ga0114958, IMG submission 89577) | Freshwater microbial communities from Lake Croche, Canada to study carbon cycling - C_130208_EF_MetaG | ecosystem: Environmental > Aquatic > Freshwater > Lake | place: Lake Croche, Canada...
AAAAATAAATAAAAAATAATTAAAAAAACTTTGAGAATAGTCTTGACTTTTTGTAATTTATAGGTCATGATTTCTTTATTGAGATCAAATAGATCTCTACTAAATGAAAGGCAAAAAAATGTTAGATCAAAAAAATACAAGCGGGGCAAGCGAATTGCGCGCGTACAAATTCAAGTTAGTTCCAACCGATACAAAAGTAACAATCAAGTGGTTTGTATACTCAGGTAACGAAAAGATCCGCTACGAGTCAACAATGCGCGGTACATGGGGCTATGACGCGGAATGTTCTTGCGGTTGGAAAACAGTTACAGGCGGAGCGTCAAGGTCATTTGTAGAGTATGAAGTTGAATTTCACAAAAGATACGATCACAACTACACAAGCAAGGCAGGTAACTAATTATGAGCACAACAAAAATCAATTTAGAAGATTTTATGATTGAAGCGCACAAAGCATCAGGTATGCATTTCAATACATTTCACGCTGCTTTTAGAACTGCAAATGATCGCAGAGGGCGCACTTTGTATCAGGAAATTAAAAACGGTGAAATAACCGTACCTCAGTTGGTAATTCTACTTAAAAAGTTTGGAGCATAATTATGAGCACAGATACTTTTGTTTGTTCAGTTTGCAGCAAAGTCAATCCTGCGTTGGCAATGTTTCCTAACAGCCTATGCGTTGAGTGCTACGCGCTCACACCTGAAGCAAAACAATTAAATTCAATGATGACGGCGCGCCAGTTGGCTCAGATGTGGGGTGGCAAATGATTACCAAACGTGGCAAGCGCATACGCGCAGCAGTTATTTATTTAGCAATTTTAACGGCGCTGATTGGCGCTACGTCAGCAATGGGGATTTGGGACATACCTGAGTCTTGTTTAGTGGAGCAAGTTGATTGCCCAGAAGGATTGAAGCCATGACTAAGTTTCGAGTTGAAATTGAAGTGCAGATTGACACAGAGTTGACGCAATATATTGGACGTGAGACAACCACAAGCCAATCATTGTTGGTTGGTTTGGCTAAAGATCAGATTTGGCGTGACATCAATGACGCAATACGCCTGTACGGGATCCAAGGCAGCGTAAACCACGTGGCAAAGGCGCAGTCATGATTGCCTGCGAAATGTGCGGTAAGGGCTCACGCATACTTTGGCACAGGTGGTACAAATACGACAATGGCGAACAGGCGCGCTATCAAATTTGTGCAAAGTGTGTAGACATACATGACATGAGTTTGAAGGGACAAAAAGCATGACACTATCTTGCCAAGTATGCGGAACAAATATGACAAGCAACACATTTGAGGCTGACGACAAAATTACGTGCAATCAATGTTGGGAGACAAACTAATGGAGTACGAATACACAGTCAATAAGATCGTGACACGCGGCAACAAAGATTTTGATACAGATGAAGAAGCCAGACTGTATGCAGCAAGGATCAAAAACATTTATCAGGCTGAGGATCCACGCAATGAACACTGGTTTGATTACAAGGTTGCAGGGATTGAGCCTGACGCATACATGTTGCAAATAGTCACAGACGGATCTGTGACATGGAGCAAAATGTATGACTGCGCATTAGACGCAGTTCACGCCTACGATAAGGTGATAGATTACGGGTTTGCCAAGTATGAGCGTGAAGCGGTGCTGGTTGAGCCTAACGGCAAAACGCACAACAAGATTTTCAAAGTGCCATACGGCATAGCAATAGCGTAAAATAAACCCTGTCCCAAAATCAACCGAAAGGTAAAAACATGGACACAATGATTAAGCGCTGCATTTGCGGCAGTTGGATTTACGGTACAAACGCTTGCGAAGTTTGCAGAAAGTTGGCGATTGGCTAAGGGCTGAAGCGTCTTTCACAGATCCTTTTAAGCGCCGCATTAGCGGTAGGAATTGTGTTTGCTTCCCCAGTTCAGGCTCAGGCTCCAACAAATTACGTTGAACTGTTGGCTCCAAAGCAATACGCACAGCACAAAGTCAATGCAATATGGGGCAGTGCTAAGCAATACAATTGTTTGGCATCACTGTGGGGCAAAGAGTCAGGGTGGAACCCAAAGGCTCGCAATCACGTTAAAGTAAACGGTAAGCACGCTGGCGGCATACCTCAGATCTTGGGTTTATCCCCAAATCTGCACCCGCATGTGCAAATAGATCGTGGGATAAAATACATTATCCACAGATACTCCACGCCATGCAAGGCTTGGGCGTTTTGGCAGAAAGGCAAGTGGTACTGATGACTACTTCACCATTTGGATTACCTTTGCGCGTAGACCTACCTAACGTGGATCCCGCAGAGTGGGAAGATGATGAAGATGACGATTGACGCAAAGATTGTTGCACTGGTTGTTGAGCGCGCTCAGGGCTATTGTGAAGCCTGTGGCAGACCTGAACAACCAACAATGGCGTTGCACCACCGCAAATTAAAGTCACGCGGGGGCAAAGACAGCGCCAGCAACCTTATGCGCATTCATCACTCATGTCACAACATGAGCACTGGATCTATTCACGCTAACCCAACTTGGGCTGAGGACAAAGGGTTTATGGTTGCTTCATGGCAAGAGCCAGACGTAGCGCCAATGCACACGCCTAACGGGGGAATTGTTTTATTACAAAATGACGGTACAATAATTACACTAGAGGAAGGCAAATATGGACATCGTAATCAAGGGCAACTTGGGGACAGATCCTGAGTTAAAGTTTACAAAGAACAACAAAGCGTTTGTCAGTTTTAGTTTGGCTTACACGCCACGCGTAAAGCAGGGCGAAGTCTGGATTGACGGCGAAACAATTTGGTTTAGAGCAGTGCAGTGGGGTGAAAAGTCAGAGATCCTTATGGACAATTTATTCAAAGGCGATAGCGTGCTTATTCAGGGATCATGGAAGCCAAGCACCTACACCACCAAAGAAGGCGTTGAAAAAACAGGCTTGGAGTTGAACGTGACTGAGATTGGAAAGATCATCAAGGCTGGCGCTCGCGCACCTAAACAGACTGAGGCTGCGCCATGGTAGATCCAGTATGGCTATCGGCTGAACAAACTGCTGAGCGCTTGAACATTACACTTAATCATTTGCGTCAATTGCAGTTTCGCAAGCAACTGGTTTGGAAAAGCAAACAAGGCAAGGCTGTGTTTTATTTAGAGGATCACGTAACTGCCTACGCAGACGCAAGAAGGGTAAAGCATGAAACTAGACAAGCCAAGAGTGCATGACGCGCTGAACCTGTTTGCAGACAGTTTGCGATCACGGGGCAAAGAGGATCTGGCGTTTATGATTGAAAATTACGACGTGTTGCTCAAAGAGGAATGGCAAGCAGAGCAACCTGAGCCAAAGAAGCGCGCACCCCGTAATAAATCGTAGTATCTGCTTATGACACTTACGATTGAGCAGGATTTAACGCTGGCTGAGATTGACGAAGCAATTGCGCACGTCTACAAAATGCTCAAAACAGATGAATTTGGCAACCGCATGGATTGGCGCAAGCGCGAACTACTGACAGCCAGCATTGACGATCTACTTGACGCAAGATTACAAGTAAGCGTAGAGTTGGGTCATGGAAATTATCAAGGCACAGGTAACAGAACTTAACGAATACGCCAAAAACCCACGCAAGGGCAACGTGGATCTCATTGCTGAGTCATTGTCCAAGTACGGTCAATACAAACCAATTACGGTAAACAAAGATAACAATGAGATCCTTGCAGGCAATCACACGTTTCGCGCTGCAAAGCAATTAGGTTGGGACACGATTGACATTGTGTACGTAGACGTAGACGCTGAGACTGCGGCAAAGATTGTTGCAATAGACAACAGAGCCTCAGACACAGGTGAATACGACAACAAGGTGCTGGCTGATTTGTTAGACAGCATGAACAACCTTGAAGGATCTGGTTACACGTTTGACGAATACGATGATTTGAAGGCTGAAATCCAGGAAAGAGATTTGCCAACGCTGGAACACAAAACACTTTTTGCTTCACTTGAAGTTGGAGAGAGTGGACAATCAGGTACGCAATTTATACCTACGCTAAGCGATTACGCAGAGCGATACACCAACAAGGCAACACGCATGCTGATGCTGGATTATCACAATGACATTTACGTTTGGATCGTAGACGCGCTGATTGAATACCGCACAGCAAACGGATTGGTAAGCAACGGCGAAGCAATTTTGAAATTGGTTGAAGAAGCAGTAGACAGGAAATGCCCGCATGAACTTATCTGAGTTACCCGTACACAAGATCAAGCGCGTCATGTCGTCTGAGGACGCAACCGCGCTGGTAGGCACTGTGGTTCCTGATTACGAACCAAACTGCACTGAGGCTGGGATCTGGATTGACGAAGACACAGAAGAGGTTATTTTTGTTTATTTCCCAATGGAGGAAGAGGTTGATTTGTTGCGCGCGTCTGTGCTAAACATCAACTACGGCACAACAATCCGCCAATCAACAGGCTTGAAAAATGCTTCACGCACTTTTGGAATGGCACCACGCAAAATCTTTCAAAAGCGAGAGAGTTGCAGAGCAACCTCATTAGCGCACGAACAACCAAATGAACACGCAGTGCTGATTGCATTTGCGGAGAAGTTTGCCAACATGTACAAAGAGTTTGCGCCAGATCTATACGAAGCAGACCGCAAAGCGCTTGCAGATAACAATGTGGCTGATGAATGGCGCATGACTGATGACGCGCTATGGACAAGCGGGGTAGTCAATAAGGCTTCAACATTGCCTTACCACCGTGACGGGTTCAACTTTGCCACTTGGTCAGCAATGCCAGTAATCCGCAGAAAAATGAAGGGTGGATACCTGACGCTACCTGAATACGATTTTACGTGTTCTTGTCGTGACGGCTGGGTGACATTTTTTGCAGGATACAAATACGTTCACGGCGTGACACCAATGACGCCTAGCGCCAAAAACTCATACCGCTATTCAATTGTTTACTACGCGTTGCGTGGCATGAAGGATTGTTTCACGTTTGCAGTAGAAACAGCCAAAGCACGTGAGAGTAGAACCAACCGTGAGGACAACATGGCAAAGGCGCTGAAGGGCGAAATACCTATGCCTCAAATTGGTGGCAAAAATAAGTGAGCCTGTGGGCTGATTACGCACAATTTCACGAAGCGCAGACTCAATCGCGTGACATGGATCCTGCTTACCCAGTATTGAAATGGTTTGCAGACTCAATGGACAGGGACAGCGGATTGTGGCTGACGTTTTTGTTTGTTGGTTATTACCACATGGGCTCAGCGCTTAAAGCGTTCAGCCTGTACCCAACACCTACCGTACCAACGCAAGCAGATTTGAAATTGCCTATCTCTCAACCGCGCAGATCTCACAGAGCAACATTGAGGTTTGCGCAACATCTCGACTCATTGTGCGCCAAAGCAGAACAACACGGTGGATTGGGCGCTTGGTTGGATACTGCAACGGCGTCTGAGGATCCAATAACAAACTGGAAAACACTTAACGATGAATTGACAACGGTGTTTGGCAACGGGCGCTGGGCAGCATACAAAACAGCAGAGATCCTAATGAAATCTCACGGGTTTAACTTAAAAGTGCCTGACATGGGCAACGCTAATTCAAGTGGACCACGCAAAGGCTTGGGGTTGTTTTTTCCTGGACTACCGCAAGGCAATTCACCTGCTGAAGTGGCGCACCTAGATGAACTAAGCCTAAAAGTAGTTGAGGGTTTACAAGGCAAGGTGTCGCAAGTAAGCATGGAGACGGCTGAAACTTCATTGTGCGATTTTTATGCAATGTCCAAGGGGCGCTACTACGTCGGTATTGACATAGACGAAATGCAGGAACAGTTGTTGCGTGTTCAATCGGATTTGACTGACATGGCGTTCAAAGCGCGATACGAGACATTGCCGCATGAATACTTAGGTGAGTTGAACGGTTGGGAAGGCATAGACAAAAAGCGCAAAAGCGTTTACCGCGACACAAAGCAGATTGCACTGAGATGAAACTCATTGTTGTTGGCGCTGGCATTGCAGGATCCTCAGCCACGCGTATTGCACGCGACAAAGGCTGGGACGTAACACTGATTGACCACGCACCAAAACAATCTGCGTCCAGATCTGCGTTGGCAACAATACGCCCAACGTGGTTTGACAAGGCTGAGCGCGCTGACCTTGAAAAATCTTGGGACTGGTACAGCAAATGGGGTGCAGCAGGAACAAGAGAAGCGCACGTGTCTAATTGGAAAAACCGAGAAGTCAAAGCACAAAAAGATTGGTGGTTGGTGGATCCGATTTTGCCGCTGGTTAAACCAGACCTAACTGAACGCGTGGTAGGGATCTATAAAACATTTGTCACTACGCCAACAAAAGAGATTGCTGCTGACGCTATTTTGAATTGCACAGGCGCATACGGGGCGGATCTAGCGCGTGACGTAAGCCTGTTTGCAGGGGTTACTTGGATCTCGCATGACGCGCAATTAGATTATTCACCGTACCGTGTTCATCATTTGAGACCATACAAATCACTCTCAGCAGCGCAAATCAACGGCGTCACGCGTGTTGGATCTTCAATTAGCGCAAGCGCTGACAAGGCAATACAAGAGGCTGAAGAATTGTTAGAGCAGGCTCACTTGTTGGGAATTGTTAAAGCAGGCGCAACTTGGGAGATGTCGTTAGGTTGGAGAGCAAAAGGCAAAGGTGGCATACCGATTTATCCTGAGTTGGGACAGCGCAACGCTTATTTTTCAGGGTTGGCGCGCAGCGGCTACGGGTTATCACCTGCAATTGCGGAAAAGTGGATTGACAGTTTATAGTTGCTAAATTACAAAGGGGGCAAAATGAAAATTATTTACGTGATAGGCGCGCCAGGATCAGGCAAAACAACACTCACTGAAGCATTTACAAACGATTGGGTAGACCACGCCAAACATGAACAACCAATCAAATTCAGATCACACCATACCCCGCATGGCGACGCACTCTCACTTGGTTGGCTTAGACCAGCGTTTGGCGGAACAGACACGCTTGGTAATGCGGCGATACTTGCTATTGAACCGTGGCTACCAGGGATCGCCAAAGACTATTCAATCATCTACGGTGAAGGCGACAGATTAGCCAACGCAAGGTTTTTTGAATTGTGCAAAAGCGTTGGAGAGTTCCACTTGTTTTACCTCAACACTGAGCCTGCACTGTGCGCTGAGCGTCGCGCGCAAAGATCCTTATTAACAGGCAAAACACAAAACCCTATTTGGGTCAAAGGTAGAGAGACTAAGCACCGCAACCTTGCTAGCACGTACAAAGCGTTTGAGATCCCGTCAGGACTAACGCCTACGGCTGGCGCAGATCTAATGCGTAATGTAATCTTTTCCTGATGAATAGGAAATGTAGATGAGAAAGACACCTAAGCCTGAACAGATAGACAAAGAGAAGCAGGTGCTTGAATTAAAGCGCTCAGGGGCTACTTGGGACGCTATCGCTGAGGTAGTTGGCTACGCAAGCGGTTCAGGCGCGTTCAAGGCTTACCAAAGAGCAATGGTGCGCACGTTGCAGCAACCAGCAAATGAGTTGCGTGACGCTGAGATTGATCGTTTAGACCGATTGCAGAGGGCGTATTGGTTTGAGGCAATAGGCAGCAAAGATCAGCCACCAGTGCATAAGTCAGCAGAAATTGTTTTGAAGATTATTGACAGGCGCGCAAAGTTACTAGGGCTAGACGCACCAACCAAGATCCAAGCAGAGGTGGTCACGTATGACGCAAGTGGAATTGAAGCCGACATTGAGCGAATTGCCCATAAACTCAGAGGAATGGATCAGGGCGTCACGCTGGCGCTGGAAGCAGGAACAAGCGAGATCTGAACAACTACCACCTGACGGGGATTGGAATGTTTGGTTGTACATGGCGGGGCGCGGTGCAGGCAAAACACGCACTGCTGCGGAATGGTTAGCGTGGGAAGCAATTAGCCAACCCAACACGCGCTGGGCAATAGTTGGACCAACGTACGGTGACGCCAGAGATACTTGCGCTGAGGGTGAGTCAGGCGTACTCAACATTTTGCGCCGATACAAAGCGCTCAAAGATTGGAACAGATCGCTGGGCGAAATCCTTTTGCACAATGGATCGCAAATAAAATTATTTTCAGCAGACAAGCCTGATCGTTTTCGTGGACCACAGCATCACGGGGCTTGGTGTGATGAGTTAGCGGCATACCGTTATTCAGACGCTTGGGATCAGTTGCAGTTTGGTATGCGATTAGGAGACAAGCCACGCATTGTTGTCACCACAACACCTAGACCAACCGCGCTTATCAGAGCATTAGCAGGGCGCAATGACGGATCTGTGGCTATCACTCGCGGATCTACTTTTGACAATGCTGCCAACCTTGCACCTTCAGCGCTATTGGAACTTGAAGCCAGATACGCAGGTACCAGATTAGGGCGCCAGGAGTTGTTTGGCGAGATTTTGGACGACGTTGAGGGCGCATTGTGGACTAGGGGACTTATTGAGCGCAATAGGCTTCAGAAGGCTCCCAGCATGGCAAGAATAGTTGTGTCAATAGATCCAGCGGTGACGAATACCAAAGATAGCGATGAGACGGGAATTGTAGTGCTGGGATCTGACGCGCAAGGTCACGGGTACGTGTTAGGCGATTATTCTTTCAAGGGATCTCCGTTAGATTGGGCAAGCAAAGCAGTTTCAGTGTTTGACGAGTGGAAAGCAGACTCAATTTTGGTTGAAGTCAATCAGGGCGGTGACATGGTTGCAGCGGTGTTGAAGCAGATCCGATTAGGGCTACCAATCCGTGAGGTGCGAGCGCACGTAGGTAAGCGATTGAGGGCTGAGCCAGTTGCAGCAATGTACGAGCAGGGACGCATTCACCACATTGGAGAGTTTGCCAAACTTGAAGATCAAATGACCGTGTGGACGCCAGAGGATCCAGACTCACCAGACCGCATTGACGCAATGGTGCAAGGCTTTGCGGATCTATTAGGCACGCAAAACGTGATGAATTACTTTAACGCTATTGCCAACTTTTGCACAGCGTGTAATTTGCCTAACCCCAAATCTTCACCAGTGTGTTTGAAGTGCGGAACCGCTATTATTACGCCAGCGGTAGGATAGGGGACAATCATGGCATCTGTTTACAACGCAACCATAGATCAAGGCGCAGACTGGTACGTCAATTTTACTTATCAAGACAGCACAGGCACAGCAATCAATTTGACTGGCTATACCGCTGCAATGCAGTTGCGCGCACCTACCGATAGCAACATTGCTTCATTGTCTTTGACCAGCCCAAGCGGTGGCATAACAATTACCGCAGCAACAGGTTTGGTTGCAGTTCACGCTACCGCTGCTCAAACAGGAGCATTGATTGACGGTGTTTACGAATATGATCTTGAATTGACTTCAAGCATTGGCATTGTTACGCGTTTAGTTCAGGGACAAATTACTATTTCACCACAGGTAACAAGATGAGCGATGATGTAATAATTGTTCAACCAAACACCTCAAACATTGTTGTCACGTCTCCTGGTCCGCAAGGTTTGCAAGGCGCAACTGGTAATACAGGTACTACTGGTGCTACTGGCGCAGGTGTGACTGGTGCTATTGGTGCTACGGGTGCAACAGGAGCAACAGGCGTTACTGGTGCACAAGGTAACACAGGACAGACTGGCGCAACAGGAGCCGCATCTACAATTGCAGGACAAACAGGTGCAACTGGTCAAACAGGTAATGCTGGCGCAATAGGTTCTACTGGAAATACAGGCGCAACTGGAAACACAGGAATGACTGGTGCGGTTGGTGCAATTGGTAATACAGGAGCAACTGGCGCGACAGGTCAAACTGGAATTCAAGGTGTTGCTGGTAATACTGGCACAACGGGGCAAACTGGCGCTGCTGGTTCTGCAGGTGCAATAGGCGCGACTGGTGCTACTGGAAACACAGGGGCGGTTGGCGCTAATGGAAATACAGGCGCAACAGGAAACACAGGTGCAGTAGGTGCCACAGGTGCTGCTGGCGGTGTCACACAGATTGTTGCAGGAACTAATATCACAATTAGCCCTACAGGTGGAACTGGCACAGTAACGATTAATTCATCAAGTGGTGGCGGTGGCGCTACAGGAGCAACTGGCGCAGTCGGAGCAACAGGTGCTACTGGTACTAACGGAGTTACTGGACCAACAGGGCCAGCAGGTGCAACAGGTGCGACTGGTACGAATGGTACTAACGGAGCAACTGGCGCCACTGGCGGGTGGAGTACAGCACAGACTTTAAGATCAGTTACGGCTTCAACAGACACTCCCACTGCAACAGACAATGGAAAGTTACTGACCATTGATACCACAAGTGGAGCAGTTACTATAACTATTAACTCATCGCTTGCACTTAATGCAGGTGAAAGGATTGATTTTAGTTGGATCAATGCTGCATCTTCAGTAACTTTTGCCGCATCTAGTACCACAGTAAATGCAACTCCTGGACTAAAACTGCGGGCAAGATATTCAGCGGCTACCTTGGTTTGTTTATCATCTAATGTGTATGTACTTGTCGGAGATTTAAGTGCCTAGTTTTAATCTTGGTTATGTTGCATCTTCCACATATTTATTTGATACCTCTTACCTAGTTATTGCAGGTGGTGGTGGAGGAGCAGGTACTAACACTGCTACAAATGACTCAGGTGGTGGTGGTGGTGGTGCTGGTGGGTATCGCTGCAATGTAACTGGGGAAAGTTCAGGCGGTGGAGCAAGCGCGGAAACTGTTTTAACGATATTTCCTAACACAAATTACACAGTCACTGTGGGAGCAGGTGGAGCCAAAGCAACAACTGCAATTAATGGCACAAGCGGCAGCAACTCAGTATTTTCAACAATCACTTCAACAGGAGGCGGCGGCGGTGCTACCTCTCGAATTGTATCTGGGGTAGGTGGTAATGGTTTAAGCGGAGGTTCAGGCGGAGGCGGTGGCGGTGTCACAGCCGTAGCCCAGCCAGGAACAACTACTGGCGGTAGCGGTACAACTAATCAAGGTTTTGCAGGCGGGTCTGTTACAAGTCGTCTGGGTGGCGGTGGTGGTGGCGGAGCATCCGCAGTTGGAATAATAGGCGGTGCTGATAACTCAGGCGGAGCAGGTGGAGCAGGTGTAAGTAGCAGCATTACTGGTACTTCTACAGGTCGAGCAGGCGGAGGCGGAGGTGGTGCAGATGGTGTTGCAGTTGGTGGTAGCGCATCTAATGGCGGTGGCGCTGGTGGTCAAAGAGCAGTTCAACCAGGACAAAATGGAACTGCAAATACTGGCGGTGGTGGCGGTGGTGGCGCAGATGATACTTCACCAAATAATGAGGGTGGCAATGGTGCAAGTGGTGTTGTCATTTTGAAATATCCAGATACTTTTACAATAACAATTGGAGCAGGTTTGACAGGAAGCACACCTAGTCCGTCAGGTGGATTTAAAGTTACAACAATTACTGCTGGTACTGGAAATGTGAGTTGGGTTTAATGGCACATTACGCATTTTTAGATGAGAACAACACGGTCATTGAAGTTATTGTCGGCATTGACGAGACAGAGTTAATCGAAGGACTATCGCCTGAAGAATGGTATGCAAACTTCAGAGGGCAACGCTGTATCCGTACTTCGTACAATGGCAACATTCGAGGAAAGTACGCTGGAATAGGCGATTTTTATGATGAACAAACAGACACATTTATCTCACCAACATATCCAACAGGGCTAACCAATAATAACTTCGGTGTAACTGGAGCGACAGGAAACACAAGCGCACCTGATACCATTATCGAAGCCTAAAACATAAGGGGCGCTAACAAGGGAGATACAAGTGGGTCTATTTGACCGTATCGCAGATCAGATCGCAGTAGCAATTGAAAAGCGCGCATTGCCAGCAGGCACAGTAACAATGACCGAACAAGACATGCGCAACGGATCTATTGGACAGTCATACGGCAACAACGTGCCTTTGGGACGCCAAGCATTTATGCCTGTTGCGTTTGGTCCAGGTGTGCCGATTACTCCAGGTGCGATCAACCCACTGCGCGACGACGGGCGACCAGATCCACGGCGCTACGAATACCAAGTTGCGCAAAACATCAACATCACTGAGACAAAGTTAATCCCGTTCAAAACACTTCGCTCAGCGGCAGATCAAATTGACATTATTCGACGTTGCGTTGAAGTCACAAAAAGCAAACTTGTTGGATTAGATTGGGACATTGTCCTAGCAGCAGACGCGTCAGAAAAGATTGCAGCAGAGTCAGGCGGGGATCACATTCACGCAATGGCTAAGGCGCGCATTCAATTCACTGACGAAATAAACCGTATGCGCACATTCTGGGAAAACCCAGACCCAAGCAACGGTTTAACCTTTTCAGATTGGATCATGATTGCAGCAGAAGAGACACTTGTTTTGGACGCGCTTGCTATCTGGCCGCAAAGAACAGTTGGCGGGGATTTATACGGGTTCCAGATCCTAGACGGCTCAACAATCAAACCAATGCTGGACGACAGAGGTATGCGCCCACAAGCACCTGACGTTGCTTACCAACAGATCCTTTACGGGTTCCCACGCGCTGAATTTACGGCAAACGATGATGACCCTGCTGCTGACGGTGAGTTTACTGCTGACGATTTGGCGTACCTAGTTCGCAACCGTAGAGCAATGAGCACTTACGGCTATTCACCAGTTGAGCGTTCACTACCTTTGGCTGACATTTACTTGCGCAGACAACAGTGGATCCGCGCTGAATACACTGACGGCGTAATTCCAGACTTAATGTTTACCACAACAGCAGACTGGGGCAATAACCCTGATTTGCTACGTGCTTACGAGAACATTCTCAATGACGATTTATCAGGACAAACCGAGCAACGCAAGCGCGCGCGCCTATTGCCTACGGGCTTAGTGCCGATTACCAATGACGGCTATGGAGAGAAGTTTAAAGACACGCTGGACGATTACCTTGTAACTTCAATTTGCGGTCACTTTGGGGTTCAGCCAAGTGAAATCGGATTTTCACCTAAGGGTGGTTTGGGCGGTAAAGGATTTTCAGAAGGTGCAGCAGAAAACGCTGAAGCACTGGGAATTGGTCCACTAGCAAACTGGATTGGCAAAGCACTTACCAACTTGTCGTACACATTCTTGGGTATGCCGCGTGAACTTGAGTTCAAACTCATGACAAGCAAGCGCCAAGACAATGAAGAAAACGCGCGCAAAAACCAAATTGAAATTACTTCAGGCGGCAAAACAATCAACGAGCGTAGATCTGAAATGGGACTACCTTTGTTGGATACACCTCAGGCTGACATGCCAATTCTTGTTAGTGGCGCAGGTATGTTCTTGTTTAGCCCTGACGGACTTATCAATGCCGCTCAACTCACAACAGCCCCAGCGCTGGAAGGATCTGAAGCAACAGCGGTTGAAGAGCCAGCAGTTGCAGAAACACCAGTGACGGTTGAGACTGTCAAAGAGGTTCAAGCCTTTATGAAATGGGCAAAGAAGGGTGATCGTGGGCGTGACTTTGAGTTCAAAACAATTGAACCAATAGTTGCTGAAGCGCTAAACCAATGCGTGTATGACGGGGATTTAGATACTGCTAAAGCGCTTGCAAAGGCGTATCTGGCATGAGAGCAGGCGCACACAACGCTGATGTGCGCATAGCGGTCACAAACTCTCGCAAGATCCAAGCAGCACTGCGGCAGGGGATTGACGCTAAGCGGGTTATTGCTGCTTACCGTAAAACTCAACCGCACACCTCAAAAAACCCTGCGCAAGACCGAGCCAGAGCCAGAGCGTGGGCAATGCTCAACATGAGGATCAACAATGAGCCTTTGCTTGAAGTGCTGCAACGTACTTGGGCTGAGGGTTTTGTATTGGGTCAGGCTTACGGCGATGAAGAAATAGCACGCGCGCGCGAAGCAAAAAAAGCAGCCTCAGATTACGTGGATTGGGATAACTGGAGACCAGGTGACGCTGCAACGGCAACCCTGATTAGACCGCCCAAAGCATTTCAAGAGTTATTAGGCAGGGCGCGAGTTACAATCAAGGATCTTGACCAGACTGGGTACGACAGAGTGGGCACAGCGCTGGCTGACAGTATTGAACAAGGGCTATCGGACACACGTGCTGCCAAACTAATCAATGACGCGATTGGCAACCCTGCGCGAGCGCTATCTATTGCTATCACTGAGACCAACCGCGCCATGTCTCAGGGTGCAATCAGCCGATACCAAGCAGCCAAACTGGAACAAATGGAGTGGGCAACCTCAGATCCTTGCCCAACGTGTGCAATGAACAGCGGTCAAATCATTGACATTGGCGGCACATTCAATTCAGGCGCCAACATGCCACCTGCTCACCCACATTGTCGTTGTGCGATCCTGCCTGTCATTCCTGAGTTTGAGACTAACGAACATGGCGTTGTAGACATTGCGCCTGCAACGGGCATGGATCAAATGCCTTATTCACTCAAACCGACAAAAATGACTAACACATTTGAAGACAGATTTGAAACTTTGTCAGAAGATCAAAGATTGGCGGCAGAAGACATTTTAAATAGATCTTTTGTTGAAATAGCAGAACAACCAGTGCGCATCAACCTAAGTTCAAAATCGTTAGAAGGCGTTGTCAGTGACGGGCGCTTCAAATCAATCTTTGAAAAACCTTCTTATTCTGAATACATGGAAAACAGATTGAAAGTGGAAACCGACTCCATGGGTATTCCTAATTCAATCAAACCAATTGAACGACCAATTTACGGCAGTATTTCTGGCGACGCAGACATGTACGGCAGTATTCAAGTGCAACTTAAAGATAGCGTCAAGGGACGCACAACAATGACTTTGGGCGACTCATTTGCTGAACAAAATCCCGTGTCTATCAAAGATTTGTTGGAAGGAAGCGTTACTCGCGATGACCTAGCGCAAGCCGCACCATTGAGAAGCACAAACGGTACAAACGGGCGCGGGGGCATATTCAATCTTTTGAAAGCAGGCATGGAACCTGCCGATGTTGCCAATTTGTTTAAAAACTCTCAAACGTATTGGGAAGTGCAGATACATGGCGGTGTCTCTCTTGATGACATTTTAAGCGTAACTTTCCCGTCTGCGCCCAATCAAGACATCATAAACAAACTCAAAGCAAAGGGGATACAAATTGTCATCAAAGAATAAAACAACAATAGACACGCCATGGGGGGAGATTTCCTATTCAGGCAAACTTGACGAAAATACTGAATTGACAATGCCCAACGGGAAGCAGATCCCGTTTTACTCTTTGATTTCGCACACTCAGGGGGACTGCTTGCCCTATTTTGTCAAACCTGCAACCCCCAAACCTGCTAAAGTTACGAAGAGCCTTGAAGAAGCCTTGGCTGACGTCAAGTTAGAATGGATTGAGGAATAACATGGCATTTAAGCACATCAACGCAAGCACGCAAACATCAGCGTCAATTTTGCATCAAGTAGACAAAAACGCTAGACCTCAGACCCCAATTACAATTTACAACGGTCACAGTGCGGCAATTTTTATTGGCGATGGCAGTATCACTACTTCAGGCGCAACCATTGGACGCACACTTGCCAACGGCGCGTCACAAACATTTTACGCAAGCGCTAACGACATTATTTATGCAATCTCAGCAGCAGCCTCAGCAGCAGGCGCAATTGTTATTACTTACTCAGCGTAACGGGAGAAACCATGTCTAACTTAACAACAGCATTTTTTGGCATTGAAAAGTCTGAACGTAACGCTGACGGCACAATGACTGTTTACGGAAAGGCAACTGACGACAGCATTGACATTGACCAACAGATCTGTGACGGTGATTGGTTAGACCGAGCAATGCCTCACTGGTTCAAATCAGGTGGCAACATCAGAGAACAACACAGCAACATTGCAGCAGGCGTGGCAACAGACTACGAAGCCAAGGCTGACGGTCATTACATTTCTGCACTTGTGGTAGATCCAGTTTCAGTCAAAAAGGTTGAGACAGGCGTACTCAAAGGGTTCAGCATTGGAATTAAAAACCCACGCGTGACACGCGATAAGTCAGCCATGAATGGACGCATTGTTGACGGACAAATTGTTGAGGTGAGCCTTGTGGATCGTCCAGCAAACCCTAACTGCCAGTTGGTATTGGCTAAGTCTGCGTCAGGCGATGAGACTGTAGTTCAAGTTGAGGACTTAATTGAGGCAGAAGTATTACAATCTGAGGACACA
>Ga0114958_10001873_pt1 | contig 16189 bp, 6 predicted proteins | sample C_130208_EF_Meta_FD_89577 | JGI IMG/M metagenome (GOLD analysis project Ga0114958, IMG submission 89577) | Freshwater microbial communities from Lake Croche, Canada to study carbon cycling - C_130208_EF_MetaG | ecosystem: Environmental > Aquatic > Freshwater > Lake | place: Lake Croche, Canada...
ATTTTATAGAATGCAACAATCCGCAATTTTGGCAGGAATAAATATATCTGTAATAACTCCACCAGGAGCGAGTAATTTATCAACCGTTTTTACTGTCAGTCACACACCTTTTGGTACTAGTAATATTGTACCTATTCCAGGATATTCTATTACATTATTATCTACAAATACAAATAAATCACATTATAATACTTCACATGATTTAGCGGCAGGCGATTTAGTTCATCTAGGTGTAAACTATAATGGGAATGGTAATGCTACAGCCGATATAACCGTTCAATTGGATTTGTTTTAATTATCTTTGAGTTTCATAAAATTTCTATTATTAAATTAAAATTTAATAATAGAAGTATGCCCAGGTCATGGACACCCGATACTCTTACAAAATATCAAAACGTGTGGCAATCGGTCGCCTCTTCATCGAATGGGTCGAATTTAGTGGCATGTGTATATAGTGGAGATATTTGGACATCATCAAATGGCGGTACAACATGGATAGATAGGGTGAGTGCTGGGTCAAATAAATGGACATCCGTAGCGAGTGATTCGACAGGGTCGAATTTAGTGGCGTGTGTCAATAATGGATATATTTGGACTTCGATAAATGGTGGTTTAATTTGGACAGAACAAACACTTTCTGGACAAAGAAGATGGTTCACCGTAGCAAGTGATTTGACGGGTTCTAATTTAGTAGCGTGTGTCAATGGTGATTATATTTATACTTCAACAGATGGTGGTATAAATTGGGCTCAAAAACAAAGTCCTGGTCCTGGACGTAGTTGGATATCCGTAACAAGTGATTCGTCAGGAGCAAATTTAGTTGCGTGTGTCAATGGTGGATATATTTATACATCATCAAATGCGGGTATAACATGGATAGAACGAGCAGCAAATCTTGGACTTCAAACTTGGTATTCATTAACGAGTGATTCGACAGGGTCGAACTTAGTAGCGTGTGTTTTAAATGGATATATTTATACTTCAACAGATGGCGGTGTAATCTGGAATCAAACAAGTGCTCCAGGAAATTATTGGACTTCTGTCGCGAGTAGTTCAAATGGGTCGAATTTAGTGGCGTGTCCTTTAAATGGTTATATTTATACTTCAACAGACGGTGGCATAATTTGGTCAGAACAAACACTTTCTGGGTCAAGGGGTTGGTATTCCGTAACAAGTGATTCGACAGGACAATATTTAGTTGCGTGTGTCACTGGTGGATATATTTATACTTCTGTAGATGGTGGTATAAATTGGGGACCAGGTCCTTTTACTGGGAATTGGACATCCGTGGCGAGTGATTCGACAGGAACGAATTTAGTAGCGTGTGTTTTAAATGGTTATATCTGGACATCGACAGACGGTGGTGTAAGCTGGGTAGAACAACTACTTTCTGGACAAAGAGATTGGTTGTCGGTAACAAGTGATTCAACAGGACAATATTTAGCGGCATGTGTTTATAGTAGTGGAGATGTGTATACATCGATAGACTACGGTGTAACATGGACTCCATCGGGAAATTCAGCTATGGCTTCTTTAAATTGGCGCTCTATAAAAAGCGATTCATCTGGTTCAAACCTTATAGCATGCGCGAATGGGAATTCTATATGGACTTCTTCAAATGGGGGTACAACTTGGGTGAAACGATGTGTTCCTGGAACGAATGATTGGAGTTCTATTGCCTCTTCATCAAATGGTTCAAATATAGTTGCGTGTGTGAATATTGGTGACATTTTTACATCTACAGATGGCGGTACATCATGGATAGATCAGGCTCTTGCTGGATCAAGAGCGTGGACTTCTGTAGCGAGTAGTTCAAGTGGTTCGAATTTAGCGGGATGTGTCATTGATGAAGGGATTTATACGTCATCAAATGGGGGATCGACGTGGATTACATCGAGCGGTGTTGGAGTTCAAAGCTGGTATTCTGTAGCGAGTGATTCGACAGGGTCGAACTTAGTGGCGTGTATATTTAGTGGAGGTATATATATATCATCAAACGAGGGTATAACATGGAATCAAACAAGTGCTCCAGTAAAAAATTGGTATTCCGTAGCGAGTGATTCAAATGGATCGAATTTAGTTGCGTGTGTGAATGGTGAACGTATTTGGACTTCTTCAGATGCGGGTTTAAATTGGACAGAACAGACTTCTCCTCCTGCTTTATCTTGGACTTCGGTAGCGAGTGATTTGACGGGTTCGAATTTAGTAGCGTGTACCACTAATGATGGTATTTATAGATCATCAAACGGGGGTACATCATGGACACAAGTTTTGAATCGGCAAATTGGATGGTATTCTGTAGCAAGTAGTTCAAACGGGTCAAAATTAGTGGCCTGTGTCAATGGTGAACGTATTTGGACATCATCAGATTATGGCGGTACATGGACAGAAAATACAAGTGTTCCAATAACAGGATGGTTTTCAGTAGCAAGTGATCCATCCGGGTCAAAATTAGTAGCATGTGACTCTAGCACAGGAAATATTTGGACTTCTCCAGATAGTGGTACAACATGGACAAATTCAAATAATGCTGGTGCTCAAAAATGGGTTTCCGCTGCGAGTGATTTAACAGGAACCAAATTAGTAGCATGTGTCAATGGTAGTCATATTTGGACATCGACAGATTCAGGAGTTACATGGATAGAACGAGCAGCAAATCTTGGAGCTCAAGGTTGGTATTCAGTAACGAGTGATCCGTCGGGTCAAAAATTAGTAGCATGTGCCAATGGTGGAGGTATTTGGAGATCGATAGATGCGGGTGTAACATGGATTAACTCAAGTGGTCCTGGAAATCAAAGTTGGAATTCGGTAGCATGTGATTCGACGGGTCAGAAATTAGCAGCATGTGTTTATGGTGGTGATGTTTGGACTTTCTCGAATGCGAGCCTTATATGGACAGACCAGACAATTAATCTTAATTCTAAGAGATGGATATCTGTAGTAAGTGATTGGACAGGAATCAATATTGTTGCGTGTGTCAATGGTGGCGATATTTGGAGATCTTCGAATTATGGAACGAATATGTATCCAACATATGTGGGGAATAGTAATGTAATTGATCGCTTTACCTCTATAAGGAACGATTTAACAGGTCAAAAATTAGTGGCATGTGTTTATGGTGGTGATATTTGGACATCATCAAATGGCGGTACAACATGGATAGATCGGTATGTTGCTGGGTCAAGGAATTGGCAATCCGTAGCGAGTGATTCGACAGGGTCGAATCTAGTTGCGTGTATCGATGTTGGAGGTATATATACATCGTCAAATGCGGGTATAACATGGAATCAAACAAGTGCTTCATCAACGGAGTCTTGGACTTCGGTAGCGAGTGATTTAACGGGATCGAATTTAGCGGCGTGTATTGCTGGAGCTGGAGGAGGTATTTGGAGATCATCAAATGCGGGTTCCACATGGAATCAAACAAGTGCTCCAGCAAGAACATGGATATACGTAGCGAGTAGTTCAAATGGGTCAAATTTAGCGGCGTGTGTATATAATCCATATAATGGAAATATTTGGACATCCTCAGATGCGGGTTCCACATGGACAGAACGGTATCCTACTGGACCATCGTATTGGTATTCTATAGCGAGTGATTGGACAGGATCGAATTTAATAGCATGTATCCTTACTGGTGGAGGTATTTGGACTTCCTCAGATGCGGGTTCCACGTGGACAAATAAGACACTTAATCTTATTCCTACTAGTTGGAGCTCGGTAGCAATTAATTCAAATGCTTCGACAATGGTTGCCTCTGCTGCTGGTTTGTATATTTATGTATTATTGAATGGGTCCAATGGAGGACTCATATGGACAGAACAATCAAATGCTGGATACACTGAATGGTCTTCATTAGCAATAAATGGAGATGGAACAAAAATAGCAGCTGTATCACAAGGCGGTTCATTCCCAAATATTACGACTAGTTCATATACACCCGCATCTATTCCATCAGAGCCTCAGCTTGATTCACAGATATCAGGAAATATTCGTCCACAAGCGTTTGATCAGAGTCTTTTGTATACATGGAATCCTCCAGCAAGCGGTGTTGCGGGTTATTATGTATTATCTTTATCCACTATAACAGCAAATCCTCCATATATACTTTCTGGATCTAACACATCATATTCTATTACAGGTCTCACAAACGGTCAAGAATATGCGGGAAATATTGTGGCTGCGAATGTTGATGGATTAACGGGTGTTCCAGCATATTTCCGCACAGTTCAACCAGGTTTGCCACCAAGTGAGCCAGCAACCTATTCGGCAACTCGTTTAACAACTACAACAGCCCAAGTGAATTTCACACCACCTTTATCGAACGGTGGAGCAACTGTGAAATGGATACTTGTCACATCTCAATCTTCAGACCCTACAGACCCAGTTTTACGAAAAAATACATATCCATTCTTAACCTCTTTAATAATGTCAAACCTCAATCCAAATTCTCAGTATACATTTCTTGTACAAGCCGTGAATGATCCTGGATATTCTCCTTATACATCATATACAACTCCAGCAGTGTAAAAACTCTCAACAAAATCTGGGCATACAACTCTTTTATTTCTAAAAAAGTTTATACTACTTTTTTCGAAGAAAATTTCCATTTTCAACGGTCCTCTCTTCTTCATAAAAGAACTCATACATGGATCTTGCTATTTTATCAATCTTATGTATAAGATTAAACTGGACACCTAAGAATATAAGTCCCATCATCATTTCTCCTTCATACTCATTTGTCATATAAGGTGTAAAACTAGAATTTTGAGGTATAGGAAATAGAAAGGGAATATTTCTTACACCCGTTCTTACAATATATACGAGAATAATAAGTGAAAGACATTGGGCGACAGTTTCAAGAATAACCATATTAATTGTCTTATTATCATCAAATACTGGAAAGGCAAAATCAAGACCAACGCCTCCTATAAACGCAGTAATCATATAGAGTGAGCCATATTGAACACTTTCGAGAATATCGTACATTCGGTCGGATAATTTCATCACAAACTGCTTATCTAGTAGAGGGCATAAAAATGTCACAATCGGGCAACCAAGAAAATGAAAATATGTTAAACAAATTTGGTTCCTTTATGAGAAATATTCTTAGTTCGGGCTCAAATTATCCAATTGTGAAACAAAGAAGTACAGTGGATGGTCGTGAATACAAAGTACGTGATCTCCCGGATAAGCAGCGTGCCGCCGACTTATTAGCAAAACTTCGACTGCGATTACAAACATTGATGGACTCCTTAAAACAAGAGTATCCACATAAACCACAGGTCCAACGCCTGGTACAAAATTTCAAGGCAGATCCATCACGTTTTTTAGAATCGACACCAGATGCTGAACATACATCCTACAGTGTCAATAAGGGAGAATCGGTCCATTTTTGTTTACGGCAGCGAAGTGGTACAGAGGAACTTGTTCCAGAAGATGTGATGGTATTTGTAGCTATTCATGAAATGGCGCATATGATTACACAAACCATTGGACACGAACCAGAATTTTGGAATAATTTTGGCTGGCTCCTTCGTGAGGCAGAACGAAAGAATTTATACAAACATCAAGATTTTAAAAGCCACCCCGTTTTGTATTGTGGGGTTTCTATTACGGATTCTCCGAAATACGACCCAAAACGTGATGAAGAGGCAAGTGGTACAAACTTTGAAATAGGAAAGATAACACAAGTTTAGGAAATGGATACAAAGATACAAAGTCTTCTTGAGTCTATTGCGAATCCAGGAGAGTTTGTTAAAGATTTTTCAGTCGAGGTCCAAATACGTATCTTGACCCCGTCAGGTTCTGAAGAAGGACCCACTCTACAAATGGCACCCTTTCATACGGTAGAGGATATTTTGCGAGCCCTTTGGGTAAAAGAGAATAGTTCAGAGTATTATCCTTCCTATGTATTTTTGGCAACCATGAAAAACGAGGAAGAGGGACTTTATTCACCCGCTATGGGTTCATGGTTCACGGATACAGAAGAAGTAAAGGATACAATTGATTTGCCGAATCCGTTTCAACTTTTACGGGCAAATCAGACTCTAGGACAATTTGTGGATGCGCAAGGTGAAAAGACGCCGATCGCCTATACACCACGTAATCGCATTACCTTGGAAGATGCCTTTCTAAAAAGGCATAGGACGATGCCCGTTTTTTACGTTGTAACTCTTGGTTCTCTTATGCGAGCCTATCGAGGCACAATATCATCACGCAGTTGGTATGGACAGTTTTATCCCTATTTTCCGAATATACATCCATCAGGTCCCTATGAAATAACATCCGAAGAACAAGCGTCAAGTAAATATGTTCGCAAGTATATTCAGTGTAAATTGGCACAAATAGAGTTTTTAAACACTTGACAGCATCTGTTGAACCAGAACCTTTTACAACAACGGGATTTCAGCATCTAACCTTTTCTTGGAAGACTCCTACACGTGGATTTGAAGGATGTGATACACTCTTTTATAGTGCGGATGTAAATGAAGTGCGACCATTCATGCGACTTTTATCACCCACGACGACGGCTATGACCAAACTTTTTCAACCAGACCCTTTCAAACCCCCTGTCATTGCTGATGAATCCTTGCTAAAACAGTGGGTACAAGAACGTTCGCCTTCGGTCAATGATAATTTCTTATTTTATAAATTACGTTTGAGGGGAAAAGAACCAGGAATTCTCCCCTTGTACGGAACTGTGCGTGTATTTGATGATGGAACAAGTGATTTCACAATTCAACCACCGAAGAATATGCGTCTTTTAACCTTTCAACGTGATGCCCAACCGATAAAGGTTTCAACACTTTTAACACTGGGTTTAGAAAATACTTCCTTTTCACCGAATGATATTGAATTTACGAGAGGTACGATTCATTTAGGACTTCATTTATCCCAAGAAGTGAAAAGGCCAACCCGCGCACAACTACGAGAACGTATTGATAAAATTTCCTCCATTTTTCAAGAAATTGCGCCTCTTTCTAATGAATATCCTTTTCTTATGCTTCGTTATAAAGGTGTGAGCAATTTTGTGCGCGAAGATAGAATCGCCACGTTTTTAACACATGTAAGTAATCGTATAAAGGGGATTGATAGTAAATTGGTTCAAATGCTTGCTCAAGAATTTGAGTTAAGTCAAGGAGAAGCGCAGAAACGTGTGGCGACATGGCTTTCAGAACGAGGTGAATTTACGGTTGCTGACCCTGAGTCGCGTGATTATGTGACTATGAACAATCCAGGAACGGATATTGCCATTCATGCGCAACATCCGTATTATACATTTCATATTTATAGATTGGAATCGTTAGAAGATTTCCGTCGTATTTATACGACTCTGTATCTTCTTTTCTTTCTGGAGGATGAATTTTGGGATCAAGGCGAGGCATGTCGAATGGATGAGAAAGTAGACCAAAGTCCTGAAATGAATGTAGAAGAATCTGTTTCAGGAAATAAGGAGCCGCAAAGAGAAAATGGAGAAAATGGACAATTGCCAGAATTTGATCTTTTTGAATCGGCTGTGAATTTTGATTTAGAGGGAGCTGAAGAATTAGGAGAAGTCGAAGCGGCAGAAGTCGAAGCGGCAGAAGTCGAAGCGGCAGAAGTCGAAGCGGCAAATTTTGAATTTATAGAAGAAGGAGCATTTAATTTAGAAAGTTTGTCGCCATCTGAAGAAGCTGCGGCTGTTCCAGAATCTTCTGCTCCTAAAAATCTCGGCCCTTCGGCCCTTGATAATCTCGGCCCTTCGGCCCTTGATAATCTCGGCCCTTCGGCCCTTGACCCACGCGCAGAAAAACCCAAACGTGCATTTAAAAAAGCTGTGAAAGAAACAGAGGACAGAGAACAAACAGTCGTTGCTGAAAGTTATTTCTTAACACGCCTTCAGCGCCTTGACCCCACCTTATTTACATATTCAAAGAAGAATCCAGCAGATAAGGCGTATACATCTCAATGTGCCGCCAATTGGGACCGTCAACCAGCTGTCCTGGACCAAGGACAGTTTGACCGTATGTGGAGTATTTATAAAGATGATCCAGATTTAGCACTCATTGTATTGGGAAGAGAACCTACCGAAGAAGATAAAGAACAACTTGTCAAAAGGGGTATAAAAGAAAAATTTCATATTCTATGTTATGGTTCAGATAGATTTAATTTAAATTATTACTTATGCGCTGAATTATTCTGTATTCTGGATGTGTTACCTATTAAGAAATCCGATTGGAATTCGGTCAAGGATCGAGAGGGTCGAACAAAACCGAGGGAATCGTGTCCGTTTTGTAAACGCACAAAAATACAGAATCGATCAAAGCCTGGGGCAAATGAAGCAGTGATTCAGCGTATGGTCAAACCAGGTACAGATCCAAAAGATGAGAAAGTACAAAAATATATTGGATTTCTGAAGGATGGTCGTCATCCAGCAGGGTTTGAATTGCCATGTTGTTTTACAATGGAAAAGAAATTGAAATTCACAGATCCACCGTTTGATCGTTTTCGAGCTGCTGCCTCTGCTCCTGCGGCACCAGTAGCCCCTTCAGCGCCCCTTGCCACCTCTGCCCCTGCTCTAGAAGCGGCACAAGCAGCACAAGCGGCACAAGCACAAGTAGAAGAGGATGTAGAGCAAGATACAAATATCGCTTTGACAAAAGAAGAGGCACAGTCTCGTTTGCGCGTAGAGTTCAGAGATTATAATGCTTTATTATATACGGTTGGAAAAGAGACAATTGTCGATAAAGAAAAATATCCTCTCCGTCCAGGAGTTGTAGGTTTGTGTGGACCAGGTATTGATGTATATTTTGGCCAAGATTCTGAGACTTTCAAGGAAGTGGGGGCATTACAAAAACGTAAAAAGACAATGGAGATGAAAGATACAACGCGCGGATTTTTCCGTGTGGGAGTATTAAATATATCAAAATTTCTCCAAAGACAGAGCTTTTTTGCCGCAATTGCACCCCTTCTAAAAGTAAATACAGTCCAGCAAGTAATTGATATTTTTGATCAAAAAATAAGTGAAAAGGTGTTTATGAGTTTAAATTTCGGCAACCTTCTTTTAGAGTTTTTCAACCCAGCGGATAAACCACCCACACCGATGGAGGCAGCAAAATTCTCGAAACGGTTTTTAACTGTCAATTGGAAATCGCGAGGCGAAATTAGCCGTTTATATAGAAGTTATTATCGTTTCAAGGAATATTTACACGACCCTTATCAAGTCAAACAAGCACGACATTTCATACATGCACTGGCAGAACCTGGTCTTATTACAAAACGGGGTATAAATTTAATTGTTCTGAAATACAAAGGACCTGTCCAAACATCCCAAGTAGAAGTAAAGTGTCCTCTCATGGGGTACGATGCCACCCGTTATTCACAAAATGATATTGGATTTTTAACGTATTCAGACGAGGGTATTTGGGAACCTCTTATTTATGTTCACGACCCCAATGTTCCAAATCTCTATAAAGTAAGTCAAGAAGGTCGTTTTATATTAACAAACAATGAAGTCTCAGGAAACGTCGAAGGTTTTGATATTGAACCTGTAGTTCTCAGAAGAATTGAGGAATTCAAAACAAAATGTACTTCGACGTATCGTGGAGCATTTACATTACAATCTGGAATAAATCCAGCTTCCTTATTACCTCTTTCCTTAGCAATTTCTCTTCTTCCCAATACGGTTGGTTTAGTTCGTGATACCTACAATCATTTGATTGCTATTACAGTGAGTACAAATCCAGAAAATCCGAAAAGTGGAAAAGAAGTTTTAGTACCCGTGGTAGATGATGGAACATTATTTCCTGAAAATTATCTTAAAGCAAGAGAAGATACCTCGGCATTACAAATACATATAAATTTCAAGGGAATCAATTTCGCCCCCATTGAAGAAGTAGAACAATTGTATAAGGAATATATTACTCCGCGCGTTCAAGAACAAACACCAATGTATTCATTTGTAGGCCCGCTAGGAAATGAAGAACCGGTTGGATTTCAGATTGGACATCAATCATCGATAATTTCGTTACCGATAAAGGAAATTGAATCTTCAAGTGTGGACCGTGGCCAGTTTGAATATTATTTCAATCGTTCGATTTCGGATTTAGATGGAACAAAAAAGGATACGTTTTTCACAAATGAATTTTTGTTAAAACGAGCAGAAATCGAAAATATTTATCAACATTTGCGATATACTTTTAGTCGTTGGTTGGAGGAAGGTGCGGGTCCAGATTTTAAGAAAGAATTGGATGAACTTCTTTTACGAAATGATTTAACAAAGTATGAGAAAATATATAGATTACATATTGAATTAGGAGCCTTTATTCATTCATGGTTAGCACCGGATGAAGAACCTTTTTCACCGCCGAGTACACTACTGCGTCAAGATTGTATAAAAATCACAGATAAAGGGAAATGTACTGGATATTGTACATGGAAATTGAAAGATGGTTCTGAAAAATGTCTCATTCATACACCAAGTACGGTACAAGTGAGTAGTAAGGCAAAGGAAGTTCAAGATTCAACCGTTTTCTTCACAATTAGGCTTTTAGATGAAATTGTACGTTTGCCGACGAAACGTTATGAATTATTGAATAGAGGTGTAAGTCGTATTCAAGTTCCAACGACAGATGTGCGAATGGGAGATCAATGGATTATTCCGGAAAATACCCCAGCATGGTCAGAATTGTTGGAAGGTATTGAAAAACCGATGGAAGAACCACAATATTATGAAGAAATGAGTCGTGTGGCTTATGCTCCTTCTGCCCCTGCTCCTTCTGCCCCTGCTCCTTCTGCCCCCCCTCTTACCTCAGCAGTTCCTCGTCGTGTATTCAAAAAACCGGTAGTAAGGTAAAAATAAATTATATATACATTAATATAAGTTATGATACAAATGATATCATAACTTATATATTTTATATCCCGACACGATGAAATAAAATATAGTCCATAAGTATAAAGATGTCGTGGTCACCGCAATCGGGCACGTTTCTGAATTATAATAATTCGTGGTCATCTGTGGCAAGTGATTCAAGTGGTCAAAATCTGGTGGCATGTATCAAGAACGGTGATGTTTGGACATCGACAGACAGAGGCACAACCTGGACAAATCGTACAAGTGGTCTTGCTCTTGGTCCTTTGTACTGGAATGACGTGGCAAGTGATTCGACAGGTCAGAAATTAGTGGCATGTATTACTGGTGGAGATATATGGACATCATCAAACGGCGGCGAAAACTGGACAAATCGTACAAGTGGTCTTAGTCAAAGGTTATGGATTTCTGTTAAAAGTGATTTATCGGGTGATAATTTAGTGGCATGTATTGATAATGGTTCTATTTGGAAATCGTCGGATGCGGGTGTAACTTGGACTCAAACAAATAGTCCTGGAACGAATGCTTGGGACTCATTAGCAAGTGATGAAACGGGTCAGAAATTAGTGGCATGTGTCGGAGGTGGTTATATTTATACATCATCAAATGCGGGTGACACTTGGATTCAAACAAGTGCTCCAAATGGTTTACAATGGAACTCGGTAGCAAGTGATGCAAGTGGTGATAATCTGGTGGCATGTATTAATTGTAGTTATATCTATAGATCCACAGATGGTGGCGTATCATGGGCAACTTGTACAGAATCTCTTGGTAATCAGTATTGGACTTCTGTAACGAGTGATTCATCGGGGTCCAATTTAGTCGCAACGGTGAGTGGTGGATTTATTTATACATCGTCGAATGGGGGTGACACTTGGATTCAAACAAATAGTCCTGGAAGCAGTTCATGGTTCGCCATAGCAAGTGATGTAAGCGGTAATAAATTAGTAGCGTGTATTAATGGTGGAGGTATTTGGACATCATCGAATGCAGGTGACACTTGGAATAATACAAGTGCTCCAACTGGGAATTGGTATTCGGTAGCAAGTAGTCCGGATGGTTCAAAATTAGTCGCATGTATTTTTGGTGGAGGTATTTGGAAATCGACAGATAGCGGCGCATCGTGGAATAATACAAGTGCTATATCTATTGGATGGACCTCTGTAGCAATTGATTCAACAGGGTTGAAATTAGTGGCATGTATGTATGGTTATGGTATTTGGATATCGTCGGACGGTGGCACATCATGGAATCAATCAACAGATCCTCCAGATGCTCCATGGTACTCAGTAGTAAGTGATCCAACAGGTGTTAATTTAGTGGCATGTTCTATATTTAATGGAACACAAAATTCTGGATTTATATATATATCTACTGATAGTGGCGTATCATGGACAAATAGTTCAAGTAGTATTAATAATGGGGCTTCATATAATTGGTACGCGGTAGCAAGTGATTCGACAGGGTCGAAATTAGTGGCCTGTATTAATGGTGGTGATATATGGACATCGCCAGATAGCGGCGTAAACTGGACAAATAGTACAAGTGCTCTTGGTCAAAAGTCATGGATATCGGTAGCAAGTGATGCAAGTGGTCAGAAATTGGCAGCATGTGCCCAAAGTGGTCATCTTTATACATCTGGGGATAGTGGCGTAACATGGATAAATGGTACAAGTGGTCTTGGTCCTCAGTACTGGGATTCTGTAACAAGTGATTCATCGGGTGATAATTTAGTGGCATGTGTCGCAGGTGGTTCTATTTACAAATCGTCGGATGCGGGTGTAACTTGGATTAAAACAAATAGTCCTGGCCCTCATGATTGGATTTCCGTCGCAAGTAGTGCAAATGGTTCGAACTTAGTTGCGTGTATAAATAATGGATCTATTTATAAATCATCGAATGCGGGTTCCACGTGGATTGATACACATAGTCCTGGACCCAATAGTTGGCGATCGGTAGCAAGTAGTACAGATGGTTCAAAATTAGTCGCATGTATTACTGATGGAGGTATTTGGACATCGTCGAATGGTGGTCAAACATGGATTGAAACAACTGCTCCAAATGCTTCATGGTTTTCAGTAGCAAGTAGTGAGGATGGTTCAAAATTAGTGGCATGTATTAATGGTGGAGGTATTTGGACATCGTCGAATAGTGGTGAAACATGGATTGAAACAACTGCTCCAAATTTCGCCACTTGGCGATCGGTAGCAAGTAGTGCGGATGGTTCAAAATTAGTGGCATGTATTCGTGGTAGTGATATTTATACATCTCCAGATAGTGGTCTAAACTGGATTCCAACAGAAGATACAAATATAGTTGGTCTTACTTGGATTTCTGTAGCAAGTAGTGCGGATGGTTCAAAATTAGTGGCGTGTGCTGAATATAGTGGTATTTGGATATATACCGATGATAGTGGAACATGGACGAATAGTTCAAGTAGTATTCTCGATAATGCTCAAAAGATTTGGACTTCTGTAGCAAGTAGTGCGGATGGTTCGACGTTGGTTGCGTGTACCATTTCTGGTGAAATTTGGATATTTATAAATGGCGGCACAGTTTGGAATTTAGTAGCAAATTATTCCGAGTCACAATACATCTCAGTAGCATGTGACCCAAACGGTGAAAATATGATCGCATGTGCTAATAATGGTGATATTTGGCTATCTACAGATAGTGGTCAAAACTGGACAAACTGTACAACTGTTCCACAGGGTTATCCTTGGATATCGGTTTATTCGAGTGGCCAAAAACTGATGGCATGTGCCTCGGGTGGCGGTATTTGGGTATCGATAGATGGTGGTTTGAATTGGACTACACATAGTCCTGGCCCTCGGCTTTGGAAATCAATAGCAAGTAGTGCAAATGGTTCTAATTTAGTTGCTTGTGCCTATGTCGGTGGAGGCGGTGGCGGTAAGGGTGGTATAGATTTTTCTTGTGGAATTTATAGATCCTCGAATGCGGGTGTAAGTTGGGATAAAAGTGCTCCAGCTTGTGATTGGAATTCCGTAGCAAGTGATTTGACGGGCCAGTACCTGGTCGCATGTGTTATGGGTGGTGATATTTGGACATCTACGGATTATGGATCAAATTGGAGCAATCAAACAAATACTCTTCTTGGTATAAAGAATTGGGATACTGTTGAAAGTGATTCATCAGGTCAAAATCTGGTTGCGTGTATTGCTTATAGTGGAAGTATTTACAAATCGTCAGATTATGGTTCGAATTGGATTAAAACATATAGTCCTGGAAACAATAATTGGGTTGCGTTAGCAAGTGATTCAAATGGTTCGAAATTAGTGGCAACTGATGCTAATAATATATATAGTTCATCGAATGCGGGTGTAAGTTGGACACTTGTATTTGATAGTGGAGTTAGTGATGGAATGGGAATGGACGGGCAATGGCAATCGGTAGCGAGTGATTCAACAGGTCAATATTTGGTTGCCTGTAGAAATACTATAGGAAATATTTTCATATCATCAGACAGTGGCGCAACATGGTCAAATTCTATAACTAATTTACCGATTAGTGAGTGGCAATCGGTGGCGAGTGATTCGACGGGCCAGTACCTGGTCGCATGTGCCAATGGTGATCATATTTGGACATCGACAGATTATGGTTCGAACTGGACAAATCAAACAACGGATATTGGTCCTAAAGCATGGGATACTGTAACAAGTGATTCTACAGGACAGTACCTGTCGGCATGTGCTAGGCCTGGAGATATTTGGGTATCTTCCAATTATGGATCAAATTGGACTCCAGAACAAGTTGTATTAGTACAAACATCCATTGTTTTTAATAGTATGGCATGTAGTTCAAATGGATCGAATGTAGTTGGGTGTGTTAGTGGTGGTGATATTTGGACATCGACAGATAGTGGTCTAAACTGGATAAATAGTACAGATGGTCTTGGTACAAAGAATTGGACATCGGTAGCAAGTGATGCAAGTGGTCAAAATCTGGTAGCATGTGTCGAGAACGAATATATTTACACATCGTCGAATGGTGGTCAAACATGGATAAATCGTACACAAAATCTTAATACTAAAACTTGGAAGTCTGTAGCAAGTGATGTAAGTGGCCAAAATCTGGTGGGATGTGACGCAACCGTAAACGGAACTATTTGGAGATCAACGGATGGTGGTTCTACATGGAATTCAACAGATGCTCCATATGGTAATATTTGGATTTCCGTAGCAAGTGATGCAACAGGTGATAAATTGGTGGCATGTGTCTATAGTGGTAATATTTGGACATGGTCGAATGGTAGTTCCTGGACAAATCGTACACAAACTCTTGGTACAAAGTTATGGACCTCGGTAGCAAGTGACGCAAGTGGTCAAAATCTGGTGGCATGTGTCAATGGTGGCTATATTTGGACATCGTCAAATGCGGGTGACTCTTGGATAGAACGTGCAAATGGTCTTCCATGTGCCGCATGGACCTCTGTAGCAAGTGATGAAACTGGTTTGAATTTAGTTGCTTTTGACATAGGTGGTTCTGTATATAAATCCTCAGATAGCGGTGTAAGATGGAACTCAATACCAGGTTATAGTAGTGCGACAAGTATAGCAATAAATAAAACGGGTACAAAAATATTTTTTTCTACTTCTGGATCTATTTATGCCTATAGTTTTAGTGGTGGCGGTGGCGGTGGTGGTGGTGGCGGCGTACCATGTTTCGCAGCTGGAACTCGTATTTTAACAAAAGACGGGTACAAGGCGGTAGAAAGTTTAACATCCGAGGATCAACTTGTAACTGCGGACAATCGCATCGTATCTTTTAAACGCCATTCATTCTTTGTTGAAAAAGGTACGAAATATACAGCACCGTATGTGATTGAACCCCACGCGTTTGGAATTAATACACCCAAACAAGCAATTAGAGTATCTCCATTACATAAACTTCTTGTGGGTAAACATACATGGGCTCAACCAATTGGAATAGCTTGGAAAAATTCACGTGTGAAACAGTATGGACTTGGTGAATCAGTAACGTATTATCACATTGAATGTCCCAACTTTTTCACGGATCATTTAATAGCAGAAGGAATGATCGTGGAATCGTATAATCCATTAATTAAATCCGTAAATAAATCAATCACTATGGGTCGTTAACAAAGGCATATTCAGTTTCGACATTGTCCTCGACTTTCTCATGAATAGGTGGTGGTAAGGGCAAAATGACAAGTTGACGCGAATTTTCTTGAACAGCGCGCAAACGGCAGTCGAGCATATCATGAACTTCCTGCTCCAAAATATTCAGACGCAAACGACGGTAGTTTTTATTGTCTGGATGAAGAATAATCAAATACAAATCAGATACAACACA
>Ga0114958_10001874_pt1 | contig 16185 bp, 15 predicted proteins | sample C_130208_EF_Meta_FD_89577 | JGI IMG/M metagenome (GOLD analysis project Ga0114958, IMG submission 89577) | Freshwater microbial communities from Lake Croche, Canada to study carbon cycling - C_130208_EF_MetaG | ecosystem: Environmental > Aquatic > Freshwater > Lake | place: Lake Croche, Canada...
ATTGACCAAGAACTCCTTTCTGGACGAAATTCGCAAGCAATATGTTATGACCGCCCGTGCTAAAGGCCTGCCAGAAGCCCGCGTGCTATACGGCCATGTGTTTCGCAATGCGATGCTGATCCCGATCTCAGGCTTTCCCGGCCTGTTTATCAGCGTGTTTTTCGGCGGGTCGCTGATTATAGAGACGATCTTTTCCTTGGATGGGTTAGGCCAGCTTGGCTACAAATCAGCGGTGGAGCGCGATTATCCCGTGGTCTTTGGCACGCTGTTCGCCTTTGGCCTTTTGGGCCTTGTCGTGGGGATTTTGTCTGACCTGATGTATGTCTGGACCGACCCGCGGATTGATTTTGAAAGGCGCGGATGATGGCGCTTTCCCCCCTCAACCAACGCCGCTGGCGGATTTTTCGTGGCAACAAACGGTCCTATTACGCGCTGATCCTGTTTTCAGCGCTGTATCTGATCTCGCTCTTTTCCGAGGTGCTGTCCAACGACCACCCGCTTTTGGTCAGCTACCAAGGCCACCTGCGCGCGCCGTTTTTAAGCTTTTATTCCGAAGCCAGCTACGGTGGCGATTTCAAGACCGAGGCCAACTACCGCGACCCCGTGGTGCAGTGCCTGATCCGCACCGGCGGCGTGGTCGATTGTTTTGATACGCCCGAAAATATCCTGACCCAAGTGCAAGCGGGCCAATACGAGGCTGAAGGGTTCCAACGGGGTTGGATTTTATGGCCCCCAATCCCCTATTCCTACAACACGATCAACGATGTCAAAGGGGCCGCCCCGTCTGCCCCCGACCGTGACCATTGGCTGGGCACCGATGACACCGCGCGCGATGTTTTAGCGCGCGTGCTTTACGGCTTTCGGCTTTCGGTCAGCTTCGGGTTGATCGTCACCCTGCTCACCTCGGTTATTGGCATTCTGGCAGGCGCCATTCAGGGCTATTTTGGCGGTCTGACCGACCTAATCTTTCAGCGCGTGATCGAAATTTGGTCATCCACCCCAACGCTGTACGTTATCATCATCATCTCGGCCGTTTGGACGATGAACTTTTGGCTTCTGACGTTTTTAATGGTGCTGTTTGGCTGGATGGGGCTGGTCGGCCTTGTGCGGGCCGAATTTCTGCGGGCGCGGAATTTTGAATATGTTCGCGCGGCCAAAGCCCTAGGCGTCAGCGACTTTGCCATCATCTTACGCCACGTTCTGCCCAATGCCACGGTGGCCACCATGACGATGATGCCCTTTATTCTATCAGGCACGATCGGCAGCCTGACAGCGCTTGATTTTCTGGGCTTTGGCTTGCCCGCCTCGGCCCCCAGTTTGGGCGAATTAACCCAGCAGGCGAAACAAAACCTGCAAGCGCCGTGGCTGGCTTTTACCGCCTTTGCGACTTTTTCTGTGATGCTTAGCCTGTTGGTGTTCATCTCGGAAGGGGTGCGCGCCGCCTTTGACCCGCGAAAGACCTTTTCATGAGCCTGTTGTCGGTCGAAAACCTGAACGTGCGCTTTGCGCAGAACGGGCAACAGGTCCACGCCGTCAAAGGTGTGAGCTTTGCGCTGGAACGGGGCGAGACTTTGGCCTTGGTGGGCGAAAGCGGGTCGGGCAAGTCTGTCACTGCCCTGTCAACCGTGTCATTGCTGGGCGATACGGCTGAGGTGAGCGGATCGGTGCGCTACGCCGGGCAAGAGATGATCGGCGCGCCCGATGCCCGTTTGCAAAAGATCAGGGGCAACGACATCAGCTTTATCTTTCAAGAGCCGATGACCTCGCTGAACCCCCTGCACACGATCGAGGCGCAGATCAGCGAAAGCCTGTCTCTGCATCAGGGCCTGACCGGCGCGCCCGCCCGCGCCCGTGTGTTGGACCTGCTGGAAAAGGTGGGCATCCGCGATGCCGAAAGCCGCTTGGCGGCCTATCCGCACCAGCTTTCCGGCGGGCAACGCCAGCGCATCATGATTGCGATGGCGCTGGCCAATGGGCCAGACCTGCTGATCGCGGATGAGCCGACGACGGCTTTGGATGTGACGATTCAAGCGCAGATCTTGGACCTTTTGGCCGATCTGAAACGCTCGGAAGGTTTAAGCCTGCTTTTCATCACCCATGATCTGACCATCGTGCAGCGCATCGCCGACCGGGTCTGCGTGATGCAGGGCGGCGAGATTGTTGAACAGGGGCCTACGGCCCAGATTTTCGCCAACCCGCAGCATCCTTACACCCAAAAATTGTTGGCCGCCCATGCCACGGGCTTGCCTGACCCCGTGGCCCCTGAGGCCGCCGAAGTGCTGCGCACCGAGCATTTGCGCGTGTGGTTCCCCATCACCTCGGGCTTTTTGCGCCGCACCACGGGGCATGTGAAGGCGGTCAACGATGCCAACCTGTCGGTGCGGGCGGGGGAAACCTTGGGGGTGGTGGGCGAAAGCGGGTCGGGCAAAACCACGCTGGCTTTGGCGATTTTGCGGCTGGTGCAGTCACAAGGCAAGGTGCTGCTGGATGGCAAAGACCTGTCCACCCTGCCCAAATCCGCGCTGCGCCCGCTTCGGCGCGATTTGCAGGTGGTGTTTCAAGACCCTTTCGGCAGCCTGTCCCCCCGCATGACCGCCGAGGCGATTATCGCCGAAGGTTTAGGCGTGCACGGGCTGGAACCGGGCCGCAATCGCCGTGACATGGTGGGCGATATCATGGCCGAGGTGGGCTTGGACCCGTCGACCATGCACCGCTATCCGCATGAGTTTTCCGGCGGGCAAAAGCAGCGCATCGCCATTGCCCGCGCCATGATCTTGCGCCCAAGGCTGGTGGTGCTGGACGAGCCGACCTCGGCCTTGGATATGACGGTGCAGGTGCAAATCGTCGACCTGCTGCGCGATTTGCAACGCCGTCACGGCTTGGCCTATGTCTTTATCAGCCACGACCTGCGCGTGGTGCGGGCGCTGTCGCATCAGGTCATGGTGATGCAAAATGGCGATGTGATCGAACATGGCCCTGCGCAGGCCTTGTTTGGCAACCCGCAGCAAGCGTACACCAAGGCATTGCTCACCGCTGCCTTTGGACCCGCTGTATGAAAATCCTGTTTGTTCATCAAAATTTTCCCGGCCAATTCCTGCATCTTGCGCCAGAATTGACCCGCCGTGGGCATGAGTGTTTGGCTTTGACCGATGACACCAATCCGCGCCAATCCACGACCCAAACCCTGAAATACAAACACGTCAGCCAAACCATCGACTCCGCCGCCACCCGCTTGGGCCGCAACTACACCCAGATGAGCGACCGCGGCGTTTCGGTCGCCCGCGCCGCTATGGCCCTGCGCCAGCAGCGCGGCTATGTGCCCGATGTGATTTTTGGCCATTCCGGCTGGGGCGAGACCTTGTTTCTAAAAGAGGTCTGGCCAGAGGCCAAGCTGTTGATCTACGCCGAATTTTACTATCGCGGGCGCGGCGCGGATGTCGGCTTTGATGCCGAGTTTAACCCGCCCACCTTCGATCAGGTGATGATCGCCCAAGGCCGCGCGGGGCATCTGGGCCAATCCTTGCTGCACGCCGATGCGGGGGTGGCACCCACGCATTGGCAAGCCTCGACCTTTCCGCCCGTGCTGCGTCGGATGCTGGATGTGATCCACGACGGGGTGAACACCGATGTGATGGCCCCCAACCCCACAGCGCGTTTTGCCCTGCCCAATGGCCAAAGTGTCACGGCAGGGGACGAGGTGCTGACCTTTGTGAACCGCAACCTTGAACCCTACCGCGGCTATCACATCTTCATGCGCGCCCTGCCCGATGTTCTCAAAGCCCGCCCCAAGGCGCAGGTCGTCATCGTGGGCGGCGACGAGGTCAGCTATGGCAGCGCGCCCAAGGGGGAAAAAGGCTGGAAAGAAACGATCCTGTCCGAAGTGCGCGACCAGTTAGACCTGTCGCGCGTCCATTTCATGGGCAAGATCCCTTATGACCAGTTCACCGCCCTGCTGCAGGTCAGCCGCGCCCATGCCTATCTGACCTATCCTTTCGTTCTGTCATGGTCGATGATCGAAGCGATGAGCGCGGGTGCCCATGTCATAGGCTCTGCCACGGCCCCGGTGCAGGAAGTCGTCACCCACGGCGTGAATGGCACTTTGGTCGATTTCTTCGACATTGCGGCGTGGTCGCAAGCCCTTATCAAGGCACTGGCCCATCCCGAACAGTTCCAAACCCTGCGCCAAGCCGCGCGCCAAACAGCCCTTGACCACTACGATCAGCGCCATTTGTTGCCCAAGATGATCGACTTTGTCGAACGCCACGGGCCAAAGGCGTAGGCTGTGGCCGCGCTAAATCGCCGCCGAATGCTGCGCCTTGCTTTGGTCGTAGTCATCAAACCCGCGCGCAATCATCCGCGCCAAGGGGCGTGCGTGGGGCAAGATGGTCAAAGCGGCGGCGTCTAGCACAACCACGCCGGCAAAGGTGGTAGCCACCTTGGCCAGCATCGCCGCCACCTTATCAGCCGCTATGCCAAAGCCTGCCAATTCCGCCCGCTCAACCCTGAAATCGCACATCAGCGCCTCGATGATACGCCCGCGCAACTGGTCTTCGCCGGCAAAGACATGGCCGCGGTGGGTAGAAAACTGCCCCGCGCGGATCGTTTGCGTATGGGCCGCCGTGCCCGAGGCGTTTTGCGCGTACCCTTGCGGGAATTTGGAGATAGACGAGGCCCCAAGCCCCACCAGCGTTTGCGCCACATCGTCGGTATAGCCTTGGAAATTGCGCCGCAAATGGCCGGTGCGGGCAGCGAGTGCCATCGCATCGGTGGGCTTTGCGAAATGGTCGATGCCGATGTTCTGATAGCCATGGGTCAAGAACAAAGCCTGCGCCGCCGCGTAGAGGCTTAAGCGTTCTTGCGGCGTTGGCATGGCGTCCGACGGGATCATTTGCTGCCGTTTGCTCATCCACGGCACATGGGCATAGCCGTACAGCGCCACGCGATCTGGCGACAACGACAAAAGCTTTCCCACCGAATCGGCGATTTTGGCCTTGGTCTGATGCGGCAGGCCAAACAGAATGTCGGCGTTCAGGCTGCTCACCCCGCGTGCGCGGATCATGCCGACCACATCGCGGGTCAATTCAAACCCCTGCTCGCGCCCGATCGCCTTTTGGATCTGCGCATCAAAATCCTGCACCCCGATCGACGCGCGGTTCATGCCCGCTGCGGTCAGGGCATCCAGACGGGCTTCGTCCACTTCGTTCGGGTCAATCTCGACCGAAAATTCCGCCCCCTTCGCCAAAGGGGCCACGTCCAAAATCGCCCCCGCCACATCGCGAATCAAGCCCGGTGCCAGCATGGTCGGCGTCCCGCCACCCCAATGCAGGCGCGACAAGGTCACCCCTTGGGGCAAATGCCGCGCCAAAAGGGCAATCTCGCTTTGCAGCATCTTGGCATAGGCAATCACCGGATCATCGCTGGTCGTCCCTTGGGTGCGGCAGGCGCAAAACCAGCACAAACGGCGGCAAAAGGGCACATGCAGGTACAAGGAAATCGACGACTGCGGCGGAATAGCCTCGATCCACTTGGCAAACATCTGCGGCCCCACACCGCCCGCAAACTGCGGCGCTGTGGGATAGGATGTGTAGCGCGGCACGCGCGCATCAAATAGCCCAAAGGCTGCGAGTTGCGAAAAACTGGTCATCGCGTTAGGGTGAGACAGAGCTGGTGTGATTGCCTTGATCAGGATCAAATGAAAGGCCCTCCATGTCCCTTAATCCGTTGAAGCTTGCGCCCCAAGACTGCGGCGATTGCCCCATTCGCCACCGTGCCGTGTGCTCGCGCTGTGACGGGCCGGAATTGGCGCGTCTGGAAGAGATGAAGTATTACCGCAGCTTTGAAGCGGGTCAGAATGTTGTCTGGTCGGGCGACCGGATGGATTTTGTGGCCTCGGTCGTCTCTGGCATCGCCAGCCTGACCCAGACGATGGAAGACGGTCGCCGCCAGATGGTGGGCTTGCTGTTGCCGTCAGATTTTCTCGGCCGTCCGGGGCGGGCGGTCGCGCCCTATGATGTCACCGCGACCACCGATCTGGTGATGTGCTGCTTTCGGCGCAAACCCTTTGAAGAGATGATGGCCGCAACCCCCCATGTCGCCCAGCGTCTGCTGGAAATGACCTTGGACGAGCTGGACGCCGCGCGCGAATGGATGCTGCTGTTGGGCCGCAAAACCGCGCGCGAAAAAATCGCCTCGCTTCTGGCCATTCTGGCGCGGCGCGACACGGGGCTAAAGGCCAAGGCCGCCAAGGGGGCGATCAGCTTTGATCTGCCGCTGACGCGCGAAGAAATGGCCGATTATCTGGGCCTGACCTTGGAAACCGTCAGCCGCCAGATGAACGCGCTCAAACGCGACGGGGTGGTCGAACTGGGCGAAAAGCGCCGCATTGTGGTGCCGAACTTTGACCGCTTGGCCGAAGAAACCGGCGACGATGCCGATGGCGGCTTTCTGTCCTAAGGCTTTGCGCTTAAGATGACCCCCTCACACGAGGGCCAGATGCAAGACGACGACCCCCTTCCCCCAAGCTTTCCCTTACGCTCGCACGGGCGGCTGAACGTGCAGGTCAGTGCGCGCCCGCGCGATCTGATGGAAGATGTGCAGGTCAAAGGGGCCTTCACCGTCAAGATCATCACCCTCTTCCCCGAGGCGTTTCCCGGCACCCTTGGCCTGTCGCTGACCGGCAAGGCGCTGGATCTGGGCCTGTGGCGGCTGCTGCCCATTGCCCTGCGCCCCTTTGGCGAAGGCAAGCACCGCAATGTCGATGACACCCCCGCAGGTGGTGGTGCCGGCATGGTGCTGCGCGCCGATGTGCTGGACCGCGCTTTGACGGAAGCCGCTGTCGGGGCCACGCCCGACCGCCTGAAATGGCCGCTGATCTACCTGTCACCGCGCGGTCGCCCCTTTGACCAAGCCATGGCCCGCCGCTTTGCCGCCTGTGACGGCATAACGATGATCTGCGGCCGCTTCGAAGGCATCGACCAGCGCGTGATCGACCACCACGCCATCGAAGAGGTGTCCTTGGGCGATTTCGTCCTGACCGGCGGCGAAATCGCCGCCCAAGCCATGCTGGATGCCACCGTGCGCCTGCTGCCACGGGTCTTGGGCAACCAAGCCTCGACCGAGGAGGAAAGCTTTTCGGACGGGCTTTTGGAACACCCCCACTACACCAAACCCGCCGACTGGCAGGGCCACCCCATCCCCGAGGTGCTGCAATCGGGCCACCACGGCGAAATCGCCAAATGGCGCAAAGCCAAGGCCGAGGAGTTGACCAAACTCCGCAGGCCGGACCTGTGGCAAGCCTATCTGCGCCGTAAGGGGCCGGGGGCCTAGCGATCCATGGCGACGCTGCGGACCGCCCGATTGACCTTGACCCCTTGCTCCCCAAAAGATTGCCTCGACTTTGTGGCGCTAGAGCAGGACCCTGAGGTGATGCGCTATCTGAACGGTGGCCAACCGGTGGATCGCGCCGTAGCGGACAGAGATTCCGCCTTCTTGATGCCAGACGGCACCGAGCCGCATGTCTGGACCGCCCGCCTTGGGGATGGCGGCTTTGTCGGCTGGTTCTGCCTTTGGCCCGACGTGGATGGTTCGGCCGAACTTGGCTATCGCCTGCAGCGAAAGGCTTGGGGAAAGGGTCTGGCATCGGAAGGGGCCACAGCGCTGGTGGACTGGGGCTTTGCCGTGGCGGGCTACGTTAGGGTCACGGCCTGCACGATGGCCGTGAATCTCGCCTCGCGCCGGGTGATGGAGACGATCGGCATGACCCATACCCGCACTGTTTACCCTGATTTGGACAATCCCATACCGGGTGCAGAACACGGCGAGGTCTGGTATGAGATTGCTCGTTCCCCACCCCTCCCTTGACCCGCCCCCGCCCCTGCCCTATACGCCCTCTGTCTGGGGCGTTTTGCCCATCGGACACGATTCCTTTTGGCCTTATCGCTGGCTTTCTTCGATCAGCGTGGCCGTGGGGAGCCGACGATAAAAGCAGGCCCCATCTCTGGCGGGGTTACCGCAAGGTAGCGACCCGGTTGAAGACCAAGAGCTCTGGTGCGGCATCATCTCTGCGGACAACGCAGGTAACAGGAGACCAGCGATGAACCTTATCGCGATCCTCGAGGCCGAACAAATCGCGGCCCTCGGCAAGACCATCCCCGACTTCAAGGCGGGTGACACTATCAAGGTCGGTTACAAAGTGACCGAAGGCACGCGCTCGCGTGTTCAGAACTACGAAGGCGTTGTGATCGGCCGCAAGGGTGGTGCGACCATCTCGGCCTCGTTCACCGTGCGCAAGATTTCGTTTGGCGAAGGTGTGGAACGGGTTTTCCCGCTGTATTCCACCAACATCGACAATATCGAAGTGATCCGCCGTGGCCGCGTGCGCCGCGCCAAGCTGTACTACCTGCGCGACCGTCGCGGTAAATCGGCGCGGATCGTCGAAGACACCACTTACAAACCCATGTCGGAATAAGGAACAGGACCATGAAAGAGGGCATTCACCCCGATTACCACCTGATCACCGTCAAGATGACCGACGGGTCCTTGTTCACCACCAAGACCACTTGGGGCAAAGAGGGCGACCAGATGGCGCTCGACATCGACCCGCTGGCGCACCCCGCTTGGACAGGCCAATCCGCCCGTCTGATGGACACGGGTGGGCGCGTGTCGAAGTTCAAGAACAAATACGCAGGTCTTACCCTGTAATTTACAAAGGCGCTCCTTCGGGAGCGCCTTTTGCTTAGGGCCAAGCGGCACGCCGTGGCACCCGCAGCGCCACCATGGCTTTGACCAAGGGGCTGCGAAAGCGGGTCAGGTCCAGCGCTTCGTGCACGCCTTGCACGGTTTCCCCATTCAGCTTCGTTTGCACAACACAGCGGCTGTAAAACGGCGCTTCCAGCATGGTCATGGTCTGGCGCGGCGTGGCCCCCGCATCGCAGCGCGTGCCACGGCTGATGCCCCAAGCCGTGCGGCGCAGGGGCGTGATGGGCGGCGGCGGCAGTTCGGTGACTTGGCCATTGGCGGCAACGTCGATGCTGACCTCTAACGCCGAACCATCGGTGCGAATGCCGTCATAAAAGCAGGTCGTCCCGCCATGCGCCCGCGGATAGCGACCCCATGTCCAGCGGTGAAAATCGGCCTCTAGCGCCGCGGTGCCGAAATTGGCGTCGAAATAGCCGTGGCCGGACCAGCTATGCCCTTGGGTCAGATGAACCTCGATCTTGGCCGAGGGCGCAAAGGGCCGCCAGACATGGCTGGCCGAGGGGGTCAAGATCGCCTCGACCTCGGTCACAGCCGAAGGTGTCAGGCGAATTTGGCCCTGCACGCGGCTGATGAGGGGCAGGGCCGACACCTCGTTCACGTCAATCACCAGCGTGCCGCCGTCCCATGCCATTCGGCTGGGCCCCACCTGCAAGGCATCGCGGCTTTGGCGCAGGGCGGCGCGGCCACGGTCGGTCATGGTAAAGCGCCCGCCGGGGCCATAGGTCACCACGTTGATGCAGCAGTGATTTTGCGGGCTTCGCCGCCCTGACCACGCATACCACGGCGAAAAGACCGATCCTATAAAGCCAATCACCGAAACGGCGCGGGTGCCGTCGCTTGAAACCCCGTCAACATACCACCACGCATAGCCATCCGGTGCGACCGTTACCCCAAAGTCAGGTCGTTCAAGATCGCCTCGGCCGCGTGCTTGCCGGACAAGGCTGCCATCGGCACCCCCGCCCCCGGATGCGCCCCGCCCCCTGCCAGATACAACCCCGCCAGCCGTGTCCGCGCCGGAGGGCGCTGAAAACTCGCCAAGGCTCCGTGCGGGCTGCGCCCGTACAGCGCCCCCTGCGAGGCCGGAAATCGGGTTGCAAACCCCTGCGGCGTCATCAGCGCTGTGTCGGGCGGGTTGGGGGTGAAGGTCAGGCCGAACTTGGCCAGCGGCGGAAAGGTCTTGGCGCGGCATTCAGACACCTCTTGCGGGGATAGCGTGGTTTTGGCGGGGGCGTTCAGGATGATTTCAAAGCGTTCAAGCCCTGCAGGCGGGCCCAAGGCGCGGTCTTGGGCGCATATATATAAGGTGGCGTCTTGCGGCATTTGCCCCTTGGCGATGGGGCCAAATTCCAGCGCGGGATCAGCGCCGAAAAAGACATTGTGATGGATCAGATCCGCCCCCTTGGGCTGGGCTGCAAAAGACCAGACCCAAGCCGACAGGCTGCGCGGATGCACCGCCGCGCGGGGGACAGCGCGCTGCACATCACCGCCCAACACCCCCGCCTCCAAAGCGGCAGGGTCGCCGTTGAACACCGCCACCTCGCACGGCAGCGCACGCCCGTCTGACAGGACCACCTGCGCCACCCGCCCGCCCTTTTGCACAATCGCCTCAACCGGCGTGCCATACAGCTGCACCACCCCCAGCCGATCCGCCAAGCGCGATAACGCTTGGGCCAAGGCATGCATGCCGCCCTGCACCGCCCAAACCCCCTGCGCCTCGGCCTGCCAGATCAGCGCCAGCACGGCGGGCGAGCGGTCGGGCGCGCCGCCGACATAGGTGGCATAGCGGCCAAACAATTGGCGCAGGCGCGGGTCGGTGAAGCTATGGGCCAATTGGCGCGCCAAGGTCTGGCGCGGGCCAAGGGTATTCCACAAAGCAGGGCGGCGCAGCACATTGGCCAGAATGCCGCCGATGCGCGGGCGGTTGGCCAGCATGACGGGGGTTTCAAAGGCTTGGTAAAGCTGGGCCGACAGGGCGTTGAACCGCAAAAACTCCAAGGCCGCTTGCGGCCCTGCCATGGCTTCAATCGCAGCAGCACTTTGGCGGGGATCGGGGAACAGGTCCAACTGGCTGCCATCGGGCCACCAATGCCGCGCCAAGATGGGTTGAGGGATCAACGTCAGGTGATCTTCCAGCTTTTCCCCCGCAGCGGCGAAGAGCGCGTCAAAGACATGCCGCAGCGTTAGAACCGTCGGCCCCGCATCCACAGGCCCCGCATCCGATGGAACCGTGCGCATCTTGCCACCGGGGGTGGCCTGCGCCTCGACCAAGGTCACAGACAGGCCAGCGGCGGCCAGACGGATCGCGGCACTTAGCCCGCCCATGCCCGCGCCCACCACCACCACCTGTTTTGCCGTCGTCTTTGCCATAGGTGATTGTTGACTCGCGAAAGGAAAGTGTCCAGTATGATTTACACATAAGGTGTCTAGTTTAAATGACACCATCACAGGGAGGGGCTTGGCATGTCCATCACAGACCGACTTGACAGCGCCACAGCACGGGTTCTGACCCGTGCCATGGGCGGCGAAGCGCCAGCGCAATTGGCCAAAGCCTTGCACTATGCCGTTACCCCCGGTGGCGCAAGAATTCGGCCCACGATTATGCTGAGTGTGGCCATGGCCTGCGGCGATGATCGCCCCGCCCTGTCAGACGCAGGCGCTGTGGCACTGGAACTGATCCACTGTGCGAGCCTTGTGCATGACGACCTGCCCTGCTTTGACGATGCCGACACGCGGCGCGGCAAGCCTACGGTGCACAAAGCCTTTTCCGAACCCTTGGCCGTGCTGACCGGCGACAGCCTGATCGTGCTGGCCTTTGATATTCTGGCCGAGGCCGCTGGCAACGACGCCAAACGCGCCTTGCAGATGATTCGCGTTCTGTCGCGCCGCACGGGTATGCCCGATGGCATCTGCGCCGGCCAAGGCTGGGAGAGCGAGGCCGAGGTCAACCTGTCCGCCTATCACCGCGCAAAAACCGGCGCTTTGTTCATTGCCGCGACCCAGATGGGGGCCTTGGCCGCGGGCCAAGATTGCGAGCCTTGGGAGGAACTGGGCGCGCGGATCGGCGAGGCGTTTCAGGTCGCCGACGACCTGCGCGACGCGCTGTATGACGCCGAAGCCTTGGGCAAACCCGCAGGCCAAGACGAGGCCCACGGGCGGCCCAATGCTGTCAGCACCTACGGCGTACAGGGCGCGATCCGCCACCTGAAAGACATTCTGGGTGGGGCGATTGCCTCTATCCCCTCTTGTCCCGGCGAGGCGATGTTGGCCGATATGGTGCGCCGCTACGCCGAACGCATGACCCCGGTGGCCCCCGCGCTGAACCGGGCAAAAGCCGCCCGCTAGAATGACAGAGGCATTGCTGAAGATCAGGCCCAATCCGCCGTCGCTGCGGGCTTGGATGCTGCGGCTTGCCGCCTCGCGCAGGTTTCAGGCTTGGGCGGCGCGAATCCCCTTGGTGCGCCGCATCGCTCGCGCCGAAGGGGCGGCGCTGTTTGATATTGTGGCGGGCTTTGTGAATGCGCAGGTGCTGCGCGCCCTGGTCGATTTGCGCGTGTTCCAACAGTTGCAGCAAGGGCCTGCAACGGCAGCGCAGATGGGGGCGCTGTGCGCCATTGCCCCTGACCGGATGCAGGTTTTGCTGCAAGCCGGCGCGGGCCTTGGCTTGCTGACCCGCCAGCGCGACGGGCGGTTTGGCTTGGCGCTGCGCGGCGCATCGCTTTTGGGCGTGCCGGGCTTGGCCGAGATGATCCAGCATCACAGCGCCCTTTATGCCGACCTGTCCGACCCCGTGGCGTTTTTACGCAACGATGACCCCACCGCCTTGGCGCGGTTTTGGCCCTATGTCTTTGGCGCGGCGGGGGCGGTTGATCCGCAGGTGACCGCGACCTATTCGAACCTGATGGCGCAAAGCCAAGTGCTGGTCGCCGAAGACACGCTGCGCATGGTCGATCTGTCGGGTGTGACGCGCTTGATGGATGTGGGCGGCGGCACCGGAGCGTTTCTGGCGGCGGTGGGGGCGGCTTATCCCGCACTGCAGATGGATTTGTTCGACCTGCCCGTGGTTTTGCACGGCGCAGGTGCACGGCTGGGGGCGGCGGGTCTGTCGACCCGTGTCACCCTGCATCCGGGAAGCTTTCGCGACGATCCGCTGCCCTTAGGGGCGGATGCCATATCGCTGGTGCGCGTGCTGTACGATCACGCCGATGCCACCGTGGCGAATCTTCTGGCGGCGGTTCACGCCGCCTTGCCCCCCAAAGGGCGGCTGATCGTGTCAGAGCCTATGTCAGGCGGCGCTGATCCTGATCGCACAACGGATGTGTATTTCGCAGTTTACACCCTTGCCATGCAGACAGGCCGCACCCGTTCAGGGGCGGAAATCGCAAGGCTTATGGCGGCGGCAGGCTTTGTAAACATCAGGATTCAAAAGGGTTTTCGCCCCTTTGTCACCTCGGTTGTCACGGGCGAACGGGGCGGCACCTAAAAGAGTTCAAAGCAAGTATGTCTATTTTGTTTGACAGTTTGATCTGTAAGTTTAAAGTGACACAAGAAGACGAAGGACCGCAGGATTCAAACCGGATTTTGCGCTAGATCAAGGAAGCGACCGTGAAAACCACTGCAGTCATCTTGTCGGGCCCGAAGGACTTGGCGTTAGCCCAAGTCGTTCTGACCACGCCGGGGCCTGCGGATGTGGTGGTACGCATTGACCATTCGGGCATTTCCACCGGCACCGAAAAGCTGTTCTGGTCCGGCACCATGCCGCCCTTCCCCGGCATGGGCTATCCGCTGGTTCCGGGCTATGAGGCTGCAGGCGAGGTGATCGAGGCGGGGGCTGAGACCGGCTTTCACGTCGGAGATTACGTCTTTGTTCCCGGTGCAAATTGCTTTGAAAACAACGACCAAGGCCCGATCCGCGGGCTTTTTGGCGCGGCCTCGCGGGTGCTGGTGTCGCACGCCAGCCGCGTGAGCAAGATTGACCGCGGCTTTGGGGCGATGGGGGCCTTGCTGGCCTTGGCCGCCACAGCGCGCCACGCCCTCGCCCCGCCCCATGCCTTGCCCGATCTGATCGTGGGCCACGGCGTTCTGGGCCGTCTTTTGGCGCGGTTGACGCTGGCCGCCGGTGGCCCTGCGCCCACGGTGTGGGAGACAAACCCCGCACGGCACGTAGGCGCTGTGGGCTATGACGTGATAAATCCTGACACCGACTCACGCCGAAATTACCGCGCGATCTATGATGCGTCTGGCGCGCCAGATCTGCTCAACACGCTGATCGGCCGCATCGCCAAGGGCGGCGAGGTGGTCTTGGCGGGCTTTTACACAGCCCCCCTGTCTTTCGCCTTCCCGCCCGCCTTTATGAAAGAAGCCCGCCTGCGCATCGCCGCAGAATGGGCGGCAGATGACCTGACCATCACCCGCCAGCTTGTCGAAAGCGGGGCGCTGTCACTGGAGGCTTTGGTGACCCACACCAGCCCCGCAGCCAAGGCACCTTTGGCCTACGAGACGGCCTTCACCAACCCCGACTGCCTGAAAATGATCCTAGATTGGAGCGGCCAAGCATGACGATGGATATCCCGAATCTGAAGGATTTCGACACACGCCTGCGTCAAGAGGCTGCTGAAGAACCCACGCTGGAAATCCCGCAGGGCGAACCCACCAAGAAAACCCAGATCATCGCGATCTATGGCAAGGGCGGCATTGGCAAAAGCTTCACCCTCGCCAACCTGTCCCATATGATGGCCGAAATGGGCAAACGCGTGCTGCTGATCGGCTGCGACCCCAAGTCTGATACCACCAGCCTGCTGTTTGGCGGCAAGGCGTGCCCGACGATCATCGAAACCTCGTCCAAGAAGAAACTGGCCGGGGAAGAGGTGAAGATCGGCGATGTCTGCTTTAAACGCGGCGGCGTCTTTGCGATGGAACTTGGCGGGCCAGAGGTTGGTCGCGGCTGTGGCGGTCGCGGCATCATCCACGGGTTTGAACTGTTGGAAAAGCTGGGGTTCCACGATTGGGACTTTGACTATGTTCTGCTCGACTTCCTGGGTGACGTGGTCTGCGGCGGCTTTGGTCTGCCCATCGCCCGCGACATGGCGCAAAAGGTGATCTTGGTCGCCTCGAACGACCTGCAAAGCCTGTATGTGGCCAACAACGTCTGCTCGGCGGTGGAATATTTCCGCAAACTGGGCGGCAATGTCGGCATCGCGGGTCTGGTGATCAACAAAGACGACGGCACAGGCGAAGCGGCAGCCTTTGCCAAGACGGTTGGCATCCCGGTGCTGGCCGCTATTCCGCAAGACGACGACCTGCGCAAGAAAAGTGCGAATTATCAGATTGTTGGCAGCTACGAAAGCCAATGGGGCCCGATGTTTGCGCAACTGGCCGAAGCCGTGGCCATTGCCCCGCCGGTCCGCCCTGCGCCGGTCAACCAAGACGGATTGCTCAGCTTGTTCTCGGCCGAAGTGACGGGGGCCGACTTTGTGCTGACGCCCGCCAGCGATGCCGATATGCGCGGCAAAAACGCCGTTTTGAAGAAATCCCTTGAAGTGGTGTATGACAATGTTTGATCTGGAAGCCCTCGCCCAGTTTGAAGCAGCCCTGCAGCGCATCTCTGGGGCATCTCGGAAATGAGCGAAGTCAGCTATGACAAGGCCAATCAGGCCCCATTGACCGAGATCGCCTCGGTCGATTTGCCCGAGCCGCAGGGGGCTGAACCCGTGGACGGCATGGGATGTCATGCTGGGGCAGCGACCATGCAAGCGGCGGCGCGCGCGGCTGGCAATTCGGAATTGTTGGATCAATACGCCCGCGACTACCCGCAAGGCCCGCATGACAAGCCGCAAAGCATGTGCCCCGCCTTCGGGTCGCTGCGGGTGGGCTTGCGGATGCGGCGGGTGGCGACGGTGCTGTCGGGATCGGCCTGCTGTGTTTATGGGTTGACCTTTGTCAGCCACTTTTACGGCGCGCGGCGGTCGGTGGGCTATGTGCCCTTCAACTCGGAATCCTTGGTGACGGGCAAGCTGTTTGAAGACATCCGCGATGCGGTGCATGAACTGGCTGACCCTGAGCGCAACGATGCGATTGTCGTGACCAACCTGTGCGTGCCCACGGCATCGGGCGTGCCGCTGAAATTACTCCCTAGCGAAATCAACGGCGTGCGCATCGTGGGCATTGACGTGCCGGGCTTTGGCATTCCCACCCATGCCGAGGCCAAGGATGTTCTGGCCGGTGCCATGCTGAAATACGCCCGCGCCGAGATCGAGGCTGGCCCAGTGGCCGCCCCCGCCTCTGGCCGCTCTGACCGCCCGCAAGTGGCGCTGTTGGGCGAAATGTTCCCCGCCGATCCGATGATGATCGGCGCGCTTTTGGCCCCGCTTGGGCTGGCCGCCGGCCCCGTGGTGCCGTGCCGCGAGTGGCGCGAGCTTTATGCCGCCCTTG
>Ga0114958_10001875_pt1 | contig 16183 bp, 11 predicted proteins | sample C_130208_EF_Meta_FD_89577 | JGI IMG/M metagenome (GOLD analysis project Ga0114958, IMG submission 89577) | Freshwater microbial communities from Lake Croche, Canada to study carbon cycling - C_130208_EF_MetaG | ecosystem: Environmental > Aquatic > Freshwater > Lake | place: Lake Croche, Canada...
ATAATATGCAGGTTTTGGATAAAATGCAAAATCTTAGTTTGCGCTCCACCACTACAATGCACCATTCCGTGAATTTCGTTTGACGAATAGTTGTCTAAAATTTTCTTGATAATTGGCGCATACGTTCGCGTTGGCGAAAGCACTAATTGTCCCGCATCGATTGGGGAATTTTCGACAGCATCGGTCAATTTTACCTGACCCGAATAAATTAAATCTTCAGGAACAGCAGCATCGAAACTTTCTGGGTATTTGGTTGCCAAATACTTCCCGAAAACGTCATGACGCGCCGATGTTAATCCGTTACTTCCCATTCCGCCATTATAGCTTTTTTCGTAACTCGCTTGACCAAAAGAAGCCAAACCAACAATTACGTCGCCTGCTTTAATATTGGCATTATCAATCACTTTAGAACGTTTCATTCGGGCTGTAACGGTCGAATCTACTATGATGGTGCGAACAATATCGCCCACATCGGCAGTTTCGCCACCAGTTGAATGGATGGTTACACCAAAAGAATCCAATTCTTTAATCAATTCTTCGGTTCCGTTGATGATTGCCGAAATTACTTCGGCAGTTATGAGGTTTTTATTTCTTCCAATAGTCGAAGAAAGTAAAATATTATCGGTTGCTCCGACGCACAATAAATCGTCGATATTCATGATTAAAGCGTCTTGCGCAATGCCTTTCCAAACCGAAATATCGCCAGTTTCTTTCCAATACATATAGGCCAAAGATGATTTTGTACCTGCACCATCGGCGTGCATAATGAGACAATACTCTTCGTCATTGGTTAAATAATCAGGAATTATTTTGCAAAAAGCTTGAGGAAATAATCCTTTATCTATATTTTTTATGGCGTTATGCACATCTTCTTTGGAGGCTGAAACACCGCGAAGTGCATATCGTTTGCTAGAATCTGAACTCATATTATGTAATGGTATAACCTGCTTTGAGGCAGTTGGATTTAGTGGCAAAGATAGTAATTTGATTTAGGATTTAAAATTTTAGATTTAGGATTAATTTTAGCTTTTTTTATTTAAAATATTAAGAAAAAAAAATGTTAAATTATTGATTAGCAAGTATTTTTTTTTAATAAATCAGGGGCACGAAAAAAAAATTGCAAATAAACATTTAATTAAAATTAGAGACTATTGAAAATTTAGAAATTAAAAAAATATTATAAATTGAATTAAGACCAGATAGAATCTATGATTTGTAAATTTTAAGAGCTTATAAAATTTCATTTTCGGAAGCTGGACACAAAGAAAATTTAATACCTAAAGCACAATTATAAATATGTAAATTTTTCCCTTTTTAATGGAGTAAGCAAGTTTTTTGTACTACTATTTGAAGAAGATACCTTAAACTCTTCAGCCACATTGTGGAACAGTTTGATTGCGGATTTAGATGAATTTTACATACTTTTTGAACATAAAAAAAACCTCTAAAATTTCTTTAGAGGTTTTTTAAAATTTAGTAGACTATTCAGACAAAATATCGAACAATTTGATTGGGGATTTAGATGAATTTTTCAGTTTTTTCGAGCACAAAAAAACCTCTAAATTTCTTTAGAGGTCATTGGTACTACTTAGTAGCGGGAACAGGACTCGAACCTGTGACCTTCGGGTTATGAGCCCGACGAGCTGCCTACTGCTCTATCCCGCGTTGTTTCGAGTGCAAATATACAACGAATTTCTAAAAAAACAAGTGTTTTAAAAAAATTTAATTATATTTTCTATTCTCTTAAAAACCAATACACTAATAAAAATTATTAGTATTATATTAGTTTTAAATCCTTTTTAAACAAAAAGTAAAACTTAAAATAAAGCGATGCTTCAAGACAATTTATGATTTTTACACTTATTATTTAAATTTAAAAACAGGATTTCTTACTTAAAATGAGGATTGAAAATTCAATTCTATTAATATAAATTTATAAAACACTTTCAATTAAAGCCGCCAATTTAAAATCCTTATCAGTCAGACCTCCCTGATCATGCGTTGTTAATCGAATTTTTACTTTATTATATACGGAAAACAATTCAGGATGGTGATTCATTTTTTCGGCTTGAAGCCCTACTTTTACAATAAACCCCATGGCCTGAGTAAAATCCTTGAACAGAAAATTCTTTTCAATTCCATTTGCATTAAAATGCCAATTTTCTAAATTTACCAATAAAGGTTTTGCTGTTATTTCGTTGTAAATAGCCATATTTTTTTATAAAATTAGTTAAAATTCACCCAATTATTTCTATGTCTTAGTAAATATAGTATTTTTGACAACTTTAAATTCCTAACCTATTGGATTCAAAATATTCCTTTAAAATATATTTTTCTACCGAAGATCTTCCTAAAAATTGGGATGATTTGGCAAAAAACAATATATTTCTATCTCGAAATTATTTAAAAGTACTTGAAACATCTGCGCCCAAAAACATGATTTGTCATTTTATTGGATTATTTCAGAGAGAGGAACTGTTAGGGATTGTAGTTTCTCAATTTTTAGATTTAAACAAATTAGACTCTTTTGGCGAAAGAGATAAATGTATCAAAACTGCAGTTCGTAATTTGGCATTCAAAAACTTTTGTTCCCATGTTCTTATCATTGGAAACAACATGTTAACTGGACAAAATGCTTTTGCTTTTTCTGATAAAATTGACACAATCGAAGCCTTAAAAACTATAAAAAGAGCAACGAATCAGTTAAAAATAATCTTAAAAGACAAGGGTTTAAAAGTGCATGCCACCACTTTTAAAGACTTTACAAAAGAAGAAATCCCAAATTTCCTATCTGCAGGATTCGGTGATTCTTATCAATTTACCACACAGCCAAATATGATTTTTAAGGTTCCAAATCATTGGAAATCAGAGATAGATTATATTGATGCCTTGTCCAAAAAATACAGAGATCAATACAAACGGGCACGTAAAAAGGCTACGGGAATTGAAAAAAGAAAAATGGACTTAAATGACATTATAAAACAAGAAGAAACCATTTATGATTTGTATCATCATGTGGCTAAAAATGCACATTTCAACACTTTTTTCCTTGCCAAAAACCATTTTAGAACCTTAAAAGAAATATTAAAAGACCAATTTCTTTTTTATGGTTATTTTCTGGATGATAAATTAATTGGATTTAATACCATCATAAAAAATGGAGAAATTATGGATACTTATTTTTTAGGATATGACCACACAATTCAACGTGAAAAAATGCTGTATTTAAACATGCTTTACGATATAGTTGCCTATTCCATCAACAAAGGATTTAAGGAAATTGTTTTTGCCCGAACCGCTCTTGAAATAAAAAGTTCCATCGGAGCAAAACCGCAAGAAATGTTTGGTTTTATGAAACACAATAACCCCATTATTGATCTTGCAGTGGCCAAAGTGTTCTGTTATCTAGATCCCGAAGTAATCTGGCAGGAACGAAATCCTTTTAAATAAATTAAGGAATGGCTACTTTTATCTTTTTTGGTGAAATTTTAATTTCTAGCTTAGTTTCTGTACCACAATATTCACCATCGATTTGAAAACTTACTGGAAAATTGGTTCTAATAGTCGCCTTATGGGTTGAAATAATTTGAACATCTTCTGTATTTACAGGAATATTACCGGTGATTATTTTTCCAAAAATAACTAAATCTAAGTTTTTCAAAATAACCAATTCAAACTTGCCATCATCCATTTTTCCATCTGGATTAATGGTAACTCCCGTGCCATATTTTTTAGAATTAGCTATAACAATCATTCTGGCTTCTGATTTGAAAGTATGATTATTGGCCGTAATCGTTGCTGTAAAAGGATCTTCTATTTCCATTAAAGTATTAAATGCCTGCAAAACATAACCCCATTTTCCGTGAATATCACTTTTTTCATAGTTTTTTATAAGTTCCGCATTCAAACCTAAATCACTCAAATGGAAACATTTTTTGCCATTAATATCAATGGTATCTAACTCAATGTATTTTTTGTGAAAAGCAATACCTAGATTCTCTTCCATTGTTCGCATTAAATCTAAATCGACAGCCAATCCATTCGAAGAACCAGCTGGCAAAATCCCCAAAATCACCTCTTGATTTTCTATTGCTTCCGCCACCATTTTTATGGTTCCATCGCCACCAATTATTATAATTCTTTCTGGCTTGTGTTTTAAATAAAGTGCTTTAATTTTCGAAATGTCATCATGAGCCGAGGTTATATATTGAACTAGATTCAGTTTTTTTTTGGACGCAAAAAACACCACTGCTTCGATATATTCTGTTTTATCGATGGCCCCTGAAACAGGATTTATAATTACTAAAACATTATTTTTCAATTATTTAGCGATTTAATTGATTAAAATTAACTAATTTTATTGATACTTCAAAATAGATAAATCATGAAGCCTATTTTAAAATTATATAGAGGTTACGCTAATGAGGAAGAGTTAATTGTGATGGGGCACGTTTTTAAACCCACACGAAAAAAAGAATATGATTTCCAAGAAAAAAGATTCAAAAATGCAAGTTCTATTATTAATTTATTCCGAATCAAAACTCAAGAAAATGCCGACGTATATTTAGTCCATAACAACAAAACGATTCATACCAAAACCTTGAATGATGGTTATTTTAAATTTTGCATTCCCATAGATCCTGAATTAGGCTACGGTGGGATTGATTATGAAATTTCCATTACTTTTAAGGAAGAAACAATCACAACAAAAGATGCTTATATTCGACCGAAAAAAGGAAATCTAGGAATTATTTCGGATATTGATGATACTTTTTTGATTTCTTATTCGCTAAATCCAATAAAGAAATTATACTATTTATTGTTCCGAAATGTAAATTCAAGAGAGGTTTTTAGAGATGTCGTGATGCATTATCAAGCTTTAAGTTCTGCAGGAAGAACCATTGGCGGAGAACAAAATGCCTTTTTTTTTGTTTCCAGTAGCGAATGGAATTTATATCGCTTTATTGTGAAATTTACCGAAATTCACAAATTACCAAAAGCCGTTTTACTACTTAAAGACATCAAATCTGGAATCACTGATTTTTTGTTCAATTCCAGACATGATCATAACCATAAGTTTGATAAAATCAAGCATATATTGGAGTTCTATCCCAACTTAAAATACATTTTAATTGGCGATGATTCGCAAAAAGACACCTATTTATATGAAGCCATTTGCAAAATATTTCCAGTAACTGTAATTGCGGTTTATATTCGAAAAACAGGCCTTCATAAAAAAGAAAAAGTAAGTACTATTTTAGAAAACCTTGAAAGTTTAGGAGTGGCTGTTTGCTATTTTACGGAAAGTAGCGAAGCAATAGCGCACTCCAAAAGTATTGGCCTATATTTATAAACTAGGCGTTTTCGATTTCTTCTTGAACCAATTCCCAATCTAAAAGTAGCTTGTCTAATTCTGCTTTTTTCTTGTTGTAAGCCATGAAAAATTTAGCATCTTCGATATGTTTATCATAATTAGAAGCTAGCATTTTATCGTCTTGCTGAATATCTCTTTCTAACTGTTTAATTTGACTTTCGACCTTGCTCAATTTATTCTGAAGTGCTTTTCCTTTTTTCTGATCTTCATAAGAAGCTTTATTGCTTTCTTTTGGAGCAGAAGACTTCGTCGCCTCTTTTTTCTCTACTTCGCGCATGTTTTCCAAGTTGCGTTGTTCCAGAAAATAGTTCACATCTCCTAAATATTCTTTTATTTTTTGGTCTTTAAATTCATAAACAATATTAGACATTCCCTGAAGAAAATCCCTATCGTGAGAAACCAAAAGCAAGGTTCCTTCATATTTTTGCAAAGCCGCTTTCAAAACATTTTTAGATTTTATATCCAAGTGATTTGTAGGCTCATCCATAACCAAAACGTTTATAGGTTGCAAAAGTAATTTACAAAGCGCCAAACGGTTTCTTTCGCCTCCAGAAAGGACTTTTACCTTTTTTTCTACATCATCGCCACGAAATAAGAAAGAACCCAGCATATCGCGTACTTTCGAACGGTTTGTATCGGTTGCAGCATCTTCCATGGTTTGCAACAAGGTAATTTCGCCATCCAAATACTCTGCTTGGTTTTGAGCAAAATAACCCACTTGCACATTATGCCCCAATTTTATTTCTCCTTCATATTCAAATTCGTTGACAATTGCTTTGATGAAAGTCGATTTTCCTTGTCCATTTTGTCCAACGAATGCAATTTTGCTTCCTCGTTCCACTAAAAGTGAAATGTCTTTCAAAATGGTTTTATCCCCGTAACTTTTTGTAACATCTTCGGCTTCAATAACCACTCTTCCTGGAACTTTCGAAACTGGAAAGGAAATATTCATAACCGAATTATCATCTTCATCTACTTCGATACGCTCGATTTTATCCAATTTTTTAATCATCGATTGCGCCATAGAAGCTTTTGAGGCTTTGGCACGGAATTTTTCGATTAATTTTTCGGTTTCCTCGATTTTCTTGGCTTGATTTTTTTGTGTTGCCAATTGCTTTTCGCGAATTTCATGACGCAATTCTAAATATTCCGAATACGGTTTATTAAAATCATACGCTTTTCCAAGAGATATTTCAATAGTTCTATTCGTTACATTGTCCAAAAACATCTTATCGTGCGAAACAATTACGACAACGCCTGGATAATTACGCAAGAAACTTTCTAACCAAATAATACTTTCGATATCCAAGTGATTCGTAGGCTCATCCAGCAATAAAACATCATTTGCTTGCAATAATAATTTGGCTAATTCAATACGCATTCTCCAACCTCCCGAAAAAGTTTCGGTTTGATCGTTGAAAACTTCTCTTTTAAAACCCAATCCCAAAAGAATTTTCTCAGTATCGCCCACATAATTATAACCTCCTAATAAATCAAAACGATGCGTATAATCTGATAAATCCTCAATTATTTTACTGTATTCCTCACTTTCATAATCCGTACGGGTTACTAAAAGGTGGTTTATTTCTTCTAATTTATTTTCTACGATTTTAATATCTATAAAAGCTTCGTACGCTTCTTCAAGAACGGTTCTACCTTGTTCAAAATCAATATCTTGACGGAGAAAACCCATTCGAACTTCCTTTTCTTGAGAAATAACACCTGAATCTGGGGCAAAATCTTTTGCTAATATTTTTAGCATTGTCGATTTTCCAGCACCGTTTTTTCCAACAAGACCAACACGGTCTCCAGCACCCAATCGAAAGGTTACTTCTTCAAATAAATAAGTTCCTCCAAAAGAAACGGACAAATTGTGTATGTTAAGCATGTTTATGTTACTAATGTTACATTGAGAAAAGGGACAAAATCGTACCTTCACAGAAAATTTTTGCAAATGTTAAAAAAAGGATCCAAACTAAATAGTATTTTAACAGGAAGTTGTCCAAGATGTCAAAATGAGAGCATGTATTTGGACAAAAATCCATTACATTTATCGAAATTGCTCAAAATGAACGAAAAATGCAGCCATTGTGGTTTGAAATATCAAATCGAACCTTCCTTCTTTTATGGAGCGATGTATGTCAGTTATGGTTTAAATGTTGCACTTGGTGTTGCCGCATTTATAACTTCTTATGTTATTTTAAATTCGAGTATCAAAACGGCTTTTATTTCGATAATCGCCTCTAATGTTGTTTTATTCCCTTTAGTATTGCGGTGGGCACGAAATGTATATATCAATATGTTTGTTTCGTACGATCCGGACACCAATAAATAATCAACTTTTCTTTTCGAAACGTTTAATATCAATTGCCTTTTCTAAAGGCTTTTGATATTCAATGTGATCAAATAATATTTTCGCCATTGCAGGCCCCAGCATCACGCCTCGAGTTCCAAGTCCGTTGAGAACATGTATCGAATTGTGATTATTATAAGTTCCAACCAAAGGTCTTCTGTCTTTTACCGTTGGACGAACTCCCGCAAAATGATTTACAATTTCAAAATCACAGGTGATTATCTCTTTTATTCTTTCGACCAATTCTCTTTTCCCTTCTTCGGTGGGTATATTGGTTTTATCCTCCCAATTGTAAGTTGCTCCAATTTTAAATAAGTCATTTCCAAGAGGCAAAATAAAAACACTGGTATTTACAATTACATCCAAATTTAATTCCGGAGCTTTTATGATCAGCAACTCCCCTTTTGTCCCGTCCAAAGGCAAATGCTTAAAATAAGGATTGGCATGAATACCAAAACCCTCCGCAAAAACGATGTGTTTTGCCTGAATATCTTTGTAGCGAATTCTATTTGGTTCTTCTTCTAAAAGGGAATAATCAAAAGTCTCTTCGATTAACAATTGTTCTTTAAGAAGGTATTCTTTATACTTTTCCAAAACTAATACAGTATCAATATAACCGGTTTGCATTACTTCTCCATAACCAAAAGGAGAATCAATAGATTGGTATTTTTTTGATATTATTTGAGTAGATAAATAAGGCGCAAGTTTCTCTTTATCCGATGCAGCAAACCAATTGTTTTGTTCTTCGACCGAAAAAAACTTTCTTAAAATAGGTGTTTTAAAATCAAATTTGGTGTTCAGTTTTTCCTCCAAAGCAGAAAAGAATTCATTCATTACCAACAAATGATCTTTGGCCTGACCCACTTCGCTGAATCTTTTTAAAATAACAGGATTGTATAAACCACCTGCAATTTTTGAGGAATTTTGGGAGTTATTATCCAAAACCCGAATAGATTTACCATTTTTCAAGGCGATTTCAGAAAATGAAATCCCAGCTAATCCTGAACCTATTATTAAATAATCTAACATTATAGAATTTACTTTGAAAGTTTATACAAAGAACGCACTTTAAAACCCTAATAAATAAAAATCTAACTTATAATACACACACAATTGGAAAATAGCTAAAACCAAAAAACTCTTACTGATTTAGCAAGAGTTTTTTTATAAAATATCTAAAATAGGAATTTAATAATTCCACATATTTTCTTCGAAATTGCGAACTTTTTCTTTCACTCTTTCTGATTCCAATAATTGTTTTTGAGCGTTATCTTTCATGTAACTTACAATAGATCTATCGCCGTAAACATTTTCCTCTTGATAAATAATACTATTGAAACGTCTTGAATTTAATATTTGATCGAATGAAATAGGCATTGATGAATTTTTATCGTTAAAAGATTTCGCTTCGTGCAATATATTTCTGGCTGCTGGAAAGAATACCCAAAACAACTCAATATAATCTTTCTCGTCACTATTCATCGTGTAAATATCTGGTGTAACAGGACAAATACCTAGTAATCTATATTTTAATTCACTTTGACGATTATCAAAATACCAATATCCTTTTATTTTATATTGTGTTACATCTTGAGCGGTTAAATCCCCTTTTAAAATAAACTCTGGAGATATAGGTAAACCTGCATTTTTTTGTTCTTTTCCTGCATCAGTTGTATCGATTTTTGTCAAAGAAGATTCGATGTCTTTAAATGATTTTTTTGTATTAAAATAACTATCTGAATAAACCTCCGTCAATTTTCCGTTTCTAATGTTTTTTGTCAAAACATCATACAAAGAGCGTCTATCCGACCCAATATTTGCAGGATCTATTGGAAAATATAAAGGAAAGTTAATTCTTTCGCTTAAATCAATAATTTCCCAAACCGTTTTACCCATCAAAACATCTCTGTCATCAACATAACCATATTCTAAAGGTTTATCGTTGTCAGAAATAAGTTGTGCTGCAGACTTTATTCCTATTTGACTAGGAGTTTTAGCATTAAGCAAATTAGGTTGTGCAAAAGAGGTCAAACTTCCTAAAAAAGAAATAACAACTATTAAAAAACTTCTTGAATTTATCATGGTATTATTATAAGTTATTAAAGCAGCTTTATGCTAAACTTCTTAAATTATTGTATTTCATAAATTACAGGAGCAGTTCTAGGCAACAAATAACTACCAGCTCCAACTAATTTTGTTTTAATTTCTGAAATGGTAATTTGATCTCCTCTTCCTACTCTAGAAATAACCGTTTTACACTGTGCATTCAATTTGTTACCCTGAACAACAACAGTTGGCATTCCAGCAACTTTCAAATTAAATCCAACAACATCCAACCCAACTTCAAAATCAAAGTCGTTTAATTTAGCTCCAATTGTAGCAATTTCTAAGTTTGATTTTGGCCCTTTTACAACACCTTGTTCTCCTCTAATTGTTCCTGCTGGACCTGGAATTCCTTTTATTCTAAATGTCTTTTTATCTGAAACTTTAGAATTATCAGGAAGTGTTCCAACTACGTTTATTACAACTTCAGTACCCGTTCCTGGCTGCATCATATAAGTACCTGTATTACCAATACGCGATAAACCAGGTGCAGAAGCATTTACTTTATCAGGTGAAATACCAGCAAAAGATATAGTCATTGGATTAGAAACCCCACGATATACTACATTCATTTTATCTGCTGAAATTGTAGCCGATTTAGGTCTTGCAACAACAACATATTTATCAAGAATTGGTAAACTTATTACTTTTCCATTTTCATCAAAGTTGAAAGAACCTGTTATTGGGTGTTCCCCAATGTTTCCTGAACCAAAAGAAAAATTAGCTTGACCTGCTTGAGCTTGAACACTTGTGCCATTAACTACAACTGATTTAGCTGTTAACGAAGGGTCAAATTTCCCTAGAATTATTTTTCCTTTCACTGCTTCTCCTTGAAAGAAAACTGATTTTTCTAGAACAACTATTGGCTGATAAGCAGTAAGTGAAGCCGCAGCAACTAAGTCGGATTGAAACATTCCAGTCATTACATCACTTTCCGTTGTTTTAATATCAGCTTGCAATTGTGTCAATTTGGTAATTGTCGCAATTAATGGAAAACCGTGATAATTATACTCCATCCAAGGCAAATCTTTTCCCGCTTTTTCTGAAAAAACAGGTTTCGTTTCAAATCGTTTTTCAATTTTTTTCAATTCAACTTCAGCAATAGAACTTCCACCAATTGCTTTTATCTGAGCTGGGTAGCTTTGTATTTTAGCTAAAAACTCTTGTCCTTTTGGTGATAATTTCTCTTGACTAAAAAGCATTCTATCGATCAAGTCTCCTTTATCCATTTGTTCATAAGGATAATTTCCTTCTTTATCTTTTGGAAATTTCATGGTAACCTCCACTTTAAGATTTTCGATATAATCTGAAAATTCTTTAGAAAGCACTCTTATCTTTTCCACTTTTGCTCTTTTATCTCCGTATTGAACCGGCTGATCTTTGGCTTTTTGGGATAATTGCAAAAATGATGAATCATTTCTACTGTCTGTAAGTGAATTAGATTCTACAATTTTTTTGTTTAGGATTCCAAAAGCAGACAACACTTCTTTGGACATATTTAATGCTAACATTGCGATAAAAACCAAGTACATTAGGTTTATCATCTTCTGTCTAGGGGTTAATTTTCCTCCTGCCATATTTTCTAGTAATTAGTTATTTTTTGTATAGTTTAAAAACTAATTATTATTTGTTGTTCATTGCAGAAAGCATTCCACCATAAACATTGTTTAATGATGACAAATTTGCAGTCAATGATTGCATTTGTTCTTTTAATTTAACGTTGTTCTCCAATACTTCCTCATTTATTTGAGCATTTCTTGAAGCACTTTGTAATTGAATTTTGTACAAACTATTTAATGACTCCATTTGAGCGGCAGCCAAAGTTAACTCTTCGCTATATTTTTTGGTTGAAGCAATAGAATCTGCAGTTGGCATAATACTTTTGGCAGCTCCTTCGAAATTTTTGATACTATTTCCTAAACTAGCCATTAATTCACCATCTATTTTGGCGTCTTTCAACATAGCGTCTAATTTTTTTGACAACATGCCTTCCGTGTCTGAAGAAACCTCCGTTTTACCAACTTTTGTTGGAGTAGCATTTTTATCCTTTAATTGAGGATAAACATTTTCCCATTTATATTCGTCTTCAACTGGTTCAAAAGCAGAAAGCGCAAAAATTGCAGCTTCAACAACAAGCCCGATTGTCAACATTAAGTTTCCTGTTATGAGACCAAATTCAAGGTGTGTTATTTTAAATAATGCTCCAATAATTACCACTGCCGCTCCCATCCCGTAGGCGAAATTCATAGTCTTCTTACTTAATAATGCCATAATATAATTTTTTATTTAATTTATTTATCTATTTTTTTTTATTATTTTTTGAGTTGATTGTGTCCCCATGTAATCCTGAACCGTTCTAAAACCTATAAAACTTCTTGCAGAATCGGCATATTCAAATGTTCTAGTACTTACCTGAAGATAATAAGCAACATCTTTCCAAGAACCTCCTCGTACTACCTTACGTTTATTAGATATATCCATATTACTAGGATTCATCGTAGAAACATATTCATATGCATTTGGATCATAGGATGAATCAGTCCATTCGGCAACATTTCCAGCCATATTATAAAGATTATATCCATTTGGCTCATAAGATTTCGCTTCCACTGTATATAAGGCTTGATCCGCTGCATAATCTCCTCTGTTAGGTTTGAAATTAGCAAGAAAACAACCTCTATCGTTTTTCGTGTAAGGACCTCCCCATGGATAAGTAGCTGATTCTAAGCCACCCCTAGCTGAATATTCCCATTCTGCTTCTGATGGCAATCTAAAAGAATTAGTTAAATCATGTCCTTTCTTCTTCGATTTGATATAGCTGTTTTTATATAAGGTTCTCCAAGCACAAAAAGCTTTTGCTTGATTCCAATTGACACCTACTACAGGATATTCCCCATAGGCTTGATGCCAAAAATAATCATTATGCATAGGCTCATTATAAGAATAAGCATAATCTTTTATCCAAGCCGTAGTGTCAGGATAAACTTTTATTTGTTCTGTTTTAATGAAATCTTTTCTTTTACCAGTTTTAGCTTTAGCTGCAGCACCAATATCCATCCAAGAATAACGAAACTTCAATTTATTAACGTCAATGGTTCTTAAACCATTAAAAGATTCTGCTATTGGCAAATACATGGTATCCATAACTTCCGTATAATATTCGTCTGGATACAATTTAGTGTCTTTAATTATTTTTACTTTATGATTCAGTTTTCTATACGCATTAGCATCGTCATCAGTTCCTATACTATAATAATTATCGTACATGTACTTATCATAAGCTGTCATTTTAGCAGGATCTGAGTCATTGAAAGCAAAATCACCTACACTTCCGGCACTTTTGCCCTTACCAGCGGCAGCACCAGGTTTTATTCCATTATCATCAGCCATGACAGCTAATCGAACCCTCATTGTAGAATCTTTTACCCATTCAACAAATTGACGGTATTCTCTATTGGTTATTTCTGTTTCATCCATATAAAAAGACCGAACAGTAACTGTTATTGTTGGAGCATCACCAACACTGGCAATATCTTCATCAGATTTTCCCATAATGTAAGCCCCTCCCGGAACTAGAGTCATACCATAAGGTTTTTCGGGATGCCATTTAGCCCCTTTTACACCTACTAATTCTCCTTTATCACTAGAAAGCTTGCCGCAACCAATTAGTAAGGTTAAAATTGCCATAAACGCAATGAAATTCTTCATATAAATTTGGATTATATTTTTCATTATTATTAAGTCCGTAAACCTATTTATTATTAATTAATAAAACTATTTTTTGTGTCACTTTATTTATTCAACTAAAATAAATAAAAATATAAGAAAAATATTATATCATTTAAACTTGTTAATTATCAACATTAAAAATGTGAATTTTCTATAACTAAAATTTATCAACAACAGATTTATCGTTTAAATATAAAAGTGTTTTTTTTATATTTAATTGCTGTATTTATATTTTAAATTATATAATATTTTTACGCTGAGCCTTCCACCATCTTTCAGGAATCTCTTGGTTACACGCAACTAAATATTCATCATAAGAACAAGGTAATAACGTGCTTTTTCTTAATTTATTATTGCTATTTGAAATAAATGGTATTTCTATCCACCATCGATCTGTTTTATTACTTTTATAAAACACTAATTCCTCTTCTAAGGGGATAATGTATTTTATGTAATTATCTTTACTTCCAAAAGGATATTCATTTGATCTGTAATGAAATCCTTCTATAAAATACCAAATAATTTGTGCTATTAAAACGGATTCCTGTCTCGTATTATTGTGATTAAAAATACCAAAAAGAGATACTTTATCACTTATTCCAGAATACCTTGAAAGCGCACAAATTTCTTTGCCATTAAAACCATTTGGAGAAAAAACAGTAAAATTTCCAGAATCTGATGATTTAACTGAGGTTAAATCCAAACTCACCAAATCTGCATCTCTAAAAACTGGTTCAGCAATAGCAATATTATTAGAAATATCCCCCAAACGATATGCTTCAAAGAATAATTTATCTATCAAATCAATTTCTTCTTGCGAATTATAATAAGTTTGATACCCAATATTACTATAATTGAAAAGATTATTCGGTTCGTCGATAATTATTTTAGTTAAATAAGAAGCAGCAGAAACTGTGTCACTTTCTTTTCCAAAATCAAATTTATTATCAATAGAGACTAAATTAACCATTTGCTCCAAACCATCATACGCTCTATAAAGTGCATAAGTCAAATCCTGAGTTCCTCCTAAAATGATAGGGATTATTTTTTTCTTAATTAAACTGGAAACTACTTTTCGTAAAGCAAAATAGGTATCTTCAGCAGAATTTCCTGCTAGAATATCACCTAAATCCGCTATGGAAGCATCCCAATTTCCAGGAAATAAACCATAGAATTCCTTTCGGATTGGCAACAAATCAACATTTTCAGTTTGATTACCGTCTCCTCTATTTTCTAATACTCCAATTATAGCAATTTTGATTTTATTCAAATCTGGAAACTGTTCCTTGGTATGAAAAACAACCTTGCTTCCCAATTGCTGAGAAGAAAGCCCCTCAATAAATTTGAGGGTTTCATGATCTAAAGGACATAGAAAATCAAGCTCCATATTTTATTTCTTTTTCCTATCCCCGACCCTCCCCAAAGAAGAGGGGGACAAGAATGGAATATATTAATACTTATTTCTTTTTTACTGCTACCTTTTTAACAACTGCTTTTTTAGCAGCAGGTTTTTTAGCCGTTGTTGCTTTTTTAGCCGCTACTTTTTTGGCTGGAGTTTTCTTAGCAATCATTTCTTGAACTTCCTCTAAAGTCAATTTAGCGGCATCAATATCTTTACTTAATTCAATTTTAAGTTTTCCTTTTGTAATAACTGATCTTCCCCAACGTGCCTTTTCAACTAGAATTCCTTCTTCTTTCCAATTATGCAAAACCTTATCAATGTTTTTCTGCAATTTATCCTCAATCAATTCTTCGATATTTGATTGTGTTAAATTATCGAAATCATATTTCTTGCTCACATTGATAAAAATACCATCCCATTTAATGAATGGTCCAAAACGACCCACTCCTTTTTGAACGCCTTCGCCTTTATAAACGGCAATGGGTGCGTCGGCAAGTGCTTTTTCATCTATTAATTGCTTTGCTCTTTCAAAGTCTACATCCAATGGGTTTTCGCCTTTTGGCAAAGAAACGAAAGCTGCTCCGTGACGAATATAAGGCCCATAACGTCCATTACTCACTTCGACTTCTTCCTCTTTGTAAACACCAAGATTTTTTGGCAACAAAAACAAATTCAATGTTTCTTCTAATGTGATATTTCCAATATTTTGATCTGCCATTAAACTAGCAAATTTTTTCTCTTCGTCATCAGCAGCTCCAATTTGAGCCATTGGACCAAATTTTCCCAAACGAACCGAAACTGGTTTTCCTGATACTGGGTCTGTTCCTAGAATTCGTTCGCCACTTTCTCTTTCTGCATTGGCTTCGACATCTTTCACCGTGGGATGAAACTTATCGTAGAATTCCTGCATCATCTGAGTCCAATTGACATTTCCTTCTGCAATTTCATCAAAATCTTGTTCCACTTTTGCAGTGAAATTATAATCTAATATGTTTCCGAAATTCTTTACCAAGAAATCCGTAACTATTGTTCCAATATCTGTTGGAACTAATTTCCCTTTGTCAGAACCGGTATTTTCTTTTAACAATTTCTCGCCTACTTTTCCAGATTGCAAAGTCAATTGCGTATAATTACGTTCTTGACCGTCCAAATTTCCTTTCTCAACATAATTTCTGTTGATAATGGTTGAAATGGTTGGCGCATACGTTGATGGACGACCAAT
>Ga0114958_10001877_pt1 | contig 16181 bp, 20 predicted proteins | sample C_130208_EF_Meta_FD_89577 | JGI IMG/M metagenome (GOLD analysis project Ga0114958, IMG submission 89577) | Freshwater microbial communities from Lake Croche, Canada to study carbon cycling - C_130208_EF_MetaG | ecosystem: Environmental > Aquatic > Freshwater > Lake | place: Lake Croche, Canada...
CAAAATTACGCGCTCAAACATCGGTTATGCCCTCGTAAAGATAGGTAAAGTTTGGGCATCCGCCCAAATAGCGCTTTCTAGAGTCACATCAGAAGTACCGAAACCGCTATAGTGCCAATGAGGAAACAGGGGTTCTAGACCAGCCGCTTGAGAACAAAGTGGGGTAGTTTTGTAGGCTCAAATAGTTATAAATTTATAAAATATATATACGAAAAATGAATAATTTAAATCTAGTACGCGGTTTGTTCCTCGTGGCGATTTCACTTGCTTTTGGCCTGACATCTTTTGGTTACAAAATCGGCGATTTCAGTCGAGCAGGTCCAGGCTTATTCCCAGCGGTAGTCAGTGGCTTATTGTTTTTGATCGGAATCGCCTCAGTAATTAAAGCGCGCTATGTGAAGCCAGTGCCTATTGATTACAACTTCCGCAATATTGTGATCATTATTGTCAGCTTGGCCGGATTCGCCTTTATTTCCGAACATGTCAATATGTTGTTTGGAATTTTCTTTTTGGCTTTTTCCGCCTCGTACGCTGGACGAAATAATTCCCTGAAAAGAAATATCAAAATTGGCATCGGGCTGTCGCTTGTTGCATGTGGTTTTAAATTCTTACTTCACCTCAACCTGCCGCTTATCTAATGGACATTTTTCAAAACCTAGCGCTCGGGTTTGAGCATGCGCTGACCATTCAAAATTTGATGTACTGCGCTATTGGTTGCGTGGTCGGCACTCTGATTGGCTTGCTGCCGGGTCTTGGGCCCTTGTCAACGATTAGCTTGTTGTTGCCTATCACGTACTCCATTCCTACCGATGGGTCGCTTATCATGCTAGCGGGCATTTACTACGGTGCTCAATACGGCGACAGTGTCAGCGCGATCACGATGAAAATACCGCACGCGGCCAGTATCGTGGCATGCATAGACGGGTATCAAATGACGCTAAAAGGCAAGACGGGCTTAGCCTTATTTACCGCCGGTATATCGAGCTTTATCGGCGGCACAATTGCAATTGTGGTGTTAGCCACACTTTCCCCGGCGCTAGGCGAGGTTGGTCTGTTGTTTGGACCGGCTGACTACTGTGCTTTGATGTTATTTGGCTTCTTTTGCGTTAGCTTTGTTACCACCGGTAGCATTCTCAATGGTTTAGCTATGACTTTGATCGGTGTGTTGCTGGGACTGATCGGTACCGACGTTAACAGCGGCCAGATGCGCTTTACCATGAACCTGCCATTCTTGATGGACGGCATTGGCCTCATCAGTATTGCGTTAGGTTGTTTTGGTATTGCTGAGATTGTTAAAAATCTGGATGAGCATACGGAATTGACGCCATTTAATGGCGAAATTAAGTTAATGCCTACCTGGCCGGAGTTCAAGCGCATCATTCCCAGCGCTTTGCGTGGCAGTGTCATCGGCTCCTTCATGGGAATTTTGCCAGGCGGCGGCCCGGTGTTGGCGCAGTTTGCAGCTTATGCGGCAGAAAAGCGTTTTAGTAAATATAAGGATGAAATAGGTTACGGCGCCATTGAAGGTGTTGCCGGGCAAGCGGCAGCGGACGAAGCTGCGGCGCGAACCAGCTTTATCCCGCTCATGGCTATCGGCATTCCTGAAAACGCGGTGATGGCATTGATGATGGCGGCCTTTATCGTCAAAGGCGTCCAGCCAGGCCCTAACATGATTGCCACTCATCCGGATCTATTTTGGGGCTTGGTAGCCAGTATGTGGATTGGTAACGTATTTTTGGTGATTTTGAACGTGCCCTTAGTTCGCTATTGGCTTTCTGTTTTTAAAATCCCGTTTAGCGTATTGTTCCCTTCGATTTTGTTCTTTTGTTGCGTTGGTACTTTCAGCATCAACAATAGCTTGGACGACGTATACATTACGGCAACATTTGGTCTAATTGGTTATATTTTTATGCGCTTGGGGCTCGAGGCTGCACCCCTAATGCTTGGCTTTATTCTTGGTCCGATGTTGGAAGAGTACTTCCGCCGTGCGCTATTGCTCAGTCGCGGTAATTTTGGTACGTTTTTTACCCGTCCTATCAGCGGTACTCTTCTTGCCTTACTGGGGGTGTTTATCGCATGGCAATTAATTGCCTTTTTTCTGGAGTCGCGAAAACCCGCAATAGCATAGCAAAAGGACTGACTGGGAAGTCCCTCTGATTGGCGTTTTCCACAGAGCATGAAGCGCGTGAATCACCGGCCAAACTGGTGATACAGGTTTAGTACTTCAGCGAACTGTTTCCACAAACTTCAGAGTATCCCGGGGTTGGGAATTCCGGATGCTCTCGCGAAAAGACTGGCTTGAGCGTGCTAAGTACCTCGTCAGCGCGGCTGGACCTACTTTGGGCGCATTGGCGACGTTTCATCTCTGACAAGTGCATGCCGGTCACAACTGGCGGTGCGAAAGTTCCATAGCGATTTTTCTGCCGATTTGATTGGGTAATGTACACACAGTTAGTTTGCGCTGCCAGGATCATCTGAGCGATCAAATGTGACACCAATAAAACTAGGAAAAAAATGGCGACCATCCACCCGGTATTTGAACAGGCAATGGGCGCTGCCATTGACGCATTCAATATCGGCCGCTTAGATGACGCTGCGGATAAGTGTCAACATATTTTGCAGATCAATTCAGAAGCGCCTGCTGCGCATCAATTATTGGCGGTCATATTCTTGCAACAGCAAAAAGTAGCCGATGCCCAGCGCCACATCTCTTCCTGCCTAAAAATTCGGCCCCATCATGCTCCTTCGCTTATAACAGCAGGGCGAATTGCGATGGCTCGCCAAGATCTCGATGGCGCACTTGCATTCTTTGAAAATGCGACGGCTATCTCCATAGACGAACCTGAATCCGTTTACCTGTCAGGATTAGTTTTGGCAGAACAAGGCAATTTAGCGGCAGCAGTGAACGCGTTTGTCCGTCTCGTTCACCTCAATCCATCGCATGCACATGCATGGTTCAGTCTGGGTTCGGCGTATAAGCAAGCTGGTATCAAAATTAAAGCAATCGACGCTTTTGAAAAAGCGATTGCACTTGACCCACATCAGGCGGATGCATGGTTCAATTTAGGATTGATTCATCAGGATGAATCGCATTTGGAGGAGGCCGCCACGGCGTTTAGTGCCGCAATGCAAGAGCGGCCGGATTTTGTTGAGGCCGCAGTCAACCTTGGTATTGTGATGCAGGAACGTGGTCTCATGGAGGAAGCTATGAATGCATACAGTACTGCTTACCGCACGCGTTTAGATACGTTTGGACGCATTGCAAATGCATTGGCTTCGAGACCTCATGGACGCATGTGGATCAATTTGAGCCAACTTCGCCAATTATTGGGTACCTGAATCGTTTTATTTTGCGCGAAATCTCTTGCGGTAGACGCCGGGTGTGCTCATTACCTGTTTAACCAGCTTTGTGTATTCGCTGGCGCGCTCCTGCGTGAGACTTTCATAAACAAGTGTTGGTTGCTCGCGCGGCAAAGGAAAACATTGTGCTACCGGAGTGCCCTTAGGCAACATGCCCTCAAATGCAGGTTGTAGCCAAAGCGCTGGAAAATTGATCCCAGCGTTCGTGAACCGATCTGAACTGATCAGACCAGTTAAAGTCCTAAAAGGTAGTTCCTGGCGATTTACCGGATGTGTTGCAAATAATGACCATCCCTCCTCAAGTTCAATAGTCCAAAAGCTGTTGAACTTTATCGCCGATGAGTGAGCGTCGTGAAAGGGGGTTCCGGTAAGCTGTGCTGGCACGTGAAAACTTAATGGCGAACTGGGATGTTCGTCGACCGTCAATGGCGGAAGGTCCCAATCCCAGGTGAATATGCCTCGATTTACATGCACATCGCAAGGAAGTAGCACCATGAACCCATGACGCATAGCATCTACAAATGGAGGGCACTGCTTAACTGTCCGAATTTCTCGTTCATGCAAATCAGAATAAGCTTTGCGCGGCATAGACCGTAGCCACTCGGGCAAAGTCTGTTTAGCCGGAATAGGCCGAGGTAGGAGTTCCAGTAGTGCTGGGTCGCAGCGAAATATGATTTTCATTTTGGACCCTGTAAAAATAGTCGCATAGAGGTAACCTATCCGCGGTTTCCCGACCACCTTGACCCAACATTACCTGGACTTCCTATATTGCTGCTGTGCTGCAGCCCGGAGTTGATCAAAAATCATGTTGATCACATCACATCACAACATTAAAGCACGTTGTGCCTCATGCTTGGGGCGATGGGACTCTTAGGTCAGTCAGCAGCGCCTAGATGTAAAAACCCAGGAGCACCGCCCAGGATGAGGCCGAGCAGGTCCAGCATCCCGGTTTTGACTCGTCAAGCCATGTGACCCTTGGTAGGGATGGTGAGGAGCAGGTCAAAAATCCTATCCAACCGGATCCAGTTTACAAATCGTAAACATTGAGCCAATAGACTGGGTCTATTCAAACAGTCTGAGGGAGTGATAAAGATGGAACAATTCATTAGTAGTCATAGGTTGCTATTTCTATTACCTGGTGTCGCGCTGACAGTGCTGCTAGAGGCCTATTTCTATCAAAAGCGGTTCGCGCGCGCATACCCGTGGCGCGACACTTTGACCTCTTTTTGGGTCGGTGTTGGCCATCAAGTCACAGGACTGGCCAACAAAGTCCTCGTTGTTGGACTCATGGGAGGCTATGTTTGGGACCATCGTGTAAACACCATCGAAAGTAGTTGGTGGACAATGGGTTTGCTTTTCATTGCACTGGAGTTTGCATATTACTGGTACCACCGCGCTTCGCATGAAGTCAATGTGATGTGGGCAACCCACAGCACGCACCATTCACCCAATGAGATGGTCTTTGCTTCTGCGGTGCGGTTGGGTTGGACGCCGTTTTTATCCTTCAGTTGGATGTTCTTTCTACCGCTAGTCTGGATTGGATTCACTACGACTGAAGTATTTGGCATGTTGAGCTTAAATCTGGTTTACCAGTTTTTAGTCCATACACGCTTGATTGGTAAGCTCGGATTTATCGAGGGGATTCTCAATACACCGTCTGCACATCGCGTGCACCATGCTAGCAATGAAGAGTATTTGGATAAAAATTATGGTGGAGTTTTGATGATTTATGACCGCCTTTTCGGAACATACGCGCCCGAGCGAGATGACATTGAAATTCGGTATGGGCTGGTTCACCCCATCCAAAGTCAGAATCTACTGCAGGTGGTTTTTGAACGTTGGTTCACGCTTATTGCGCAATTTATGCAGCGACCGGGCTTAAAAGAAAAACTACATGTTCTGCTTGCCAAGCCGGGTAACGTCGGTTGAACAAATAGTCATAGGGAGGGCCGTGAGATATGCCCAGTATCCATGAAATCGCTTAATCTTTAAATCAGACCCGAGGCGATATTGATGGTTAATGCCAGCACCGTGGTGTTAAAGAAGTAGGCCAGTGCGCAATGCAGCAAGCCGGTGCGGCGCATGGCACGGCTGGAGAAGCTGATATCGGCAGTTTGGCCAGATGTACCGATGACCACAGAGAAATATAAAAAGTCGCCGTAGTCAGGCGCTTGCGCGCCGGGAAACTCCAGACCCAAGGGCAGGCCACGGATTTCGTTGAGGTAATAGTCGTGCGCGTAATGCAGCGCAAACATTACTTGCGTAAAACTCCAAGACGTAACAATTGTCATCGCCGCCAGCGTGATATGCGCAATCTTGAGCTGGCCGTGCAAGTCTTTGACCACGGCCAGTTCAAACACAATGGCGGCCAGACACATCAAAGCCGACACCATCACCAGAGCCAACACCGCAAATTGCCCTAAGTCTTGGTGCACCGCGCGTGAACGCAGCTTTTCTGGCGAGGACCAGAACATCAAATGCATCGCTAAAACCAAATATAGCAGCGCACCTGCATTCCAGCCTACGATAGCGCGCGTTACGCTGTGAAGTGCCAGGTCCACCGGCAGGTTCCACGCCGTCACTATGCCTACTGCGACGCTCAGCGCCAAACGAGGTCGCGCAGCCATCACCCGTAGAGGGTGCGCCAATCCCAGCAAGATTCGGCTAGGGATGCGGCGCGTCATTTTGATTTCCAAAGAGCGATAGCCAGCGCCATCCAGCCCGCCATAAACGCCATGCCGTCATACGGTACCAAGGGGCATAACAGCTCGATATTGAAACTAAAGAGAAGGGTGCCAGCAACGAAAAATGCACCTGTTGTCATAGCCCAAGTATGAAGTCCACTTTGGCGTGCCAGCACGACCAAGATCAGCAAACCCAGCACGTGAAAACGCTGACTGTCCAGCGCCCAGGCTAGCGCTTGCGCGTCTTGGATGGCTAGCGTCAACCCGTGCGCCGCAATCGCACTCACGCCGATCGAAAGGGCCGCACTGATACAGGCAAATCCCTGGAAAAACCGAAGTGCTGAGCTCATGAATGGCAAGGCATCATGGACAGCAGCGTGCCATCTTTACGAACATAGTGGTGGTAAATCGCAGCCGCAGCGTGCAGCCCCGCCAGCCACAGCATTGCATCACCCAACCAAGTGTGCAGCTCGGACACCCAGGCCCCCCAGCCACGGTCAAGCGCCAATTGCGGTGCGAACTCCAAGCCCAGCAGCAGCCCTACGCTATGGCCTTCCAGCCAGGCGCCGCTGATCGCGGTAAGCGGCACCGCAAACAACAACACATACAAAGCTCGATGCCCCCACGTGGCTGCGCGCAGCATCCAGGCGGGCATTGGTGCGGACGTGGGTCGCCGGTGGCCTAGGCGCCAAAGCAGGCGCAACACACTCAAGCCAAACACCAACATGCCCAATAAGCTATGGACTTGCCGCTCAAATTCCCGCGCTTGCGAATACACACTTGTTTCCGAGCCGCCGGGCCCCATCACAAAGGCAGCGAGTACCAGTACGGCAATCAGCCAATGAAAAACCTGGGCAGTATGGGTGTAATGAGAGGTGGTATTGGACATGGCGAGGGGCGGGACTACTTTTTGATCGCCAAAACGAGAACGCCGCCAGCCACCATCGCAATGCCCGACCATTCACGCAGGGATGGCCGCTCACCAAGAAAGGCGAACGCGAAGACCGCAACCAAAACGAGGCTGATTTTGTCAACTGGGGCAACTTTAGATGCCTCACCGACTTGAAGCGCTCTGAAGTAGCATACCCATGACGCTCCGGTCGCCAAACCAGACAGGCCTAAAAACATCCAGGTTTGCGCAGGAAGATTAAAAGGATTGCTCCACTTTCCAGTTAAGACGACAAATAAGCTGAGCACAATGATGATGATTCCTGTCCGCACCAGTGTTGCCAAGTCAGAATCAACGCCTTGAATCCCAATTTTCGCAAAGATTGCAGTCAATGCCGCAAAAACTGCGGACAGGATAGCCCAAAAAAACCAAGGAGAAGTGGTGTTCACGTAAGCCTTCATTATGGTTGGCGCCAGTTTCATGTTGCCGGCAAATGCCTATCCTACCGTGTCCCTTTGATTAAGCTATGAGGGGTTTGATTGGGTGGCAAAGCAAAAAGGCGCCGAAGCGCCCTATGAATTGGATAACGAAGAGCGATCCACCACAAGTCTTGCCGTAAGACTTGGATCACCAAACATTTACAAAACTATACGATTCCTCGAGTCAACTGGCGGCAGTCGCCGCCCGTTGAATACGCACTCCAAACCACTGGAGCTTTTTAAACCAAACCTTCAAAGGACTCTCAAAATGAACAAGCTTATTGCCACCCTGATTGTTGGAGCCTTTAGCGCCGCTTCCTTCGCGGCTACTCCAGCACCTGCCGCCACGGATGCCAAGCCTGCAGAGGCCACAGCGCCCGTTAAGAAAGCAGCGCATAAGAAAGTGAAAATCGCGCATGCCAAAAAGGCCAAGGCAGAAGGCGTCACTGCTGCCTCTGTGAATCCTGCAATCAAGTAAGCGTTTCACCTTGCTCGACCACAGACCGCAGATTTGCGGCGTGGTCGAAGCGTTTTAGCGATGACTAACTTTCAAACTCAATTTTGAATAGGTGATTATCTTTATCACTATCTTTGTTGGAATGTAACTGGCAAGGCGCGATTTCCAGGTAGGGAATTCCTAGGTGGCCCTGTCGCATGTCGAGATTGCCGTCGTCAGCAGGCGACCGCGCTGCGAAGACTTTGAGGAAATTCCTCCGTTCTGTTGACCTTGACCGAAATTGGTTTGAGTGTCCAATTAGCTGCTTAACTTTTAAGCTGGGAACGAAGATGATCAACATTTGCACCTCAGGCAAGGACAGGTTGATGAGGATTCGCGATAAGCTAACCATAAGCGAAATCGCCAAACTCACTGTTTGGCGCATAACACTCTACGGCCTAATCAATTATTAAACCGTCCAACTTGATAGGTCTGATCAAGCTTCAGTGCTTTTAGAGTTGGCTCCTCAACCTGGGCTCGAACCAGGGACCTACGGATTAACAGAAAACTAGGCTCCTGAAATACCCATATAAATCAATGACTTATATGGGTAAAAATTAACTGTGTAATAAATCGTGTAATTCTTAATTTTGTTGCATTATGTAACAAACTGGTTTTTTGCCTCATTTTCACTCGGGTCGGATTAAAAAATCAAGTGGACCAGAGCGATTTCGCTTTGGCTCGCCAGCAGTCACAGGCAACTCACTAAATTAAATTTCCGGCGATGACTTCAGTTGGTCCATCGGATGTGCAACTCACTTGATAACGGATTGACCTTCGCTTTCTCGCATTTTTATCAACTCAGCGGCTGGGATGTGTACATTCTTTCCGTCCACCACAACAAGAATGCTGGTGTTTGTCTCTATTGCGAGATCCTGTGCGGAGCGGGCTGCGCGTTGCATGGCAGCATAAGAGCCCGCCAAATCCGGATCTAGAGATTTTCTAATGTCTATCGGATTCATTTTTCACTTCAATCAATAAGTACTGGCTGAAAGCCAGAGCTGTCATAAAACGCCCAAGAGTCAACTATCTTGCTGTACCGGCTATGAAAGTTGTCCAAACCTAATTTGATGCGTCTGCGGATGACATCCTCTGGGATATCGTGCCCACCCTGTGCGACTCTGATAGCCACTCTGGAAATCGCTACATCGGCACTGGGCGAGGACAAAAACCACAGTTTCACCTGGTAGCCAAGGCGCTGCCAAAGTTCAATTTTGCGTAAATAGGTTATGCCCGAAAGGGTGTTTCAAAGGCAAAACTGGTGCCCGCAGGTACGCACTCAGCGATCTCTTCAAGCATCAAGCGACTGGCCTTGAGAGATGCAGATTCCGGTTTGAAGGGCGCTAGCCCAGCGGCGATCAGATCCGCGTTGATGAATCGAGGGGTTTGCGATCAAAGGTACAAAAAACTCGTTACAAAATCGTTAACTGAATTCTTAGAAACTGAATCGACCACACTGTGGAAGTGGTTGTCATATTTTCATAACAATTATCAGGAATTATTTCAACTCTTGCCCTTCACACACTAAAACTGCAGGCGAAGACCCAATGAATGCCTCTAAAAGACTCAATGGACTGTCCTACCTTAGTTTCCGCAAGGAGCTTGAGGATCGCGGCATCGTATTTTCATACAGCGGCTACTTAAACGAAGTCATTTTGAGTGGCATAGGAAATGCGCTTCGATCAAAGATGACGATCGACCGTACAGAAGAAAAAATATCCCGCGCCGTTTTTTCTGCTTTTGTGGAGCAGGTCCAAAATGTAATTCGGTACTCTGCAGAAACCTCGACTCAAGCATCTAGTGGCGAGGTAGCTGGCGAAGAAGCTCTTGTCCTCCCATATGGTTTGGTGGCAATTGGAGAATATCCAGACGGGCAGCACTTTGTAACTTGTTGCAATATGGTTCTCAGCAGCGATACAAAAAAACTTTCAGAACAGCTTGAGTCAATCAGGGGCTTAGACCGTAAAGAGCTTGGGGCACTAATGAGACAACAATTGCGCGACGGCCCTCCAGAAGGCTCCAAAGGCGCGGGTGTAGGTTTTATTGCGATTGCGCGCGAAGCCAACGGTAATTGGGATTACGACATTGTTGAAAACGCCAAGGAAGGTTTTGACTTCTTTTCGTTTGAGGCCAACTTTTAAAGACCTGATATGGAAAATATTCGAATATTGGCAGGACAACGTACACCGAGCCTTAGTCTCGACGTAGACAACCGGGTATTTGAACTCGAAGGAGAGTCTTACCCTGAGGATACCAAAAAGTTCTATGAGGAACCTATCGCGCAAGTATTAGAGTTTCTCGCTCAAAAGCACTCGGAAGAAGTCATATGTAAATTTAAACTAAAATACTTTAATAGTTCTTCAGCAAAAATAATAATGGATCTTTATACTGCAATTGAAGACTCTGCGAAGAGTGGAAATCGGGTAAAGGTTCAGTGGCACTACATTGCCGACGACGACAACATGAAAGAATTAGGGGAAGAGTTTTCCGAAGAACTTAGTAGCGCTGAATTTGAATTGGTTGAGGGTTGACAATCAATCATTATTTCGTCAAATGTCGGATTTGCACTTTCCAAACGAAGAATCCGTACTGAATCATTTTCAGGAATTAGTTGCGTGCGATCAAAAATTGGTCGAAAAGGAACAACTTGAGTCGCTGTTGAGTCAATATTCTAAGCTTGCTAAGAATATGTCTCGAATGATCCGAATTAGCGATAAAAATGAGCATCGTTTGCAGAGTATTTCTAATGAACTTAGCGCCCAAAAGAAAAAAATGGAAGGTGTGGCGGATCAACTGTCCCGCTACTTGCCCAGCCAGGTTTATAGATCAATATTTTCCGGTGAACACGCTGTTGAGATTAAGACGAAAAGAAAACTATTAACTGTATTCTTTTCAGATATCAAGGGGTTCACTGAGATTTCGTCAAACCTCCAGCCTGAGGTGCTTACACACTATATAAACAGGTATTTCTCAGAGCTTTCAGATGTCGCGATTAGCCATGGGGCGACAATAGACAAATTTATCGGTGATGCGATGATGATCTTTTTTGGTGATCCTGAATCCAAGGGAGAGAAGGAAGATGCGTTAGCCTGTGTGCGGATGGCTGTTGAGATGCAGGCACGGCTGTCCAAACTAAATACTGAATGGTTGTTAGAAGGCCTCCAGTATCCTCTTCTAACGCGCATTGGAATAAACACAGGATGGTGCAATGTCGGTAACTTTGGCAGTGCAGACAGAATGGCCTACACCATTATTGGTGGTGAAGTCAACTTGGCTGCACGTATTGAGAGTCAGTGTGAGCCGACCGGCGTACTAATTTCCGCCGAGACGTTTGGTCTTGTGCAAGATTTTGTCGATGCCGATGAAAAAGAAATCGTAACACTTAAAGGCATTAATCGTCCGGTACGCACATACAGTATTAAACGTATATTAGATTCTGGTGGAAAAGATATTCAACCTTTTAATTTAGATATACCGGGTCACAACCAAGTCATGGTGAACACACCCGAATTGAGTTTGCCAGATCGGTTAGCCTTTATCGCAAACTTAAGGCGTGCATTAATGATACTAGAGGGCTCTCAAAGTGATTGAAAAAAAAGTTGGAAGTATTCTGCGTGCCCAGTGGTCTGTTAGCTCAGATGAAAAGTGTGGGGCATTTATTGAGGCGCTTCGGAAAGACGATGGTACGGTTGTGGTCCCGGTGATAGGATCCCAAGGCGAACTGATTGGATTGATTGATAAGCAAGCGGCACTATTATTAGCGTCGAACCCGTTGCATTATTCAGTATATCAATTTAGAAGTGTTCGCGGATTGATGATGGATAAGCATCTTAGTTTTGATGAAAATACATCACTTGATGAGGTGGCATCTACCTTTTTAAGAGAAGGATTATCTCTTAGTCAAGGCGGTTTTATTATTAACCGAGATGGTGATTTCGTTGGTGTCGGCGCGTGCACTGATACCCTGAATTACCTGGTTGAGTCGAACTCTCGGCGCGCTCAGGAAATGACCGAGTTACATGAGGAAGTAATGGATAGTGTGAGGTACGCCAGTCGAATTCAGAGGGGACTGCTACCAACGAAGAACAAGCTACAAGCCAGTCTTAAGGATATTGACGTAATTTGGGAGCCTCGCGATATTGTTGGGGGTGATGTATATTGGCGCTCCGAAGACGTTGGAAAAAATCATTTTACGATAGGCTTAATTGACTGTACTGGACACGGTGTACCTGGTGCATTAATGTCCATGGTAGTTTTAAGTATATTAAACCGGATCTATGCGGAAGATCCGGAAGTTCAACCTGGTGTTTCGCTTGCTCGTCTCGGGAATTTAGTTCGTACGGCTTTAAATCAAGATACTAGGGACTGCAATTCGAATGATGGCTTCGACGCGGGATTCTGTAAAGTTGATTTGGTCAGCAACAAGGTAATATTTGCTGGTGCAAGAAATAATTGCTTTGTTGTTCCTCGTGACGATGGCCCTATCCTTCGCGTTCCGGGCGAGAAATCGGCTTTAGGTTATCCAGGAATCACTCCTTACGAGCCATTAGAGGAGTACGAGATACCTCTTGAAGAATACTCGACTTTTTGCATGGCTTCAGATGGAATTTTCGACCAGCCTGGCGGACCACAAAATATTGCTTTTGGTCCGAAGCGTTTTATGGAAATGGTAGATCGAAATAGGACTGCTGCACCCTCTAGTTTGATGCAAATTTTATATAAAACTGCTGAAAGTTGGCGCGGAGCAGAATTACGAAGAGACGACTTATCAGCGTTGTCGTTCTGCCTGTAAATTCTGCTTAGTAGATCGCTAATGTAGTATTGTAAATAACGATATTGGAATTCATGAATTCTAATCAATGCAATGCTGAAGCCAAGCTAATTGTAATTAGCTTTCTAGTATTTTTAATTTTTTAGATTTATTTTCTATGACAATTTCAATTTGATGTTAATTCAAAGAAAAGTCTAGATGTTTGGCAAAGATATTATTGTGAATACTTCTATTTTCAAGGGTGAGTAATTGGCACAAGTCAGTTCCAGCTTCGCGATTGATCTTGAAAAGTTAAAGAGCCTGGGTATTAGTGACCCAAGCTCTAATGCGGCTTTGGAGATGATAAAGTCTAGATCACTAACTAGTGACCAACGTTTATTTCTTACACTTTGGGGATCAACCTTACTTAAAACAGCTCTCTTCGAGCCGAAAAAGAAAATAATTACTGCAGGCAGTTTGGTTGAAGAGGGGTATTTGATTATTAGTGGTAGCTTAGTTGGTGTCGAAGGCGATAATATCTATAGGCTCGGACCCGGCGCAGTGCTGGGTTTGGCGGAAGGAATAATTAATCGGCCAAGTAAAATGAGCGTGATTACCGCGACATCAGTCCAAGCCAGGCTGATTCCTTTTCACAAAATAGACGCAGTTATTTCCTTGCTTCCTAAAGAGGTGAAAGGTATTCTACAAACCATTGTCAAGCGTACCTTGGCTTTGCCATGATATCCGGTTCCTAATTTTCCTTATCATGAATGATTTCGAATCTCAAAGTTACTCGGATGGCGAATTAATATTTTCCATTGGTGATTTGGCAGAAAATCTTTACTTCATTGAAAAAGGTTCGGTTGAACTAATCAATTCGCAGGGCATCGCTTTTGCATCTGCCACAGAGGGTCAATCTTTCGGCGAGGCTGCTATTTTGCAAGGAGGCGTGCGATCAGCGGGGGCGAGGGCTCGAGGGTCTGTGGACTGTAGGCGAATTTCTGCTGCGGATGCTTCAGAATTGTTACTTAGCCATTCGCCTTTATTAGTGGTGATTCTTGAAGCGTTGCTGTTGCAACAAAGTATGAAGAATGCACTTCGCCACCCATAAGTGCTGATTTTCATGACTTCATTGAGTGCCTCATATCTAGATACTTCAAACGGCGATTGGTGCCATTGTTTGCTGTCGTCCTATGCTTTCTTACGCCATTCTTGGCGTACCGATTGGATTGGATTGCCACAGCTCATTAAGTACTGTTCGGAATATTTGAAGCTTGCGGCAAGTGGTGAAGGTGAGGAGGTCAGGTCGCTGTTAACTGTTGCGCTCGGTATTGCGAGCCAAATCGAGAGTGAAAAGGGCTGTGGGATGGACACACCAGAGCCCTCATATCACAACAGATTACATTTCGCTGACACATTAACAACTATTACTTTGCAGTGTGGCTTAGAGGTTCAAAATGGTATCGAGCCTAATCCTGCCTGGCAAGCTGCATTGCTACTTATTGCCCTGTCCCACGATTTCCGTCATTCTGGCCATGTAAATCGTCATTCATCAGAAATTGAGTATGCTTCAGTCAACCATTTGGTTCCAATTATGAAGTCAATGAAGCTCGATGACGCTTGGATAGGGCGCATTTGTGACGTAATCTTGCGGTCAGATTTCAGTTTGGTGAAGGAAAACCATTCACGCGTCAATGGTAGGGCGTTCCAGTGGGATACCGAATGGGCTGCGGTGTTACTTAACGAGGCGGATATCATGGCCAGTGCCTCTGACGAATTCGGTCCAGCACTCAGCAATTCTTTATCAACGGAATGGGAAGCAATTAATTTTGCACCTTATGCAACCGTTGCCACTGAATCTGGTCGTCGTCAATTCTTGTCCACCATCCAATTCTCTAGTTATTCTGGCAAGGTGTTATCCGCCGGAATTATGGAGTCTATCTGATGCTTAATTGATTGGCCCAGTTCTTCCTAAAAAGTCAAACTTGAGCAACAGACCGCATTGTTGCAATAGCAATCCCACCGTTTTCCACCGGCCTTAAAAGTAGAACGGTTAAGCAGTCTTGGCCAAATGCTGCTTTGGGTTGAGACCGCCCAGGGCCATATTCGGGTGATCATTGTTGTCTGGGAACTGTAACAAGCGAAGCTAATTAGATGGTGCCGAGACGTCTTAGTGTGGAAGACTTGAGAAAAACTCCCAAATTAAAGCCGTGGCGTTTACGTGGGTGACGTTCGGACCCATAACGGATTCAGGAAGACCAGACGCTTGCCCGCCGGGCCAAGCATGACCTTGGCCTTTGAGATACCAAACTGTGAAAGTGGCGTCATCGCGACAATGGATGAAGCGTTCAACGGTAACTTGGTCATCGTCGAGCTCTTGGACAGCGGGTTTTGTGCAATTCAAACTTTGAGACCAAGCCAAAATACCCTGTGAAACTCGAGGCACCGTACTTTTGCCCCAAGGTAGCTGGCGCTCGCCACCCTCGATAGGATTGAGAGGATCACTCGTTCCGATTAGCATCAAGGTTGGCAGAGCTTTCGTGGGGTGTGCACCTTCACTGGTATTCAATCCCATTACGGTTGCTATACCGGCAAAAAGGCTAGATAGATCGGCACCAATCTTAAAAGTCATTCCGGCACCATTTGAATGTCCGGTGGCATAGATGCGATTTTTGTCAACAGAAGTGCGCTGAGCAACATCGTCCAGGAGCGCGCGCACAAACACGATGTCGTTGATCTTCGCGCGCAGCGAATTGGCGTTGAGTTGGCCACTATTCCATAGGCGTGGGTTAATGCGGAAGTTGGCCGGTAAACGCGGCAGAGCTGGTAAGCCGTCGGGTGCCGCAACGACAAACCCTTTCTGTTCACTGAGGGCCGCCCAACCATTTTTGGTGAGGTAGTCCTTCCCATTGCCACCCGCGCCATGAAAGACCACAACAAGCGGCGCGCCACCTGAACGCGCTTGAAGTGGGACATGAAGGTGGTAAGTCCAAGTGTGTCCCTCGGCTACTATCTCCAAGTGCTGCACGGTAGCGGCCAAGGCAATGCTGTTACCGACACCCAGAGCGCAGCTCAAAATAATAGACTTGGGTATGGCTTTCATAGTGCAATTATGCGAGCCTATGTGCGCCAACGCCCATATGGGTTACGCCTGAAGTGATAAGCCCTCGTAGATGTCCTCGGCCCTGCAATACACGTGTAATGAAATCGAGTTTCATGGATGCAAAGAGTCAGCAGAAGACTCTCCAGATGACAATATCGAACTCCAAAACAGAAAAAACATTGAAAAATTCAGTGCTTTTAGAGTTGGCTCCTCAACCTGGGCTCGAACCAGGGACCTACGGATTAACAGAAAACCAGGCTACTGAAATACCTATATAAATCAATGACTTATACGGGTAAAAATAGACCGTGTAATAAATCGTGTAATACCTAATTTTGTTGCATTATGTAACAAACTGGTTTTTTGCCTCATTTTCACTCGGGTCGGATTAAAAAATCAAGTGGACCAGAGTGATTTCAC
>Ga0114958_10001879_pt1 | contig 16170 bp, 16 predicted proteins | sample C_130208_EF_Meta_FD_89577 | JGI IMG/M metagenome (GOLD analysis project Ga0114958, IMG submission 89577) | Freshwater microbial communities from Lake Croche, Canada to study carbon cycling - C_130208_EF_MetaG | ecosystem: Environmental > Aquatic > Freshwater > Lake | place: Lake Croche, Canada...
CTGCATTCGAATTTGCCCTTCTACGTGTTACTCTATTTAGTAAAGTGGTATTAACCTCCGCACCAACATTAATTTCATCTTCAGGAAATCTGTGTGTCCTGCATATAAAATTATAGTGAACACCTGGAAAATTAGCAAAAGCCCACGATTGACTAAATCTACACTTGGTACTTTCATTTTGTATAATTTCATAGCTTAAAATTCGTGAAGGGTCTATGCCCTGAGTTAATATATCAATGGTTGGATAAATAGAGCCATCGTATAAAAACTTAAGTGCATTTGTATTAAGGCTTTCATCGCATGATAGTTTAACACCATATTTAAATAAGCGACCAGTGCCTTTAGCAAATTTTTCAGGAGCATTAAATTCAGTAAATCCCATTTTATAAAGACCTGATTTAAATGCCCAACAGCCATCTTTTCCTTTAAATCCAGCAAAGGGTGAATAAAGTGCATCAAAGTAATAGCGACTTGCCTCTGTACTTGCTTCAGGAAAGTGAACATGTAAAGTATTACCGAAATACTCAGTCAGTTGTTTTAAATTAGCAACTGGGTCACTTAATAAGACGCTAATTTTAGGATTAAGAAATGCTTCAATAATTCTATTAGGTTCTTTCGATGTATTACCACATAATGCAAAAGTAACATATACGCATCCAGCAGGAATAGGAATAGGTTCATCAGAAATTAATTCTCTTCCGTGTCCAAGAGTTGTATACACATTTTTTGGTTCACTAGCTGTAATTGGTTTAATCCGCTCCCTGAGTTTAGGAAAACTCAGACGTTCCCCTAGCATTGTATAGCCCATGTGACTTATAATTCTATCCAAATTAATATATGATTTATTACTAAAATTATCTGCTATTGAACCTGTATATTCTATGTCTATATATTCTCTAAAAAATTTTAATGATGTAGGATTTTCGTAGAAAAGACTAAATAAAAGATTAGTAAAAATATCTATAACGGGATTAGTTTCACATCGCTCTTCACAAACATCATATATATTTTTTATAAGAATTTCTCCCAAACCACTAACTAAAAGTGCATTTTTGCGGTCATTATTTTTAAACGCAAGGCGCTTTGTTAGTTTACTTATACCATTAGCAACCTTATCATTTGTTATATGTTTTGTTAAAATAGAACAAATAACTTGTTCTATATGTAACGTCATGAGTTCAGTCTTTGCTGATTTATCTTTAGAAACAGCATACAATAGTCCAAGAGCATTTCTACAAGCCATTTCATTGGTTTCGTGCCTTTTCAAGAATTCCAAATATAGTGGTATTTTATCATCAACATAGTCTCCAAGTTTAGAAAATATAAAGTAAAGAATCCCACAAATTAACGTGCCTATTTCTACATTGTCTAAATGTGTTTCCAGTAGTGTTATTAATGTAGGCAATAATGTATCATTTACAAAGGTTTTATCCAAACTGTTATATGCTTTATCTATATTATCTTTTATAGACTTAAGATTCTTTACTATAGCATCGGGTGGCAAAGTTAAAATATTTTTAACAGTGCCCTCAATATTCATATTAATTTCTCCTATTATGAACAGGAGAAATAAACCAAAAAAGAAAAAAGTAAAAGAAAAAAGTAAAAGAAAAAAGAAAAATCAACAAAATGGCATAGCCGGTACAGTAGGTAGCTCAATGGCTTTCAAACAACGTTCAAATCGCGTAGGGTCTGATTGTTTTCCAACTTGAGCATCACCATCAAGCTTACGATTATGTATAGCTAATCCACCAATCCAAAATACACCTTCGATTCCACCGTCATAATGATTATACTCCTTTTGTATAATTTCCCTCATTTCACATAAATAACGAAACTGATTATAAAGCCATGATTGTTTTGAAAGAACGGATGTATAAGACATATCAGTATCGCTCCACTTAATATTTCTAGGTTTCTTATTATCTTCCTCCTCTGATGGTATAACAGGGTCTGTACCAGCAAATAATTTTATGTTCACTGACTGCAGTTTGACCTGATATGTTACTGAAAACAATGACCAATGTTGATAAAAGAAAGTATAGTAATCAAGTCTGTCAGATATAGTAATAGGATTCATTAATTCATTGTAAATACCAAACCCCTTATAGCTATTTTTCTCATTTTTATTCAACCATTTTGGCAGTGATTCATGTAAATGTAATCCTGCCAGATTCAAGTCATTATTGTTCAGGGGTATCTCAGCAAGGGTGTCCATAGAACCAGTTAACAGGTTATTCAAAGCGGTTTTTATAGTTTCACTACGACGGACCCTATTTGTCCCTAAAGAAGACCGCTCAACTGGACCTTCACGAAGAATTTCACGCATTTCATCCAACGTCATGCGCCCACGCTTATATTCAGGAGCCATTTCCCGTAAAGACTGTAAAATCTTACGTAAATCACCACAATGAGTCTGTTGTAGTTCAATCGCCAATGTATGAATCTGCGCCTTTTCAATGTTTGAATTTCCAATAGTCTGCATAATCATGGGAACAATATCAACTGGTGTTGGGGTACAGATTTGTAGTGCCTTACACCAACGTAGAAAGCCAGCATAGCGCTTTTCCTGCCATTCATTACTAATACACACAATAGCATTTGAACCCTTGTATTCTTTGACCAATCGCAAAAGTTCTGATAAGCCACCCTTATCGCCAACAGACATTCCGTCAATTTCATCCAAAATAATACCTAATGCTCTATGACCCTTTTCGTGAAAGTAATCAGTAATATTTGAGCTCTGCAGTAGTGGTTCTAATGCTTCAGAAACAGCAGCCTTATGTCTGTGTTGACTAGCATTCCATTCAACAACACGTAAACCGGCTGCTTCTAACGCCCTATGAGCCAAAGTGGTTTTACCAATACCTGGTGGTCCATATAAAAATACGGCTGGAGGGTCACGCGGAGCCGGTTTTTTTGCCCAATCAACAATTGTTTTATAAAAATCTTCGTGAATTTGGGTATCCATTAGATATATTTAATCACAAGTTCTTTATATCGTCAAACTTAAGATATCATCATTCAGAGATGATATGATATCTTAATACTAAACATAGTGTTTTTATGGCTTGTCGCAGATGTGAGCCCATGTTAAGCCGCGTGCCTTAACTGCTGCACAAATAGCACCGGTCTTATCTTTAACAGTAGGGTCGTTGCTTACACCGGTTAATCTAAATACCTTTTGTTCATAGTCTGGGTCAGACACCTTAGGCATGTGATTAGGGTCAGATTTAGCCATAGAACCAGGGGTTAAACTTACACCGATAAAATCAACACATACAGCCTCCCTGTCACCTGTTGAAAAGGGACTGGCAAGTGTTAAATAGTCAGGGCACGTGCTTACAAATGGAGGCCATACATCATTGGCTTCACTTGGAGGAAGCTTGAAGAATTTAATCCAGTAGTAAAATATTGCTGCACAGCCAATTAGTGCTACTAGAATTGCCTCAATTTGTTTGCCTTGTTTGTAAAGTACGTAAACACCAAGACCCAGCAAAAGTGGGGTCAAGAATTGGTAAACACGTTCTAGCAGTCTCTTTGTCGCCGGGGCAAATCCCATCTTGTCTCTGTTCTTTATAGGCTATTTTTTCTAAACGCAATAATAACAAAGTTTTTGTAAAACTAGTTTACTATAAACAAAATGGATTAAGATTTCTAATCTACTATCTAGTGTAAAAGTTAATTTTACAGTGCAATTAATTTATCTACTATACATTAATTAAGTTTCTGATATATTAAAGTACATAATTTTAATACAGTTATTATCTTAAAAAGACAAGAACTGAAATAAATAAAAACGCACGTATTTACTGTACGGACAGGCGGGCAAAGCTGCATCCTTGTCCTTGAGCAATACCAGCCAGGTCAATGTAGAAAGTAGCATAGCCAGGGCTCAGGGCAACATCCTGAGAACCAGATACACCGCTGTTGAATCCAATGAAAGTATTAGTTACGGGAAAGGGACCAGATGTTCCGCGTCCGACTACCTGTACCTTACGCAATACACGCTGGTGTCCAGTCCAGACACCATCGGTGGTCTGTCCAGGAACACGAATGGTCTTGCCCATATCACGAAGAAATAGGGCACCTGGGGAATAGCTGACATTGTAGTGAACACCAGCGACCTCAATAGGGTTACCAGATGCATCCAGAGTGTGAAGGCTGGGGTTAAAGGTGGTAATATTCACAAAGAATGCATCTCCCTGGGATGTGTTTTGAGGAGAACGGGACACAGAAGACATACTTTTATATTAGTACGTGTGAAAAAAATTTAAGATTAATACAAATAAATCCAAGTTTTGCCTTCGTTAAATCTGTATAAATATGGTCGGAAGAATAGAATAGACATGTCTCAACCTATTGAGAAACCTTGGATGACCGCAAAGGACAATAAATTTAGAACAGACACAGAACCAATATCCAACAATGGACGTATTAGCTTTGAAGAGCGTCCCGGTACCGGAGGCAGTACCGCAGCAGTTGCTGGATTTGGATGGAGAAGCACAGGAGATGAGGCAGCTAAAGCTGACATGATTCGGGGTAACTGGGAACCTAACGCATTAAATCAGAATTTTTTCAGTCCTGAAAATGTACAAATCATTCAAAATCTAATACGTAGAACAGTTTTTGACCAATCTCCTACACATGATGTTATTGACCCTCAATCTACCGATGACTTGCTTATCATTATGAGGTCTATGTATTTAACATATGGTAGAAATGAACCATATAATATTGCTGGGCAAATTCAAGAATTAAACCAGAGGGTATCAGATTGGTCAGTTCCCAAAATTATAAGTGAAATTTCAATGTATAAGACTTACCGCAAGGATGCTTCAACATTACCAGTGCCCATGGAACGCCCTGTAAATATCAGCCCTGCAGGTACAAAGACTAAGCCCTTCACCAATTTCTTCTAAATTTATCAGTCCATAAATTAATTTCGAAATTCAAAAAATTTATAAATTAATTGTGTAACCGCAAGTAAGTTAATTCTGTATCACTTTATTTTATTACCAGAAACATCAACAACAACCTTATTAGCAATAGCAACAGCAACTCCTTTTTTCACTACCTCATTTGTTGAAAGGTCAAACGCTGTAACTGTATAAAAAGACCCAGATATATCACAGTTGCTATAATTCTTTACATTAGGGTCATTATTATATGAGCCTACATGTGCAACAATATGCTTATCTTTTTTTTCTACAAGGTCCATAATATACTATATATCAATAATAAATGTTTAAATACCATCAAATCAATTTAATCTATCCCCAAACCTGTAAGAACGACCATTGTAATTCATTTCTTCATTTGTTTTCTTGACAAAAATTACACAATTTTGCCCAAATGTCATTGTTGAAATTAGACCAGCAACATCCACAGGTATACTTCTAAGCTCTTTTGAATTTGTCACCCTTGCCTCCAAATTTAAGAATTCACAATTAATTATATCAATAAGAGGTTTTGCACGTTCAATAAACGAATCTTTATGTTTATATCCATATTCTGTTGGATAACCATAAAGATGCCCGTGTTTCCAGTAACTAGTTTCAATATCTTCAACAATATATACACCACCTGGCTCTAATAAATACTTAAAAAAATAGGCAAATGTATCAACTTGGTGTTCAGGAATGTGTGAACCATCGTCAATTATAAAATGAACAGGGCGATTAATCAGACTTAATACTTTAACTAAATCATCTTTCACACTCTGGTCAGCTTTAAAAACACGTGCCCTTTCCTCTTCTAGTTCTACACCAATATCGATACCATATATAAATGCATGTTGAAAATAATTCAGCCACAATTTTAATGAACAATGTCTATGAATTCCAATCTCTAAAATAGCACCAGATATATCGCGAAGACGGTCTAAAAATTGGGGATAGAATCTATCATACCCATGATGTGTAACTTTGTCTGTATTTGCTTCATTTCCTAATAATTTAAAACTGTCCATTATTATATTTAATTAACCCCTCCTTAAATCTTCACACTAACAACATTCTTTGCTCCAACCTCCTTCTTTGCATAAGTGCGCTTCTTGGGAATAGGCTTGACCACACCATCCTGAACCCGCTGCGCCTCCTCAATAATAGACTTCTTCTTAGCACAGAAAGTAGTATAGACAGACTCAAAGTTCTCCAGGTCCGCCAGCCACAACGTCTCAGCAGACTTAGCAGCCAGCGTATCACGCTCCTCTGTTGCTGCTGCCACCTGCTTCCTTAGCTCATCAACAGCAGATGCCTTAATGCGGTCAATGCGAATACGTAGTAGATACTCAAACGCCTTGAGCTCATCGACTGCCTCAGGTGCAGAAAGTGGCGGCAAGCCCAAACCCTTGAGCCCAGCCAGAATCTTGTCATCATCCTGATTGGAAATCACAAGCTTACCATTCAGTATGGACTCAATAAATAGAAGACGCGCCCGTAGCTCTAGAATATCTGCATCCATGCGCTTGAGCTCACACACCTTACGGCGTACATAGGCATCAAGGCGTGTTACATAAAACTCTTGTAGAATCTCACCAACAGACCCGTAACGGTGAATCTTACCCTTTGAGTCAAATGCCACCATGTTAGTAGTTCGAATAACAGAGTTCAACTGAAACTTCTTCTCAAACTCAGCAGGGTACGCCCGCGCCTCATGATAGGAATCATGGTCCATCTTAAGAGTGAAATTTACATCCAGGTCATTGTTGTTGTTCTCAATATCACGCAGTGGCTTCTTATCCTTGGGGTCATCACTGACGTGGTCCTCCAGAAATTGCTTGTACTTCTGAGTCCATGTTCCAACAGGCAGTTCAGTAATCTGGACATGCGCAGCATCATCATCCAGAAACGTGTACTTACCCTTAACAATCCAGCTCTTATCATCTCCCATAGGGGTAATAGCACCACGGAATCCAGACCACCAAGGTGTTAGCTTAACACTCTCTAGTGTCTTAATATCATCACGTAGGCGCTGCTTTAATGCAGATACAATATCAAGAGGATTATGGCTGGGAATATCCGTGCTGAAACCAGTACCGATTCCAACACAGCCATTTACAAGTAGCAGAGGAATCACAGGAAAGTAGTTCTCTGGCTCAACAAACTGACCGTCATCATCCATGTAGCTCAAAATCCCATCATCCTGCTTACTGAATATTGCGCGTGTAATCGCCTCCAGATGAGTATGGATATATCGCGCAGAAGCAGCATCGTCACCACCACTCAAACGTGAACCAAACTGCCCAACTGGCGCCAGAAGATTAATATTATTAGCGCCCACAAAATCCTGCGCCATTCCAACAATCGTAGAAGTCAGTGACATCTCACCGTGGTGATATGCCGCTGTCTCTGAAACATAGCCTGCCAGCTGGGCTACCTTAATCTCACCAACAAGGTTGCGCTTAAGACATGCCCACAGAATCTTGCGCTGACTGGGCTTGAGTCCATCCATAACAGATGGAAGTGAGCGAATGTTATCTGCACTGCTAAAGTGGATTAGCTCATCATTAATAAAGCGGCTGTAACCTGCCTTAACTCCACCAGCCTTAACAGTAAGCTGACGGTTCCTGTCAAAGGTACCCAGCCAAGTCTTGCGGTCATCCGCCTGCTTCTTACTGAAAGCCAGGTTAATAGACTCATCACTAGTAGTGTCCCAGTGAAAGTCCAGTGTATTCATCTGAGCAAAGTACTCACGTGCCTCAACAGCCGTGGAAGTGCCCAGACCCTTATAATACTTGACCTTGTAGCCAGCACCACCACCAGGCTGCGCATCGCGCCATGTCTCAAACTCAGGCTGTGAGAAGAATGACTTGACTACGCCACCCTTGGAAGCCTTCAGCAGTGGTGTCATCATACAACAAATAAAGTCCAGCCTGAGCAGCGATGGCCAATCCGTATGAAACAGATTAATAATCAGCCCCTTGATGTGTGACCCATCTACATCTTGGTCAGTCATAATCATAATACGACCGTAACGAAGCTGCTTAATATCGCTGTAGTTCTTGCCATGAACAAGTCCCAGAATCTGCTTGATATGAGTAAGCTCAGTGTTTGCGGTCTTCTTAGCAGCTGAAATATCCTTTACATTCAGCAGCTTACCCCGCAGGGGAAACACACCGTACTTCTCACGACCAACAACCTTCAGACCTGAAATGGCGGTCGTAGCAGCTGAATCACCCTCTGTAAGAATAAGCGTGCACTCAGCAGACTTTGCCGTACCAGCCCATGTGGCATCCTCCAGCTTGGGAATACCACGAACAGTGGAACGCTTCTTACCATCCGTCTTCTTAGTATCACGGGCATTCTTGGCGTCTAGAGCTGCCTGTGCCTCATCAAGCAGTCCCACCTTGATTAGCTGGTCGCAAAACTTGGGGCTAATCTCAGGCTTGGAACCCCACTTTGACATAGGAGTCGTGAGTGTCTCCTTAGTCTGTGTATCAAAAGCGGGATTAGTAATTGTACTGTTGATGAAGAACACAACAGAATCCTTGAGCATTCCGCTAGTTACATCTAGCTTTGCCTTCTTCTTAGCAATCTCACAAAAGTCAGCTAGCACAGTCTTTGTAATATACTCTACGTGCTTACCTCCGCGGCGGGTATAAATACCATTGACAAAGCTAATGTGACGCTCATCAGGTACCGTATCACCGTGAAGTGACTTGGTTAATACTGCAGCAACCTCCCATCGCTCACCAGACTTCTCATACGCAATAAGCTTCTTCTTGTCACCGTCAGAATCAACAGAAGCACGCTCATCCTCATTAAGGTAAAGAGCCACGTACTTCTGAAATGTATTTACAGTCAGTAGCTTGCCATTAAGATGGACCTTACACTCCTTTCCAGCACAGGCAGCAGCATCCATTACACGACTGCACATGACCTGAATCATGTCAGCGGGAATCTCTGTCGGCACTGAAGTGCCAGACCAATGAAAGCGCGCCAGGTCAGGAACGTAGCTAATCTCAGTATATGGCTTAGCACCACCCTTTGAAATCACAGGCTTGGCACACTTTGTCATATTATCAGACCATACCTGCTTGTACTTTTGACCAGCGCGGTGGTCCATAGTCTCAACAACAAACTCCTTACTGAAAATATTAGCAAGCTTAGCACCGTAGCCATTCTTACCACCCACAATCTTCTCCTCATTCTTATCATAGTTGGATGACGTGAGCAGGTGACCGAAAATCATCTCAGGCACATGCATTCCATACTCAGGATGCTTTCCGACAGGAATGCCATCCCCGTCATTGCGTACAGTAATACGTGTCTTGTCAATAGTCACCCAGATATTCTTAAGGGGTTGAACATCCTCCGCCTTTGAGCCTTGGAGGCGCACACGGTGGTCAAGAGCATTTACAAGTACCTCATCAAATAGCTTATAGAATCCCGGACAAAACTCCATTGCGGTCCAGTTCATGCGTCCGGCACCTTCGTTCCATACCCATCGCTCCTCTGAATGCGTATCAATAGACCCGATATAAGTATCAGGGAGCTCCAGAATGTGCTCACGATGGGTATGCTTCTTATATGCCGCTACGTTTGACATATTTCCTTTATGAATCTAAAATTCAGTTACCCGTTGTCAATTTTTAGTTGATATAAGTAGAAAGCGAAATGCCTAGCATGAGAAACAACCGCAAAAACCGCAGAAATAACCGTAAGTCTGGCGCCGGCTATTTGTCCCCTGCTGAGTTCTTTAACCCCGAAGCCCGTCAACCCTCTTCTACTGCAGCCCCCATAACAAGTGAGCCTACTCCTGGTTGGGTCCGCCCTCCTATGACTGCAACAACAGTCATGTCCCCCAATGTAAAGGGTGGTGCCAGACGCAGCTCTAGACGCAATACGCGTAAGAACAGAAGCAGTCGCAAGAACAGTCGCCGCAATGAACGCCAAAGTCGCAAGAACGGTGGCTTTGCCCCGGCAATCATGGGTAGCTTTGTAAGTAACGCCCACAGTGCAATTGTACCCCTGGTTCTTGCTGGATTATACAGTGTTTTTGGCACAAAGAAGGCTGCCAGCAGTGCAAAGCCTGCCAGCACCCACCGTGCCAAAAAGGGTGGCAAGAGAAATAATCGTAAGAACAATCGTTTTGCCAATAACGCATAAAAAGCACAGCCAATAAACTATCAAACTATCATACTATCATTTTTATTAAATTCAAAAATCAATTACAAAAGCTGATTTTTGAATTGCGGAATTTTTTACCCGCCCTTCTCTCCGGTAAATTCCAAATACCCGCGTTTATTTGGAATTAGCGCTTAAACGTGCGTCAAGAACTTGGTGTAGAACAAAATGGACCCGAACGGCGACTACCTCTTCCGGATTCGCACTGTCAAAGCTGCACCCATTCGTACGCTTTCAGAGGCGCTAAAAGAGATTCTGACAGAGGCAAATATTGAGATTGACCAAAATGGTCTCAAAATCATGGCGATGGATGGTACTCACACAGTATTAGTTCATCTACGCCTACATGCTGACCGCTTTGACGAATACAAGTGTCCTCAAAAATACATTCTGGGAATCAACATGATTAACCTGTTCAAGCTTGTTAAAACAATGTCTAATAATGATTCCCTGGTAATGTTCATGGAAAAGCGTGATACTACAAAAATGGGCATTGTAATTCTCAATGGTGAAAAGCAAATGGAAACAACATTTAATCTAAACCTTATTGAGCTTGATATTAATCCTATTGAAATTCCCCCTGTTCAATTCAGTGCAATTATTACTATGCCATCCCTTGACTTCCAGAAAATCATCCGTGATATGTCAACACTGGGTGAAACAGTGGAAATTACAAGTGCATCAAATCAGCTAATTCTCAAGTGTCGTGGTGACTTTGCTGAACAGGAGACCATTTTCTCAGTTGGTCAAGGAATGAGTGTATCTAAGTCGCACACAGAGATTGTTCAGGGTAATTTCCTACTCAAGCACCTTGTATTGTTCACAAAGTGCACCAGTCTTTGCTCAGACATTTCTATTTACTTGAAAAATGATTACCCTATTATTATTGAGTACAGCGTAGCTGGTCTTGGTGAAATTAAGCTGGCATTAGCTCCCGCCCCATCTAAGCAGTCCCACGGAGGTAAATCCTAACAACTTGGCATTCAATAAGAATTTATTTCCATTATTACCTTAGGGACTAATGGAAATACATAATATAAAAGACGTTTCCGACAAAATTCTAGATGACCTAACAACAGTAATGAATCGTGATTGTCAGGCAGGGAAATTCACCCTTAAAGAAATAAGAGATAAATACTCAAAACATACGGATATATGTTATTTATTTGTTAAAGATGTACCTGTATATTTTCTTCTACTGGATATTTTCCCAAAACAGAAAATAATCTATATACACGATGTATGTAAAAGCAAGGCTCAGGATGTTAAAGGCATTTTTAAATCATCATTGGCATTTTTAACAAGCCACTATTCTAAAAAGGGCTTCAAAAAATTCACATTAGATGCATCAGACAGTACAAAAGAAAGCGGATTGAATCAAAAGGCGCGCATACAAATATTTTCTAAGGCAGGGTTTGTTATTAGTCCAGAAACAGGTCTTTTTAACGAATCTGGTGATTATAAAACAATTAACACAATTGTGTCCCTTACATCTGGAGAAAAAGTCACAATACAAAGTATAAATAAAGTAAGCCCAGAAACCTACAATGTCAAAACAAATACTAACGCTATAAAACAAATTAGTCAAAGTGAAATAGTAAATTGCTATGATGATAATTCGAATCAAATATCATGCCCAATGATGATGATTATACCTAAAAATGCTGGCAAAAGAAAAACTAGAAAGCATCGCGTTTTTCTACAAAAATTGACCAGCACTTAAGTCATAACCACTTATTAAAAAACAACAACAATGGCAAGCACATCAGTTGAAGTCCCTGAAAATTTCCCAGCTGGTCCCTGGTCCTTGTATTATCATGATACACAGGACCAGGTTTGGACTGAGGAGTCATACAAGAAGGTGGCTTCTTTCAATGACTATAAGGTCCTTTGGGGCGCAATTGGCTCTATTGGTTTGGAGAAGTTCAACAATGGAATGTGGTTCTTTATGCGCAATCCCCACCCTCCACTGTGGGAGAATCACATGAATATCCGTGGTGGTTCGTATTGTATTAAGGTAAGTCAAAATCTTTCCTTTGATATCTTCCAGCGTTATATTGCTGCAGCCACGACTGATGAGGTATCTAAGCGCCCTGCAGAGAACAGGATTGTAGGTATTAGCATTAGTCCTAAGAAGGGCTTCCACATTATTAAGGTATGGAACAAGGATGGTAATCATGGCGATATTAAGGACCTTGCACTTCTGGATGAGTCGATTAAGGCATCAGAGGTTCTTTATCGCCCAAACGTGAATCAGCGCATGTAAGCCGAAGGCAACCTTTGGTAGTCGCGCATGTAACCGCGATTTATCCACCACTATTTTTCATACCCGAATAAAAGATGACGTTTCTAATGATAGATTTGAGCGGCATTTGCGCTGGTCTATCACATCAAAAAAGTAATTTAGTACATCTTATCAGATATTGCCACTCAAAAAACATAAAACTAATAAAACCCATTTTTAGATTATGTGGTAGTCATAATAAAGGCAAGGAAATACAGAACGACTTATCTAAATACTATGATTTAGATAAAATATCTGTGAACACTAGTCCATTTCCCTTATATGACCCTATAAAATTCACATATGGGCACAAAATTCCAAAGCGTGAATACAATCGTGGCTTACTGAAAAGTGATGATTTATTCAATAACTTTACCCAAATAGATAATTCATTAAAAGTAACTCTTCCCTATCAAAAGCATGTTATAGAAAAAGCCAAACTAATAGCCAACCAGCTTAATAACAACTTTATGTGCATACATGTTCGTCGTGGTGATAGGGTTACAAGCCAAGAGATAGATAAAGACACACAATCAGATAACATAATCAGGTGTATTAGAAAACAATCACACAAATCAATCTATATTATGACAAATAGAGTAAATGAAATTGCGGCATTAAAAAATATACAGGATTATAATATTTATTTTTACACAGACTTTGAAGTCCTGCGCAATATCGATGACAACTATTATTTATTCTCAGTTGAGAACGCAGTAATGGAACTAGCAAATATACGCTGCTCAACCTTTAAAACAACAAAAACAGCATATTATCATCATTACCTAAGTGAAACACCAGGCATGCAGTAAACTAAACGCAGAAATTAATTATATCAGTTTGAAAATGACGTAATTAATTTTGCTACAAATTTTTATTAGGCAGTTCCATAAAATGCCTTCATCAAGCGACCTTCATCGTAATCGGCTGGAGATTCTGGTATATTATTGGGATTCAAATGACAAAGTTCACTACAGTATAGAAAACAGCGTTGTTGTGAAGTTGCGCTATCATAACCAGCACAGTTTAATTTATGTGGACATATATCTAAGCAGCGACTTTCTGGATTCCGATAATAAGATGTAAAATTAAACAAGGTACCAAAATACCGATATACATATGCCGAACCTACTATTAATGTGACAAGACAAAGTCCAACAATAAATATATATCTTAGATTATACATCCCCCTATTTAAGTTCAGGAAATTTACCCAATGTACCAGAGAATTCCATTTGGTCACCCATTTTACTATATACTGTAAAATCGGCATCTGTCCAATGATGTAGTTTTCTAGTAGATATACAGAAAGCTGCCATTAGTACAGTTAATGGGGGCGGTTCACTAGCCCTATATTTAGTCCCCTCTATAAAATCATCCATATTTACAACATTGTTGCCGTTTTTGAATTCAAAACTTAAAAATGGAAGTTTCTTGGCATTAGCCCCTGCGTTTTTAGTTAAAAATATGCCGTCATATATCCAGCATGAATCTACATCATCTATATCCATAACTGAGCTATTTGAAAACTGTCCATTATTTAAAATATACCATAGTGGTTCAGCTGTGCATACACGATAAACATCTTTGGAAGTTACAAAAATTCTCTGTGCCTTATCTACAAAGTAATTTAATACATCAAAAATCGGATTAATAATATATAAATAATTCATATCTATGTATTATCTATTTTTAGAAGCTTTAGGTTATTAATCATGGTCATGCGCCTGCCCAGTATTGTAAATATCAATAATATCATCAATGGCAGGATTTTCAACATAGGTATATTCAGGTTCTGGTACCATAGGTTTATCTTCGGGAAGACCAAAGGCTTTTCTTACATATTTATTTGAAATAGTCTCACGTATTCCGCCTTCAGGTCCATTCCAGTAACGAGCATCAGTTGAAATAAGCTGTGTTATTATTAAAAAAGAGATAATAGCTACAAAAAAGAAAGGCACTATAGCTAATAAAAGCCATGCTGCTAGGTCAAATCCTAAGGAGCAAAGAAAGTATATTAAACCTGCACCAATAACAGTCATGATGCCATTAATTATAGCAATATTAACTTTTGACTGTGTCAAATTATATGTTATTAGTGCAGCTTGAAATATCAAAAAAAGTAATAATGGTTTACACATTGATTCAAGCATATCTGTTAGACCCATATGCCCCTAATTTATTTATAGATTTTAATTGAATACTGGCTTGCCATCTATGTAAGTACCGACCTTGTGACCACACTCATCATTAGGTAGATACTGGTAAATATCTTCTGTTAGCTCATCCTTCCAATATGTAACCTTCTTAATACGAACAGGAACAAGCTGTAGCTCTTCCTCCTCCTCTTCAACCTCCTCCTCCTCTTCAGCCTCCTCTTCAACCTCCTCTTCCTCCTCCTCCTCAGCCTCCTCCTCCACCTCATCATCCTCAACTTCCTGCTCCTGCTCCTGAACAGTCGTAGTATTCAATGTAGAACCAATCCGTGTATTAAGGGGATGATTTGAGTCTAGGGCTTGCGCCTGCGACTGCTCTTGTGACTGCTCCTGCTCAGTCTCCGAAATAACAAGCTTCACGGCATCATCCTCTTGCTGCTGCTTTACATTCATAGTTCTCAGATAGTTATGTACTGTAGAAAGAGGTACTAGCTCAGGCATAGAACTAGCATTACTCACAGATGATGCAGCATCAATATCAAAGCGGCTTTGTTGATACGGAGGACATGACCAAGGCTTCTGTTGCTGGTCAACAATTGTTGTATCAAGAATATCAGAAAATGCCTTAACAGCATCCTCAGAGCGCCGCTCAGAAGCAGCAAGTGCCATACGAAACATCCCAACAATAAGCTTCTTAGATTCATTCATATTCAGCGGCATTTATACTTATTTTTAATAAATGTAAGTACAAATATTTCACACTTCATTTTTTATGCCAAAATCGCATTTTTCTGTATATTCATTACAAACTCCAACGTGCTTTCCTTTCCTGCTATAGGCTTGGAGCGACGCAGCCGCAGCCCCTGTGCCCCAGGAGCATTTAGACGACGTGCCTCAGTAGGAACAAATACATTTCGCAATGATTGGTCGTAAAAATCAATAGGCTTAGTATCCATAGTTTGAATAATAGAAACCATAGGAGGTGTCAACACATCAATGCGCAGTTTCTTCTCATGAATAATTGCACGAAACTCACGAATGTCCATAGAGCCCCCAAAAATACGAAGCACCTCACGTTTAGGAGCACTGCGTATGCCAGTTGATGAACCAGCCTTAATTTCTGCATCAAGGGTGTACAATGAGTTTAACATTGCATAGCGCTCCCACTGAATATTTGAGTCCAAGCGCTCATAAAATAAGTAAGAAACAGAACACTCAGGACTACAGAAATTACCATAAACTTGCCATACAGATTCCTTAATGTCAGAGGGAATTACACAGGGAACAGAATCAAAAGGATGGCAGCACCAAAAGCAATAGCAATCAGTTCGGTCAGGTAGCTTCTGTACGCGGTTAGAGTCCTGAAATTGAACCATCAGACGTTCACTGTAATGTGCAGTCAAGGAAGACTTGTAGGGTGCCTCAAAATGACGTACATCGTTAATACTGGTAGTTTCAGGAAGCTTCTGAGGCGCAGATTCCCCACGGTCCTCGTTCAGGTAAGACATATTATCCTTAATATCATAAGGCATTGGAAGATTTGGGTCATACTTTGGCGCAGGATTAGTTTCTAGCTCAGATTCAACCTTGGCATTGGAAA
>Ga0114958_10001882_pt1 | contig 16163 bp, 12 predicted proteins | sample C_130208_EF_Meta_FD_89577 | JGI IMG/M metagenome (GOLD analysis project Ga0114958, IMG submission 89577) | Freshwater microbial communities from Lake Croche, Canada to study carbon cycling - C_130208_EF_MetaG | ecosystem: Environmental > Aquatic > Freshwater > Lake | place: Lake Croche, Canada...
ATGCCATAAAAAATACCACTAAAAAGTGGAGATGCGCCAAAACCAAATAACTCTTTAAAAAAATAGACCAATGATGGCATGATCCAAATCAATGCTAATCCAATCGAATTTCTTAAATGAGTAAATGAATCAGTATGCAAAGGGATAAAAGAATTGAAATGTAACTTCCAAAGATAAGTAATATAGCAGAAATAATCAGAAAAAATAGACTTTAAAGGTGTGATTCCGTTTGGATTCGAACCAAAGACCTACTGCTTAGAAGGCAGTTGCTCTATCCAACTGAGCTACGGAACCAAAATAAAAAGTCAATTTATTTAATTGTGATTAACACTCCTAAATAAATTGACTATGTCGGGGTGGCAGGATTCGAACCTACGACCTCTTGGTCCCAAACCAAGCGCGATACCGGGCTACGCTACACCCCGAAAAAACACTGCGGAGAGAGAGGGATTCGAACCCTCGGTACCGTTGCCAGTACGACAGTTTAGCAAACTGTTCCTTTCGGCCTCTCAGGCATCTCTCCTAGTATTTAAGAGAGAACAAAAATAATAATAATATTTAGAAATGCCACATAATCTGCAAGATTTATTAATTTAATTTAAATCTAAGACGGAAACCATTTTACCTTCCAAGGTAGTTTTTTCCATCAATGCCAAATCAATACTTCTAGCAGCTTCCCTACCCTCTGATATGGCCCAAACAACCAATGATTGACCTCTACGCGCATCACCAGCAATAAATATTTTACTATTGGCTGATTTATAATCTAAGCCTGCTTGCAAATTACCTCGCTCATCCAAGAGTACCCCTAAATCAGTTAATTCGGAAACAATATTTCCATGATCCGTATGTAAAAATCCAGCAGCTATAAGGGCTAAATCACAAGGAATCTCTCGAATATTACTTACTTGAGACTCCATTTTACCATCTTTAGCTATATACGTAATATCTCCAATAACCAAGGCTTTTAAATTACCTTGGTCATCCTTGACAAATTCCTGTAAGGCAATCGACCATAAACGATTAACACCTTCATCATGTGATGTAGATGTGCGTAATATAGTAGGCCAATTTGGCCATGGTGTATTCGTTGCGCGTTCCATTGGCGGCTTTGGCATTACCTCTATCTGGGTAATCGATGTAGCCTTATGTCTGTTTGACGTACCTACACAATCCGATCCTGTATCTCCACCACCTATCACAACAACATGTTTCCCTGTAGCCAAAATATCACCTAATGGATATTTTTCGCCTTTGTGGTTTACTTCTACCGGAATATTAGAAACACGTTTATTTTGTTGGGATAAAAATTCCATCGCCGGAAAAATCCCAAAGGCATCATTTCCAGTAGCAGAAATTAATCGTGGTGTCGTAGAACCTGTCGTTATCAGAACAACATCAAAATCAGCATGCAATTTTGAAATTTTAATGTCAGTACCAATTTGACAATTCGTCACAAATTGAATCCCCTCCTTTTCCATGACTTCAATTCGCCTTGAAACTACCGATTTATCTAATTTGAAATCGGGTATCCCATAACGTAATAATCCTCCTGGGCGATCAGCACGCTCATAAACGGTAACCCAATGTCCTGCCTTATTTAACTGACTTGCTGCCGCCAAACCTGCTGGTCCAGATCCCACAATCGCCACCGTTTTGCCACTACGCTTGGAAGGAACTTTAGGAATGACCCAGCCTTCAGTAAAGGCTTTCTCAATAATTGATTTTTCAATTAATTCAATAGCTACTGGAGGCTTATTAATTCCCAACACACAAGAGGATTCACATGGTGCAGGACAAATACGACCCGTAAACTCAGGAAAATTATTCGTTGAACTCAATATTTCATAGGCATACTTCCAATTTTGTTCATACACCGCATCATTAAATTCAGGAATAATATTACCCAATGGACATCCACTATGACAAAATGGTGTTCCACAATCCATGCACCTGCTAGCCTGCGCTTCTGTATCAGATTGACTTTGTATGAGCTCAATCTCTTTATAATCCTGAATACGTTCTTCAACTGCCCTTTTAGGCGAGGTTTTACGTTCAACTTCCAAAAATCCGTTTGGCTTCCCCATCAAAACTTATTTTAAATCAATTTGAATATCTTTATATACTTTATTTTTATCCCCCAAAACATCTGAAATCGATAGATTTCGAGTAGACAAAGCATTTTTATAATCCACTGGTAATACCTTTTTGAACTGACTAACCAAAGCCTCTAAATTATCAAGCACGTATTTACCTTTTACAGAGTTTGTATAGGCCACATGTTTTTCTACATACATACGGATAATATGTTTGTCTTCCTGGCTTAACTCTGTAATTTCTACCATTTCCCGATTAACCTTAGCCTCAAAATCATTACGCTCATCTAAAATATACGCAACTCCTCCAGACATTCCCGCACCAAAATTACGCCCAGTAGCCCCAAGGATAATCACCAATCCTCCAGTCATATACTCACATCCGTGATCACCTATACCTTCCACCACAATTTTTGCCCCTGAATTCCGCACACAGAATCGTTCACCCGCCATACCGGCTAAATAAGCTTCTCCTGAAGTCGCTCCGTAAAACGAAACATTTCCTACAATGCTATTTGTAGAAGCCACAAAATTGGCTTCCCTAGATGGATAGGCGATAATGGTTGACCCACACATCCCTTTTCCAATATAATCATTTGCATCCCCCTCAATCTCCAATTGTAAACCTTTTACAGTAAATGCCCCAAAAGATTGACCCGCAGTACCCGTAAATTTAAATCGAATACTACCTTCAGGTAATCCTTTTTCGCCGAATTTTTTAGTTATTTCATTGGACAAAATAGTACCCACCGAGCGGTTCACATTAATAATAGCTAACTCTCCAAAAACTTTATCTTTTAAATTTAAAGCGTCTTTGGATAATTCCAATAGTTGCCAATCCAATTGTTCCGCTAACCCATGATCTTGATCCTCGAACTTAACTACAGCCACATGATCTTGATTATCAGCTAATGTTAAAATCGGTGATAAATCTAAATGTTTGAATTTCCAATGCGATGACAAATCGGCCATTTCTAATATATCCACTCGACCCACCATTTCTTCTAGTGTCCTAAAACCTAATTCAGCCATTATTTCACGTAATTCTTGTGCTAAAAAGTGAAATAAATTAACCACATGTTCAGGCTTTCCCGTATATAAGGCCCGCAATTCCGGATTTTGAGTAGCCACCCCTACTGGACAAGTATTTAAATGACATTTACGCATCATAATACATCCCGCCGTTACCAATGCTGCAGTAGCTACCCCAAATTCCTCAGCTCCTAACAGGGCTGCAATGGCAATATCCCGACCCGTCTTAATTTGACCGTCCGTCTGAATCGTCACACGGCCACGTAATTTATTCTTAACCAAGGTTTGATGCGTTTCAGCCAAACCTAATTCCCATGGTAAGCCAGCATGACGAATCGATGATAAAGGAGAAGCTCCTGTTCCACCATCATAACCCGCAATTAAGATATGATCAGCATGTGCTTTGGCAACTCCGGCTGCAATCGTACCGACGCCCGCCTCAGACACCAGTTTTACAGAAATTCGTGCTGCGCGATTCGCATTCTTTAAATCAAAAATCAATTGAGCTAAATCCTCAATCGAATATATATCATGATGCGGCGGAGGTGATATCAAACCTACCCCCGGTGTCGAATGACGCGTTTTACCAATCCAATCATCTACTTTATGACCAGGTAATTGCCCACCTTCCCCCGGTTTAGCTCCTTGGGCCATTTTTATTTGTAATTCAGTGGCATTCGTTAAATAATGCGCTGTAACGCCAAACCTGCCAGATGCTACTTGCTTAATTGCCGAATTCATCGAATCTCCATTAGCCATTTTTTCAAAACGAATTGGATCTTCACCACCCTCACCAGTATTCGATTTGCCTCTAATACGGTTCATGGCGATCGCTAACGTTGTATGCGCTTCATATGAAATGGAACCAAAAGACATGGCACCCGTTGCAAATCGTTTTAAAATACCTTCGATTGGCTCAACTTCATCAATCGAAATACTTTGACCACTTTTAAATTTCAATAAACCTCGTAAGGTTATAGCCTTGTTCGTTTGGTCATCGATAAGTTTAGTGTATTTTTTATACACTGAATAATCATTTGTCCTCGTTGCTTGTTGCAACAAATGAATCGTTTGCGGATTAAATAAATGCTCCTCTCCCCTTTGTTTCCATTGGTAAATACCACCAACTTCTAGTTTCGGATGATCAGATTTCAATAAATTATATCCTGAACTATGTTTGATTAAGGCCTCTTTAGCGATTGTATCCAAATCAATACCCTCAATTCGCGAAATAGACCCAGTAAAATATCGGTCAACTACCTCTTTACTAAATCCTAAAATTTCAAAAATTTGAGCACCTTGATACGATTGCAAGGTGGATATTCCCATTTTTGAGAATATCTTTAATAATTCACCATTTACAGCTTTGATGTAATTATATTCTAACTTTTCATAACTTAAACTTGCATCGACCCAAGCATTATCTTTCATCGATTTTAAGGTCTCAAATGCCATATAGGGATTTATAGCTGAAGCTCCATAGCCAATTAACGTAGCGAAATGATGCGTTTCCCAAACATCACCTGCTTCCAAAATGATACCTACTTTGGCGCGTTTTTTAACCCGAATCAAATGATTATGAACAGCTCCTAAAGCTAATAAGGAAGGAATAGGCGCATGCGAAGAATCAATTCCACGATCAGTTAATAAAATTATCGAATACCCATCATCCACTGCATCTTCCGCATATTGACTAATCCGATCTAATGCTTTTTTCAATACACCATCTTCCCCCGTTGACTTAAAAGTCATATGAATAGATTTGGTTTGGAAATTCTCATGATCTATCCAGCGAATTTTTTCGACTTCCTTATTTCTCAAAACAGGCTGTTGAATCTCAATTTGCTTACAATGACTCGGACCTTCCTCTAATAAATTTGACAAACCACCAATATCAGTTAATAATGACATAACCATTCGTTCTCGAATAGGGTCGATAGGTGGATTAGTAACTTGAGCGAATAATTGTTTGAAATAACTAGATAAATGTTGCGCTTTATCAGATAATACAGCTAAAGGTGTATCAATGCCCATGGATCCCAATGCCTCTTTTCCGGTTTCGGCCATTTGAGTTAATACCACCCGAATGTCTTCTGTGGTAAATCCAAATATTTGTTGACGTGAAATGATTTCCAAAGCCTTAGGTTGACGATATTCGCTTCCTGCCTCAGGTAAATCCTCAACACGGATTTTATTCTCGCGCAACCATTGTCCATACGGTTGTTGTTGGCATATTTTCTCTTTTAATTCTTCATCCGGAATAATTCTCCCTTGCTCCATATCGACCACAAACATTTTTCCCGGTTGAAGACGTCCCTTGGATACAATACTAGCAGGATCTAAATCTAAAACACCTGCTTCAGAAGCCATAATCACATGATCATCATCCGTCACCCAGTAACGAGATGGACGTAAACCATTACGATCTAAGGTAGCCCCAATCATTTTACCATCAGTAAATGAAATACTCGCTGGACCATCCCAAGGCTCCATCATGGCAGCATGATATTCATAGAAATCCTTTTTATATGATTCCATTGCTTCATTTCCATCCCACGCCTCAGGAATTAACATCATCATGACATGTGGAAGAGAACGACCACTTAGGTATAATAATTCAATCGCATTATCTAAAATAGCCGAATCCGATTGACCTAAACTACAAACGGGCAGAATCATGTCTAATTCTTCCTGAGAAAAATACTTACTCGAAAACAAAGCCGATTGCGCTTGCATCCAAGAAGAATTACCTTTCACCGTATTAATTTCACCATTATGAGCAATGAAGCGGAAAGGCTGGGCTAATTTCCATTCTGGGAACGTATTCGTAGAAAAACGTGAATGCACAATCGCAAGTGCTGAGGTAAAATTCTCTTGGGCTAAATCAGTGAAATAACCTGGTACTTGCAGGGTAGTCAACATCCCCTTATAGATAATTGTCCGACAAGAAAGCGAAGCAAAATAAAATTTATTCTCTAATGCAGGAATGGTCTCATTTAAAAGTCTCGTAACATATTGACGAAATACATACAGTTTACGTTCAAAATCAATTTCAGAATCACAGGTAGAAGGTCTTTCGATAAATAATTGTTGAATCGATGGCTCCGCCTTCCCTGAATCAGCCCCTTGGATATCTTCATGATCCACAGGGACGATGCGGTAACCTAGCACTTTTAAAGATAGCTTTTTAGCTTTACGCTCAATAACTTCTTTACATTCCTTAATTAAAGTTTCCTGAGAAGGTAAAAAAACCATTCCAACCCCGTAATTCCCCAATGAAGGAAGGGAAAAGCCTAATTTTCTGGACTCTTCCAACAAAAATTCATGAGGTAATTGCAACAAAATTCCTGCTCCATCTCCCGAATTTGGATCACAACCACATGCACCCCGATGATCCATACGAATCAACATTTTAATCGAATCCTCAACAATGCGGTGAGATTTAATTCCCTTTAAACTGGCCACAAAACCAATTCCACACGCATCATGCTCAAATTCTTTTCGGTACAAACCCTTTTCGGTATGGTTATTCATATGTTAATATAATTATTTCAATAAAAAACTAAATATAATCCTAAAAATAAAATAGATATAAATCTACTGTTTTCAGATTCTAAAGACAGCTATTTTAAATTTACTCAAAAATTAATTTGGCTAAAATCAATATAAACAAAATATTATATTGTTTGCATATATTCGAAAAACAAGAATAAAATATCTTGTCAAAATACAATTAATATCAATAATCTTCCCCAGTATCCGTAAATTCGGACCCATACTCTTCATCTTCCTCTCCTCCATCTTCAAAATCATTTTCTAAATCATTTAAATAAATGGCATCAATTGCTTCCTGAACCGTATTTAATAAGTTTAAATTTTCGATTTTAGCTTGATCTAATCGATCTTGAATGTCTTCGTTTTTGGTAACAACAGCAAATAAGCCTAATTCATTCGTACATATTTTAGTACCCTTACGAATGGCAGAAACACCATATCCATCAAGTTCTTGAACCTGTGCCATATTTAAAATAATATTGGCATATTCTTTTTTGAATAAAAAACGAATGGCTAATTCAAGCTCTTCATAATTTGATTGCACTAATTCACTGGATTTCCAATCAATCCGTGCATAACTATCATTTTGTTCAAGGGTATAATGGTTACTAGTTGACATGTTTTAAATAGGATATAACATTTGAATAAATTCTTTCTTCTAACTTCTCTTGAGGTTCTTTGACAAACGTTAATCCTGTAATTTCCTCATAAAGCAATATATAGCGATTCGAAATTTCCTCGACAAATTCATCTGTAATTGGTGGAATAACTTGTCCTTCTTTCCCTTGAAAATTATTTTTGATTAACCATTCGCGCACAAATTCTTTTGATAATTGCTTTTGTGGCATACCTTGGGATAATAAATCATCATAAGGCGCTAGATAAAAATATCTGGAAGAATCAGGTGTATGAATTTCATCCATTAACATCACCGAACCTTCGAAAATGCCAAATTCATACTTTGTATCTACTAAAATCAAACCCTTTTCTTTAGCCATTTCAGTACCTCTTGCAAAGAGCTGATGGGTTATTTTAATCAATTGATTCATAATTTCTTCAGATACAATTCCTTGAGAAAGAATTTGGTCTATCGAAATATCTTCATCATGGCCTTCAGAGGCTTTTGTGGTAGGTGTAATTATAGGTTGAGGTAATCGTTGATTTTCAATTAAACCCTCTGGCAATTGTACCCCACAAACTATACGTTTTCCCGATTTGTATTCACGCCACAAATGCCCGACCAAATAACCACGAATAACCATTTCAATCGGAATAGGTATACATTTATACCCGAATGAAGCATTAGCGTCTGGCATGGCAATAAGCCAATTGGCTACAATATCTTGGGTAGCCTGTAAAAAATGAGAGGCTATTTGATTCAGAACTTGACCTTTATAAGGAATTAAACGAGGAAGAACGACATCAAATGCTGAAATTCGATCAGAGGTAATCATCAATAATTGATCTCCTATGCCATACACATCACGCACCTTTCCTCGATAAAAAGAGGTCTGATCTGGAAATTGAAAGGTTGGCTGTGAAACTTGCATATTTTAATAATTTAATAATTTTTCTTTTTTCTTCATCAAATCTAAAACTAAAATGGCGTCATTGGGATCCATTTTTGCTTTTAAGTGATTTGATTCAGCTAAATGCTTGTGTGAACTAGTCGGTATTCTTGGATGACCTTGGTTTAAATACGCATATATTTCAAATAGTTTAATTAATGAATCATTCGAAGAGTCGTCCAGAATTCCAGCCTTAAAATATGCTTTTGCATGTAAAAAATCAAATTTCCGACCTAACAAAATACCTTTTTCCGATTTTGTCAATTGTTCATCCATATTACTCATTGGAATTTTACCAATTGGGAACTTTAAAGACAAAATATAGGCAATATCCGTTATTTGTGGATTATTGAAAATATGTTCTTGCTGAATTCGCTGAACTTTCCAATAAGATTCCTTATATAAACCTAATTTTACTAATTCATTAATTTCTTGAACTTTTGAATTATATTGTACACTACCACCCAAAAATATTAGTTGGTAAAAAAGAAATAGGCTATATAAAAGCGTTGAAAACAAACCTAATATTTTATTATTTGAAATGACAATAATGCTTCACTGAGTAATAATAGGGCTAACAAAATTAACAAATAAAGATGCAAATTTGAGCTAAAACCTAAATATTCTTGTTGGGAAAGACCCACTCCTCCCCGATATTCAATCCAAGAATCTTTTGAATAATTCACATAAAGTCCTTCTTTCTTCCCTCCTAAGGAATTTAAATCGCTTTCAACATTTGTCCTAAATAAAGTCAAATGTTTGAAATCCTTGTTTTTAATATAATTAATAAAGGAATTATACGAAGTGGGGGGTATTAATAAACCTGGTTTATGACGTTCCTTGTCATAGCCAAACAAGGAATACGTACCGAATTGATTTGAGATTGAATTTGAAAAATTGACAAAATCGGATTCATCAAATTGAGTTTTATTCAAATCAGAATAAACCCATACAGCATTAAACGATGACTGATTTGGGCGAAATTCTAACTCATTTGATTGAATATAAAATTGAATGACTAGATATAGGAATAGGTTAATTGAACAAAAACGAATGATAAATTTAACCATAATAAGGCCTGAAATGCGAAATCGAACACGATTAAATGATTGAAAGCGATATGCAATCAAGCTGTAAATCAGCAGCAATATCAAATTAAAGAATACAAAATAGCTTAGGTAATTCATTAAATCAGCTTTTAACAATTAAAAGTAAATTAGTACTTTTACATTTTTACTTGCAATATTTTCATGGAGATTCACAAAAGTAAGCGTTTAGATCATTTAAAATACGAAATCAGAGGACCGGTTTACGAAAAAGCTTTAGCGCTCCAAAATCAAGGATATAAAATAACTTCCCTAAACATTGGCAACCCAGCCTCTTTTGGTTTCGAAACGCCTGATGAAATAATTCACGATATTATTGTAAATATTCGGAATGCGCAAGGATATGTGGATTCGAGAGGTCTATTCGCAGCCCGAAAAGCGGTGATGCAATATTATCAAAATCAAGGAGTTAAAAATATCTTGATTGAAGATATCTATATAGGAAATGGCGTTAGTGAATTAATTTCATTGGTTATGATGGCTCTTTTAAATGCCGACGATGAAATTCTAATCCCCTCTCCGGACTATCCGCTTTGGACAACGGTCGTAGGTTTAGCCGGTGGGAATGCCGTACATTATTTATGCGATGAGGCAAACGAATGGAATCCTGACTTGGCCGATATGGAAGCCAAAATTACTGATAAAACGAAGGGAATTGTATTAATTAATCCAAATAACCCGACCGGAGCGGTCTATTCTAAAAAAATAGTAGATAGTATCATCGCTTTAGCTGAAAAACATAAATTAATTCTATTCTCAGATGAAATTTATGATAAAATCATTTTTAATGACGCCAAACATCATTCAGCAGCTGGATTATGTGATGACATATTAATCGTTACGATGGGAGGCCTATCCAAAAATTACCGTGCGGCAGGATTTCGTGGGGGATGGATGATTTTAACAGGGGCCAAACACAAAGCTAAATCTTATATTGAAGGTCTGAATTTTTTATTCAGCACCCGTTTGTGCGCGAATGTGATTACACAATTTGGAATTCAAACGGCATTAGGTGGTTATCAATCTATTGACGATTTAGTCAAGCCAATGGGCCGCCTTCATCGACAGATGGAGCTCGCTTACGAAAAATTAATTTCGATTCCTGGCGTCTCTTGCGTTAAACCTAAAGGCGCATTATACCTTTTTCCTAAAATTGATTTATCTCAATTCAACTTTGAAGACGAAAACCATTTTGTCATGTCTTTGTTAGAAGAACAAAAGATTTTAGTGGTAGGTGGAAGAGGTTTTAATTTTGAAGCAAAGGATCATTTCCGTATTGTCTTTTTACCACATGTCGAGCAGTTGAACATTGCTTTAGATAAAATAGCCACGCATTTTAATAATTATCGAAAATGACATTTGATCAATTTTCTCGTAAACAAAAGTTATTCATTTTCCTGTTTGGATTATTTCTAACCAATGCCATTGTCGCAGAAATTATTGGTGTAAAAATCGTGAGTATTGAAAAGTCTTTCGGATTCCAACCTCTCGGTTTGTTAACCTGGTGGGGAGAAAAATGGGATTTAAATCAAACGGCTGGCGCCTTAAATTGGCCTCTAGTGTTTATTACGTCGGATATTATCAACGATTATTTTGGAAAAAAGGGGGTGAAATTCATATCTTATACAACAGCCATTTTTATCGCCTTTGCATTCTTTATTATTTATTTGGCAACGATACTCGTACCTGCCGATTTTTGGTTAGCCGTTAATAAAGACCTAAATATTAATACCGCTTTTAGTTTAATATTCAGACAAGGACTTGGCATTATCATCGGTTCCTTATCCGCCTTTTTGGTAAGTCAAATCATTGACGCAAGCGTTTTTGAAAAAATCAAAGGGAGAACGGGGAATAAAAATATTTGGTTGAGGGCTACTGGATCTACGTTAATAAGCCAACTCATCGATAGTTTTTTAGTGATCGGTATAGCCTTTTATTTATTTGGCAACTGGACCATTGGTCAGTGGATGAATGTATCGCTAAACAATTACTTATATAAATTTGTAGTCGCTATTTTATTTACTCCCCTACTCTATTTAGCACATTATATTATCGAACAGTATTTGCGAAAGGAAAATTAATATCTTCTTAAATTATCTAGGATAATTGCTGTCGAAATAGCCACATTTAAAGATTCAGCCATTCCAATACGAGGAATACTTATCGAATCAGTGAAAAAAGGCAAAAGATTTGGGCGGATTCCAACAGACTCATTGCCCATTACTAAAAAGCCAGCAGAAGGAAATGAATAGGAATAGATAGATACACCCTCTAGTTTTGCGGCAATCACTGGTAAATTGACCTGTTTTTTAAAGAACTCCTCAAGTTCAGTATACAAAAACTTGATTCGAGAAAAAGAACCCATACTAGCGGAAATAACCTTGGGATTATAGAATTCTGTAGAATCAGATGACAAAATTAATTGTTTTACGCCATACCAATCACAAATTCTGATAATAGTCCCTAAATTACCTGGATCCCGGACACCATCTAAAACCAAAGTAATTTGGTCATCAAAGCGAAAAATAGGTAATTCATAAAAAACTGACTGAACTACCGCGAAACCGAAGGTGTTTGTTGTCAAGCTGGATAATTTAAGTAGCTCCTCCTCTGAAATAAATACTATTTTTACACTCTTTATTTGATCAAGAAATTTAGTTTGTGTTTCATTTAAAACAAGTAATTTTATACAAAAATGCGAGGAGAATAATTCTTGAATTCCTTTTTCACCTTCCACCAAAAATAAATCCGACTCCTTACGTCCTTTTTTAGAATGTAGGGAATTAATTAACTTTATTTGTTTATTCGTTAGCATCCTTTGAAATTAAGATCCAAAATTATTCTTTCTTGTTTGGCTTTCCTCCTGTTTTCATGTGGAGGCTATTCAACTTATGTGATTCAAAAGCCAAGTGTCAATCAGATACGAATTTTCGGTAATAAAAATTTAATTACCGAAGATATTCGGACAAATATAGCGGGTTTAAAAGAAAGCAACACTAGATATATATCCCTACGTTATAACTCATATCTTCAACATAAAAGGAATTTCAAAGATTCTATTCACAAAAAGCAGTCCTTTATTCGTTTTTTCAAAAAAACACCAAGTCTTTTTATAGAAAATGAAATCGAATTAAATGTACAGGCTTTAAAAAAGTTTTATCGATCGAAAGGATATATTAAGAATAAAATAAGCTACTCAATTGATACTATAAAAACATTAAAAAACGCCTATAATATAAATTATTACATTCAAGAAGGTCCAGTAAGTGAATTTACCAAAAAAGATTCTGTTTCAATTAATAATCCAATTTTAGCTAAAGAAATTCAAAAGTATTTACAAAAGGAAAGCCTTATTCGCGCTTTTAAAACCCTTGAACTAGAAATAATCAAAAAAGAAAAAGAAGGTTTAGCGAATTATTTGAAAAACAAAGGTTACTTCTACTTTTCCACTGATGCCATCGGGATTAAAATCAATGATTTAAAGGACACAAGTCTTCAAAAAATCAGTTTAGTTTACACCATTCCTGACTTTAAGGCTAATCAACAAAATAACGTTTATGATCGTTTATTTCGTTATGGACCTGTAGATTTCCGAGAAAATGAATACCTCGACGATGTAAATGCATCGAGCATCAACAAAATATCTAGTTCTTCTACCCCATTAAAGAACATAGTTAGTATTAAGGAGAATGATTTATATTCAATTGACAAACTAAATTATAGCCTCCAAAATATTTATGAAACAGATCAATTTAAATCCGTTTCTGTACAATTTGACACAATAAGCACACGTATTTTCCCAAAAATAGAATTAGTTAGAAACGATAAATACAATTTAAGTTCGGAATTAGGTGGTAGCTCTTTTCGCGGTATTCCGGGACCTTTTATTACGAATTCTCTAAAAATAAGACGTGTATTTTCTGATTTAGACTTTTTAGAATTTTCAGGAAGACTTGGCTTTGAAGCACAAGCAGGTTTTATTAATACCGATGTAACGAGAAAAAATTTAGAAATCAATTTAGGAGCTACCGCTAATTTCCCCACCCTATTTCTTCCTAAGGCCATAAAATTTCAATTAGGTGATTATTATGGTGCAAAAACACAAATAGGACTTGGATACGATTACATCGACCGACCTGAATACAATCGAACAAATTTTAAAGTTTTTCAAAAGTATATATGGCGTAAATCTACATTTACCTTTTTCCAAATGTCCCTTTTGGATTTAAACGTATTAAATACCAATTATCCAAATACCATTACATCCCAGTTATTTCAAAATTACTTAGAAGATCTGCGCATCAAAGGCAATAACCTATATCGAAGCTTTAACCCGAGTTTTGTGTCTAGTGTTAACTTCGCATATATACATCGGACATTTTTACCTTCCAATGGATTAGTAGAAGGAAAAGCCTTAACCATGGCCATTGAATCTGGAGGAACGAGTTTAAATCTATTAACAGATAATAAAATAAAGTTTGTTGAAAACCTACTAGGCAATAATCAAAACATGCAGTTTTACCGGTATCTACGGTTCAACTTGGATTATCGAAAATATCACTTTATAGGTCTTAAAAGAAAGTCCCAAATTGCATATAAGTTTATTGGTGGTGTTGCCTACGCGTATGGGGCAGAAAATGACTTTCAATTACCCTATGAAAAGAATTTTTTCATAGGAGGTCCTAGTAGTTTACGCGCATGGAAACCTAGAAGATTAGGCCCTGGAGCATATCAAGCCGGCTCGACATTAATCGAGCAACCAGGGAGTGTTTTATTAGAGGGTTCAATTGAATATCGTTTCAATATGTTTAAATTTTTAGGCGATATGAATGGTGCATTTTTCATAGATGCAGGAAATATATGGTCACTCACGGATACTCCGAATGAAAGTGGCAGGTTCAAGGTAGATTCATTTATAAATCAAATAGCAGTAGGAACTGGTTTTGGGCTTCGTTGGGATTTTAATTATTTTTTACTTCGCCTTGATCTAGCCACGAAAGTAATTAATCCGGCAAACCCTATGAACAAAAAATGGGTATTCTCCGAAACTTCATTTAGTTCAGGAGAAAACCCAATTGAATTTAATATCGGAATTGGTTATCCGTTTTAAATTATTTCCTTGCGATAGCTCTTAAAGCCTTATCGACAATGGAAGCAGCATTCAAGCCATATTTTTCCATTAATTCAGCAGGTTTGCCAGATTCTCCGAAAGAATCCATAACTCCTACGTATTCCATTGGTGTAGGTTTATTTAAGGATAAATATTGAGCAATGGAATCTCCCAACCCACCATTTAATTGATGTTCCTCAGCACTAACAACACAACCTGTTTTAAGGACTGATTTTAAGATCGCTTGGGTATCTAATGGTTTGATTGTGTGAATATTAACTACATCGGCATGAATACCTTTTTCCTTTAATATTTCAGCTGCTAAAATAGCTTCCCAAACCAAATGACCCGTTGCGAAAATACTTACATCCGAACCTTCCATTAAATGCATTGCTTTACCTATTTCAAATGTTTGATTTTCGGGTGTGAAAACGGGAACAACAGGACGTCCAAATCGGAGATATACCGGACCCTCGTAAGAAGCTACAGCAATCGTAGCTGCTTTAGTCTGATTGTAATCACATGGATTAATAACAACCATACCGGGTAACATTTTCATCAAACCAAGATCCTCTAGAATTTGATGCGTAGCACCATCTTCTCCTAATGTTAAACCAGCATGACTACAAGCTATTTTAACATTTTTACCTGAATAGGCTATGGATTGACGAATTTGATCATATACTCGACCCGTTCCAAAATTTGCAAAGGTAGTAGCAAACGGAATATAACCCCCAATAGCCAAACCAGCGGATATCCCTATCATATTTGCTTCCGCGATACCTGTTTGGAAAAAGCGTTCTGGACAGTTTTTGATAAATGCTTCTAATTTTAAAGAACCGATTAAATCAGCACATAAAGCTACAACCTTTGGATTATTTAAGCTTAAATATTCCATTCCGGCTCCAAATCCTGAACGAGTATCTTTTTTTGTATCGAAAGTATATTGTGCCATGTTAGTAATCTCCAAGAGTTTCTGCTAATTGAGCTAATGCATCGGATAATTGTTGGTCATTAGGAGCGATTCCATGCCATTTATGACTTCCCATCATAAAATCTACACCTGCTCCCATTTCTGTTTGCATCAAGACCATGATTGGTGAACCTTTGCCACATAAAGCTTTTGCTTTTGCCAGAGTAATCTGTACATCTTGGGCATCATTCCCATTCATCTGCAAAATCTCCCATCCAAAAGCTTTATATTTTTCGCCTAAATCACGATTATTCATGACTTTATCAGTTGGACCGTCAATTTGCTGACCATTCACATCAATAAATGCAATTAAGTTATCCACTTGATGATGGGGTGCATACATAGCCGCTTCCCACACTTGACCTTCATTTTGTTCTCCATCACCCATTAAACAAAATACGAATGAAGAATCCTTTGATAATTTCTTTGCTTGAGCTGTTCCGATAGCCACACTTAATCCTTGACCTAAAGATCCCGAAGCGATACGAATACCTTCTAAATGTTCATGAGGTGTAGGATGGCCTTGTAAACGAGAATTAATTTTTCTAAAAGAGGCTAATTCATTGATAGGAAAATATCCTCTCCGGGCAAGAATACTGTAAACTAAAGGCGAAATGTGTCCATTGGATAAATAGAATACATCTTCTCCTGCCCCATTCATTTGAAAGACAACATTGCCTGAAGAATCGCTTTTTAAATTCATTGCATTAAAATACAATTCGA
>Ga0114958_10001884_pt1 | contig 16159 bp, 10 predicted proteins | sample C_130208_EF_Meta_FD_89577 | JGI IMG/M metagenome (GOLD analysis project Ga0114958, IMG submission 89577) | Freshwater microbial communities from Lake Croche, Canada to study carbon cycling - C_130208_EF_MetaG | ecosystem: Environmental > Aquatic > Freshwater > Lake | place: Lake Croche, Canada...
GAAGAGCATAATAATGGGTTTTATGAGGATGCTTATACAAGTAAAGGTATTCCATGGAATCTAATGCTTTCAGTTGCGTGCGACAGCAGTTCGGAAGCTTATCGTTTGGAGTAATTTATTAAACGAATGAAATCAAGGAAATTTATTGAGAAATTATTGGTTGACCCGGAGTTGGTAAAAAGTATAAGACACAGATTGTCTAAGTAATGGGTTCAATGCCGATGCTTCGGCACCGCCTGGGGTACAATCCCGATTCTTATGAATCGGGATTTTTTTTTGAAGCTTTTATAAAACGAACTTGCTGTAGGCACTAACTTATTTGCGATTTGCCGGTGCCTCATTGTCATCAGCAGAGATGAAGCTTTAACGGCAGAAATGAATTTGACAACCGTTTTGCCTTTTTTTATGAGAAAATACCGTGTAAGCCCCTTCTTTTGGCGCTCTTGGTTTTATGGTACTAAACTCCTAATGAAATTAGTTGAATTGATATTTTTAAGAATGAATTTCGTTTAGCGAAAAAGACATGATTCAGCTCCCGTTTTTACAGGATGTTCCTTACATTCACTTCTTATATCATAAAGCAAACTCTGTCTTGTTATGTCTAAGCGCTCAACATCAATATTGGACTCAGATTCAATGAATTTTATTAAAGAGTATCTTGATAATGTTTCTGCTGTTGGACATGAAGTAAAAGGACAAAGAATATGGTTGAATTATGTAAAACCATATATTGATCATTCATTTTCTGATACATACGGAACGGCTGTAGCTGTAATTAATCCCAAAGCTTCCTATAAAGTGGTGATTGAAGCTCATGCTGATGAAATAGCTTGGTATGTGAAATATATCAACGAGAACGGATTTATTTACGTTTGTAAAAATGGTATGAGTGATCATCAGATTGCGCCATCGATGCGTGTTCATCTTCATACAAAATCGAATGGGATTGTTCATGGAGTATTTGGTTGGCCTGCCATTCATACCCGAATTGATAAGGAGCAACCTATACCTGAACCATCAAAATTATGGATTGATGTTGGTGCAAAGTCGAAACAAGAAGTGTATAGTCTGGGTATTCGTGTCGGCACTATTTGTACTTATGCCGATTCGTTTGAGATCATGAATAACGATTATTGGACGGCACGTGCCTTTGATAACCGTATTGGCGGTGTGATCATTGCAGAAGTGGCAAGATTACTGACGAATTCAAATACCAAACTTCCTTTTGGTTTGTATTTGGTGAATTCGGTTCAGGAAGAAGTCGGAATGTTTGGTGCAAGTATGATCGTAGAATCCATCGAACCCGATGTGGCGATTTGTACCGATGTAACGCATGATACCAATACGCCAATGATGAATAAGCACATGGACGGCGATATATCTTGTGGCAATGGTCCGGTTTTAAATATTGCCCCATCTGTTCATACGAGATTATTCGACTTCATCGAAGGGATCGCTGTGAAGAAAAAAATTCCATATCAATTAGAAGTCACTTCAAATGAAACCGGAACTGATGCGGATGCGTTTGCCTATGGAAATTGTGGTGTGCCAAGTGCTTTAATTTCATTGCCATTGCGATATATGCATACAAGCGTTGAAACCATTTGTAAATCAGATGTTGAACAAACCATTCAGTTAATTTATGAAGTGATTTTGGTACTATCTCCTGCAACAGATTATCATTATTTCTGATTCATTAATCGTTCGAGTTACTTGTTTGTTTCATATTGCTGCAAGCATAGGAAATTATAAATTCAGGGAATTTTAAGGTGGTAAGTTTGTAAAATTTATCCTGAAACTCAATAGAGTCGTCGATGATATTGAGCGACAGAAAGGGAGTTGAAATTCCTAATCCGCTTGCTTTCGCGACCGCTTCTTTTCTTGTCCAGTATTCGATAAACTTGTGCGTCGGCATTATACTCTGTTCAACTATATCTAATTCTGCTATGCTTAAATAGTCAGCCTTTTGAATCAGACTTACATCCATAGACAGGCTTTCAATATCGATTCCTACTTCTTCTGAAATACTGGCAATACAAACTACTCTGTGGTTAGAATGAGAAATGGAGAATCGGAAATCATTCGAAAGATAGGGCTTGTTTTGATGACTTCTCATGAGATGATTAAGAGTGAATTGTGAACTCAACCCGAAATCCTTAATCATGGAGTTTAATAAGTTATAACCCGTGATTCGTTCCATTCTATCAATTTTAGACTTATACATTTGGATATGAACCTGAAGTGGCAGATGAAATGATTGTAAGATGCACTCATAATCCAACATCGAATTTGGAACTGTATCGAAGTAAATTTTTAAATGTGTCAAGTTAAGTAATTGCTGCATCCTAATTGCCTCTGTTTTAGCTACAAAATACCGATAATAAATCCATTTTACCTGTTTAGTTATTCAACATCTTTTATTTATTTGTTAGAATATGGTTTATTGACAGACTTTATCAATAGTAAGGGATATTTCATGTCATGATAGTAGCGCATTTAAGGTCAATGGACTAAAATTAATTTTGAAATTGAAGACTTGAAGTTTTAATTTTTTTTACGTAAAGAATTTTAAGTCACGATTTTAACGATTATTGACGTCTTTGTAATAAATAGCATTTCAAAATGAGAGTTCGCGTCACCATTAAATTGTATTAAGTATTGTTTGTATCAAGTTCTTACATCAAATTTAATACCTTCGAATCGTATTCATGATTGTTACGAATGAGTTCCTGATTTTAGTGGAATGAATGTTGGCATATCTTTGCGTACTTAATTAAAATCATGAATCAAGAATACGCCATCTTATTGGGTGAAGTGCAACCATCATTTCTTAAAAATGAATCACTGGCTGATATTTTCAGGCAAACGGCCGCCCAATACCCAACAAAGGTCGCCTTGATATTTAATGAGAAGGAAATCTCCTATCAGGACTTGAATCATTGGAGCGATGCTTTCGCAGTTGTATTGATTCAACATGGAATTTCTGTGGGTGATGCTATTGGTGTATGGTTAAAACGCGGAATCGAGCTCCATGTAGCCATCTTGGGAATTGTGAAGGCCGGAGCAACTTACGTGCCTCTTGACTATGAAATGCCAAAAGAGCGAGTCGAAACAGTGTTGTTAGATGTGAATGCAAAGGCGTGCATCAGTTCAAATTCATTGGAAATTAATATTCCAATTTATGATGTTGTTCCATTTTCAAATCAATTGCTGGAGTTGCCTGATCTCACAATTCCAACGACCAATTATGCCTATATCTTGTATACATCAGGTAGTACCGGTAAACCGAAGGGTATACCTATTATGCAAAAACAAATATGCCATTTGGTACGGGCTGAAAATCATTTTATTAAATTGTATTCTACGGATAAGGTTTATCAGGGTTTCTCCGTATCGTTTGATATGTGGTGCGAAGAAACATGGATCAGTTATTTCGTGGGAGCAACAATTTGGGTGGCAAATGAAGCTACCGCCAAGGCTATTGATGAGGTGAGTGATGTACTTCGTAAGCATCAAATCACTGTTTTACATGCTGTTCCAAGTTTACTCGCCATTATGGACAATGATCTGCCTAAGCTTCGTATTGTTAATTCAGGAGGTGAGGCATGTACTTCATTGGTGCTTCAAAAATGGGCTACAGGTCAACGTGTTTTTTATAATAGCTATGGTCCAACTGAAACAACTGTCACGTCCTCGATGATTGCGTTACAATCCCATGATAAAATTACCATTGGATATCCTTTGCCCAATTATAATTATGCTATTGTTGATAATGAACTGAATTTATTGCCGTATGGCGAACTTGGCGAACTTGTTATCACAGGTTATGGAGTAGGGCGCGGGTATATCAACCTTCCCCAATTAAGTACAGAAAAATTTGTTGCCAATCCGCACGATTCTTTAATCCTTCCAGGTCCAACGATCTACAGGACAGGTGATGAAGCGATTATTCATCCTGATGGCACGGTTGAATTTCATGGTCGTATTGATGATCAAATTAAGATTCGTGGTTATCGTGTAGAATTAGGTGAAATTGAAAACCAGTTGGCATCCTTGGATGGTGTGAGAACGGCATCTGTGTGTGTAAAAAAGGATAGTCAGCAACAACCTCAATTGGTGGGTTATGTCATTCCGGAATTGCTTTCAGAATTCGATGAACATGCCTTACGGGAGTCATTGCAAAAAGTATTGGCGCCGTATATGGTTCCCCAAATTATCATGGCACTAGGAGAAATGCCTAGATTGCCCAGTGGTAAGATTAATCGAAAGTTGCTACCTACACCACCTTCATTTGAATCACAAGGTGTAAGTAATGCGGATATTCAAATCGATCCTGAAGCCAGCGTACAAGAAAAGGTGTATGTTCTTCTGAAACATCTATTTCCGAATAAAGAAATTTCAGCCGAGGCTGACTTTTTTACTGATTTAGGAGGCCATTCATTATTAGCAGCTTCATTTGTTTCGGCACTTCGAAAAGTAGGAAATATGAAACATATTTCTCTTAAGGATGTCTATCTGAATCGTCCTATCCGCAAACTTATCAGCACTTGGGAGGAAACATCTTCAGCAAATAGCGCCAAGGAAAGTGCTTATCAAAAGATTTCAATTCCCCGTTATTGGATTTGTACCATGGCTCAAAGTATCTCTTTGGTCTTTATCTATGGCTTGTTTGCTTGTCAGATATTCTTACCTTATCTGGGTTACTATTACATACAAACTGAAACTGAGAGCCATTCTTTAGGATTATTGTTTTCCTTAGGATTGTTTTGTGTATTGCCACCTGCTTTATCCATGTTGAGCATTCTTGCTAAATGGTTGTTGATCGGAAAATATAAGGAAGGTGAATATCCATTATGGGGAGCCTATTATTTTCGTTGGTGGTTTGTCGAGAAGTTAGAAGGTTTAGTTCAGGTTACCTTTCTGAATGGAACTCCTTTATATCGTTCGTATTTAAGAATCAGAGGATTGAAAATCGGGGCCGATGCCCAAATCGGTACACTAGACATATCGGCAGAGGATTTGATTTCAATAGGAAAGAATGTAAGTATTAGCTCAAATGTCATTTTTAATAATGTAGTTATTGAAGACGGGCTCATTAAATTTACCAAGATTGACATTGGAGATCATGTGTATATAGGAAGCACCAGTGTGATTGAGGGAAATACACAAATTGAGTCATGGGCTGAAATTCATGAAATGAGTTGTTTAAAGTCCGGTAGCAAAATCAAATCCGGGGAAATTTGGCATGGAAGCCCAGCCTGTTTTAGTCGGACGAAAAATGCAGAAGAACATATTCTTCCAGAAGCCGTTTCTCTCTTGAAGAAGAAGTATTATTACGTTCAATTCATGCTAATGTTATTCATTTTTCCTTTTGCCATTTTGTTGCCATTACTACCGGTGTTGGTGGTCATTACTGAATTAGATAATAACTCCCCTTCTTACGACTTCTCTTATTTTATTCACGTCCCTTTACTGGCCTTGCTTTATATGACCTTGTTCGCCTTGCAAACTATTTTGCTCACTCGGATATTACAATACAAATTGAAACCCGGCGTCTATTCGATTTATAGTCGAACCTATTTTCGAAAGTGGTTGTCAGATCAGTTAATGTCACTTTCATTAATGATCATGCATCCTGTTTATGCCACAGTGTATATTTCCACTTTCTTTAGGGCTTTAGGTGCGAAAATTGGAAAGTATACTGAAATTTCAACGGCAAATAATGTGACTCATCCGTTGTTGGAAATTGGAGAAAATTCATTTATTGCCGATAATGTAAACTTAGGTGAATCGGATGTGCGTTCTCAAAGGCTAATATTGAATACGACTAAAATCGGAAACCGCAGCTTTGTTGGAAACAGCGCACTCATTCCTCAAGGATACTCACTTGGTGATGACATGCTGATAGGCGTTCTGTCTATTCCTCCGACCGTGGAGCAAATGCAGGAGAATGCATCAAAAGATTGGTTTGGATCGCCGGCCATCGCCTTGCCTAATCGACAAGCCAGCAATTCATATGACCAAGGGTTAACGTTTAGACCTTCAATACTTCGATGGCTTTCAAGAGCATCAATTGAATTAATCCGAATCATCATTCCAGAAACTGTGTTGTTATGTACCAGTATATTATTTATCGCTTATGTGCATGAAATACTCATCGATTATACATGGTGGCAATTTATGTTCTTGTTCCCTTTTTATTTTGTGGGTTTTATAGGATTACCTTGTTTCTTCTTTGTCGTTCTGCTAAAATGGATTTTTGTAGGCAAATATAAGGCTGAACAATTACCCATGTGGTCATTGAAAGTTTGGTTGAGTGAAGCCGTGACCAGCAGCTATGAGGCATTAGCAGTTCCATTTTTCCTCGATTTTTTGAAGGGAACATGTTGGTTACCTTTTTTTATGAGATTTCTTGGAGTTAAAATTGGCAAACGTGTGTATTTGGATACGACTGATATTACTGAATTTGATATGGTTCACTTGGGTAAAGAAGCGGCCCTCAATTTTGATTGCGGTCCTCAGACACATTTGTTTGAAGACAGAGTAATGAAAGTGGGTTCAATTAAAATAGGTGACCGTGCAAGTATAGGAGCAGGTACAATTGTTCTTTATGACTCAGAAATAGGGAATGATGTGGTTGTAGGTCCATTGTCACTTTTAATGAAAGGTGAATCGTTGCAATCATCAACAATATGGGATGGAAGTCCTTTGCGACCAAGCAAAAAGTAACCAATCTTGTTGTCGTTTCGAAAGCGATTTCTTCGATATCAATACTACAACTCTTATTTATTAAATCAGAATCTAAAATTGTTCATCACACCAATATTGCCATGTCGCTTTTCTTGGTTCCTCATTTCTTTGTCCAGTGTTTTAAAAGGATTTAATACATCGAAAAAATTAGTCATCTTCTGACGAACGCTTGTTAGCAATGTGGGGGGAGTTATTTCATGCTCATTTGGATGATATACATGGCTTTTCTTTATTCTTCTGCCAATAACCGTTCATGCTCTTTTTACGAGAAATGTTTTAACAGGGAATTTCTAAGTCAGTGTCTCATTTTTGTTGTTTCGACTCAATGCATCCGCATTCCTTATTGGAATTTTCTTGATATGTTTAATCTTCGGTTGATGTGCTGTTTGATTTTATACAAGTTTTCATTGACTTGATGAACATGGGCAAATTCTGTATTTTACTGTTTCTCTACTTTATTACTTAAACCGGATGATGCTTCTTCAATAATAGAGTCTAGTTAACACGTATTACATTAACGCTTAGGGTTAGCAGAAAATATGTGTGATGCTATATTTGTTTCCAACAGAAAGACATTCAACAGATCAACCTTTCCATCACCATTTAAATCAGCTGAAAAATAGCCATATTGATAAGCAGTGATATCTGTTCCCAAACTGGCCATGTCCAACAAATCCGTATTCTTATCCTGATTGATATCGCCCACATACATGGCCGTGATGCCAATTTGAGAAAAGTACGCGAAGCTATCGCACAATTTCTATTCCTCATTCTCGCCAGTGGGTTGATAGAAAGATATATCGTTGTCAATAATGTTGGATTTGTGATTCTTTGCAAAACAAGATTCTCCGGGATGAAGAGGACTCATAGGTTTAACGGAATAAAATCAAATCACCTTTACGATATTCTAAACCCTTGTAGGAAGTGTAAAATTGAATGTAATAGAAATAGGTGCCCAATTCTTGTTCAATCCCCTTATACTTTCCATCCCAACCTTGCAGCATGTCGGACGATTGATAAAGTAGTGTTCCCCATCGGTTGTAAATATTGAGTTCGTAATTTGAAACATCACAATTGTAGAATAAAGGTTTGAATACGTCGTTTGTATGATCGCCATTTGGAGTAAATACATTGGGAATGCTTGCCATACAGCTGCAATCTCTCGTACTCACCTTGATGGTATCTGAGCTCAGTCCGCAAAAATTAACGACTGACGCTGAATAATTTCCAGCATTCTGCACATTATAGGTGAAGCCGATAGAGCCATCTTGCCAGGTTACCATCGATATATTCGTCACCGCTCGTAAGGTTATTTCTTCACCCTGACAGATTGTGATATCAACGGGCAAGGTAATATAAGGTGGATTGATGACGTGCAGCGTATGTGAGGCAGTAGCAGTACATCCAAGTCCATCTGTGATAGTAAGCGTAATAGTATAGTTGCCTGGGTTAGCATAGGTGTGAGTATTTGCTAGGCTAGGTAATGCATCGTTCCAATTCCATAGGGTGGTATAAGGCCCAGTAGCTGATGAATTATCGAACGCCGTGATTTCAACATTTGTGCACGCTGTATCCGCAATCGTAAAATCTGCATTCATCGGATGCAAGGTATTCATAGTCGCATAGGCCGAATCTTTGCAACCATTCTTCTCTGTCACCAACTTGACTGTATAATTACTTTGTGTGGTATAGATATGCAAAGGATTTTTAACATTGGAAAAACTGCCATCCCCAAAATCCCACGTGTAGGTAGTAGGTGTGATGCCGCTTCCATTGTCAGCAGTAAATTGCACACTGTCCTGCGCACAACCCGGATGGTTAACCGATAAAATAGAAGGTGTTAGATTTATGACACGAACATAAACGCTGTCAGTGACATTGCATATTTGTTTAAAGGAAATATCATCGATGGCAAAATCGTTACCGCTAGTGGCCGTGGCTTGATCCGTAATACAGATCGTGATACTTGTGTTAGTTCCGCTGAACCAAGTCGCATGAAAAGGCGTCCAAACGCCTGTCGTTAAAGGAAGTGCTAGCGGCGAACCGATGAGTACGCCATTGATTGCAAATTGCAGTATCGCAGGATTACTGGCTACGCAGGTGGCACCCCAAGCAGAGAAATCATAATACGTATTTGGAACCACTGTGATCGTCTGACACCAGATATTAACATTGGGTGTGCCTGCACCGTTTACAACCATCATATTGCCCGTGCCAGTAGTATGATCGCCAAAGCTCGCAAAATTAACGTGAGTACTCTGAGGGTTGGTGGCAATGGCATATTGGGCTTCATTGGATAATAATCCGTAAGTACCGCCCGTGCCATAAATGTAGGATGATGAGAAAATGGTATTACCCTGACTGAAGTCGCCATTCGCGATTAAATTTGTTGGTGTAATTCCCTGAACGGTCAAAATGTAATTTGTGTTTATCGTGCCAACACTTGCAACAGGGTTGATGATATTCGGATCTGAAAGGCCGCTTATTGGCGTCCAAAATGTGTCTACATACGTTGGTGCACTGCCAGTCGATAAGAGCCCTGGACTCAGCGTTATACTAGAATTTTTACATACCAACAAAGTGTCGGGCAAGTTAGTGATCGTGAAGTTACATTGACTTTGTGCGATGCTGTTGCAAAGTAATAGCACAAGTGTAAGCAGAACAGAATAAAATTGTTTCATAATGCGGTGGCAAAATCAGTCGTGAAAATAATGCAATTAATCGAACACATTAAGTGTATTTTTCTATCGGTACAAATTTAGGACGTATTGCAGAATGAAAAGGTTGTATTCTGCTGCTTAATTACCCTAGTGGCAAAGACCGTTTATCGCATTAATATGACATCGCCTTTGAAGTACTTTGATGTGCCATCATTCCCTACTATATAGATGTAATACATGTATGTGCTCATTTCGCAAGGCTGTCCTTTGAACATGCCGTTCCAACCCTTTTCTGTCTTATCGTCAGAGGTATAAATCTGCTGCCCCAAACGATTATAGATCATGATCTGATACGCACCGATATCCTTGATATCATACCATACCGGTTTGAAATAATCATTGGTGCCATCGCCATTTGGTGTAAACGCATTCGGAATAAAGATGCAATCAAGGTCAGGGGCGATGTCTTTCTCAGCTTTAGTTTTGCATTCTCCATAGGCGACAGTTACCTGATAGATACCTGTAACATTGACAGTGATACTATTTGTTGTTTCGCCCGTGCTCCATACATACGAAGCTCCTGGATTGTTATCATCGTGGATAACGACGGAAGATCTACCCGGACAAATTTCTTCCATAGGTCCCAAATCCACCACCGGATAGGCTTCAACATGCACGGTTTGTGAGGTCAGTTGCATCGGACAAACGGGATATGAAGTTTGAAGAGTAATGGTAAAATCACCAGCCGTCAGATAGGTTTGACTTGGATTATTTACATTCATGATTGTATTGCCATTGCCCATATCAAACTGAAAGTTTAATGTGTTGGCATTTAAGGTATCATAAATATACACTTGCTGACCAACACAAATGGATGTTGGTGAAATAGAAAATCTCGCAAGGGAATTATCGTCGGCGTAGATGATTTGAGAGGTACTATCTGTGCAATGATTGATTGTGTCTTGAATGACTAACCATACCGTATAAGTGCCATTGACGATGTATGTATGCGAAATATTGAAGGTATTATAGGTGGTTCCATCGCCCATTGTCCAGGTATATGATAAATTAGAACCTATGCTTGTGTTGTTTGATGTTACAAGTGTGCTCCCTGTGCACACACTATCATCACTTAGTGTGAAGGCCGCATACACAGGTGCTAAAGTTGGGACAATCAAAGCGATTGTCGTATCGCTGCAGCCCAAACCTGTGGCTACAAGGGTCACGACAAAAGGTCCTGTGCCTATATAGGTGTGGGTGGGATTGGGTTGTGTGTCAGTGCCGCCATCGCCAAAATTCCATTGATACGAATTGGCATTTGTAGAGCTGTTTGAAAACTGTACGGTAGCGCCAGCGCAAGTTGAGTTCATCGTATATGTGAACGAAGCTACCGGTTTGATATAATGCAAACGGATATACGGATTAGTGCCTGAGCAGATATACCCTTTTCCGCAGGCGTTGATACACGTGTCGATATTGCTCAGAAAGCAGGTGTCGTTGAGTAGGGTAGTATCACCAAAAAAGACGTAGATCGTTGTATCGGTTGGTGGCCAATAATTGAGCGTATCGCCAACGCCTATGATATTATTCGTTACCGAATCAACCCAATAGATGCCTTGTGTGATCGAGTTATTGCCTGTCGTTACGTTATGATTCCCTACAGGAATAAAACTCCAACTTTGGTTGTTTGCTGTCCATTGCCCTCCATTACATCCTGGCACAGTGTAGGCGATAGTACCTGCTGGATTTTGAAGTCCCATATATGCATTCCCTGAATTCCATGATGCACATAATGGTTTATTAGCCACATTCATATCAATACGATAACTACCTTCATGGAGCACAATTTGCTGAGTAGCAATTAAACTTGTGCAAGAAAACATCGGTACATTATTCCACGTGATAATAAATTTACGACAAGGTGCCACGCCTTCCACACTGTAATCGATAGTGCCTCCAACTGTTGGATAAATATCTTGATACGGACAGAAGATGGCATTGTTGACTGTGGTATTTGAGTAGGGTAAAGGTGGCCATCCCGCTGTACTCCAGTTATCGACCAAGCCAGCTTGTGTGAGATCGAAACTGATTTGCCCATTAGCACCTATGATAAGGCTCGTATATTTATTTTCAAAAAAACAGAATTTGAATGGTAAGGGGATAATCTGACTCCAATAATCATCTGTAAAAAGATTCGCCGAAATAGGTGTGGTTTGCTGCTCGAAATTGTATGGATGTTGCACTACCTTGAATGAATCGGTACTGCCGAAAGCCTCATGCACCAAGGAGTCGGAGTACGATGAGTTAGGGGTAATATGCACCCAAAGATGAACACCATCATCGCAAATATTATCCGGGTCGCCTTGTATGCTCATATTGCCGCATAGGATTTGTGATATCAGCGAGTCGTAATAGCAACCAAGATTGCTTTGCGCATTAGCGACTGTTGTGCTAATCAGTAAGAGCAGGATATAGAGTGGTCTCATTTCGTGTAATGGGTCTTTGAGATAGTAAGACAGTAAATATACAGAAAAGGTTGTGCGTGATGAAAACTAGTTTGTAGGCTCGATATTGCATTGAAGTCCTTGTGAATCCAATTTTATTTTTTCGTCAACGACATGTCGAAGAGGCTGTAAGTTATTTGCTGAAGACACGCTAATTATTCGTCTTTCCTCTTAATATCGTTTGGCAATATTTTAAAATACATATTCATTAAACCTAATAATGCGCCAACTGTAACACCTGTACAAATGCTCTTTAAAACTAATTCGCCAATTGCGGAGGTGTCGCTCAAATTAATATCGAACAAGCCCTTTACAATTGAAAAAGTAATGATGCCTGCTCCAGTTGAAAAAAATGTTATTTTGAAATATTTAAAATAATTCATTGCAAGTTATTAAGCTACAATAATAAGATAATTTTATCGCAGCTCTACTTGGATTTCTTTTTTGTTACGCCAATTAGCACACCAAAATTTCCGTCAGTTTGGGTCCAATTTTTTTCTGGTAAATACATTCTTGAAACAAAGCCGTCAAGATACAATGCGTTTTTGCAACCTAGTTGCTGAAAGTATTCAGCAAAGTCATAGAAGTTAATTTCTGTCTTAGAAATCGCAAATACTACCTTGTTGTTAGGTAAAATGCCCACGCCATTTCGGATATTTAGTTTTGTAGAACCCTTTTTAAATGCTGGATGGATTTTTCCATTGATAACTAACATGGGGCCCGATTGCGTTGCGTATTTTATTTTTCCGTTGTTTCTGAAGTCTGCCGATCTGCAAATCATTGGATTATTGTCCGTCGTAATATAAAATACACCGTTTGGTTTGACATAGAAATTACCCGCCCCGTGTCTATTGTTTAACGGCGTTATTATTTTTCTTTGTTGAATAAAAAGTCCCAGTGCCGCATAGTCGGTGGTAAACATGCCTCCATTCATGGCAAACGTCAATGTTAAGTTGTTGCGCTCAACATAGGTTTTTAAGTGTTGTATGCTTTTTATTTTTTCGCCTTGTTCATCTTTCCAATAGAGCTGGATGTCTTGTTTTTTTGCATCAACGATATACGATAAAATGGGATATTGTGTTTTAGTTTGACTTGATGTTAATTCAATCAAACTTGTTGTCAACAGCAGGATGAATGTGATGGCTATTAGTGCTTTGTTATAGTTCAATGCGGTATTTTTTTGATGCTCGATTAATTTCAAATGAGTTCTTGTTGGATCATAATCGTCTCGAAGTTTACGATCTACGATCGATTCGTTTATAAAGTCACTATAATTGCTTCGCAATATAGGCTATGTCTGCTGTATACGATCTGCAATTTTTGTATGTGCCAATTTCGAGGATACCTGCATATTGTCAGAATGTAAAATCACAAACCGAGTATTCAAAAGTCTTCTATTTCTTCTCTAAAAAAATCTTACTTTTGGCATGATGGCAAATCCCAATTTACAAGCAGAAGGTAGCAATCAAAGTGCAGAGAAGGAATTTGAAAACAGTATCCGCCCTTCGAGTATCGAACAGTTTTCTGGTCAGCAAGAACTGATCGAGAACCTGCATATTTTTATTCAAGCCGCTAATCAACGAGGTGAGGCACTTGATCATGTGTTGTTTCACGGACCTCCAGGTTTAGGCAAGACAACGCTTTCACGAATCGTAGCCAACGAATTAGGTGTTAATATCAAAGAAACAAGCGGACCGGTAATTGAAAAACCTGCCGATCTTGCAGGTTTGTTGACCAGTCTAGAAACACGCGATGTGTTATTCATTGATGAAATACATCGTCTTAGTACCGTGGTGGAAGAATACTTATATGCCGCTATGGAAGATTTTAAAATCGATATTATGATTGACTCAGGGCCCAATGCCCGCAGTATTCAGATCGCCTTGAATCCCTTTACATTAGTCGGCGCTACAACACGTTCAGGCTTGTTGACAGCACCGTTGTTGTCTCGATTCGGTATCAAATCACGATTGAATTATTATACGCTTGATGTGTTGGATAAAATCGTCACACGCAGTGCGGGTCTGCTGAAAGTAAAAATCACTAGTGATGCCTCTCGTGAAATTGCCCGTCGAAGTCGTGGCACACCGCGCATTGCTAATGGATTGTTGAGACGCATGCGCGATTTTGCGCAGATACTTGGTAATGGTGTCATCGATTTGGGTATTTCTGAACATGGCTTGCAAGCGCTTAAAGTTGATGCACATGGCTTGGATGAGATGGATAATAAGATACTCTTAACCTTAATCGAAAAATTTAAAGGAGGCCCTGTCGGTATCAATAATATTGCAACCGCGGTTGGCGAAGAGAGTGGCACTATTGAAGAAGTATACGAGCCCTTTTTAATTATGGAAGGATATATCGTTCGCACACCACGTGGACGTGAAGCTACTGAAAAAGCCTATAAGCATCTGAATTTGGGCTACAAATGGACAAGCAGAGACGGGACGTTGTTTTAATGCGTACATTATTTGGTTTCCTTTGGAAAGGAATAGCGAAGATTCAATAAAAACTCGCGATCAGTTAGTGTCATCATGAAAGCAATCAGGTCTTTCTTTTCATCTTCTGTCAACAAAATTGGTTTAGCTAGTTTGTCTGATAAGGTGCCACCTCGAACGATACCACCAGTATAATGATTCACCACTTGCGCCAATCGTGTAAAGCGCCCATCATGCATATAGGGCGCCGAATATTGTATATTACGCAAGGTCGGTACTTTGAATTTTAAGGAGTCTGCCGGGTTTTGTGTCACCTTCATCCTGCCTATATCATGGATAGTATTATCGATGGGCAATCCGTTATTTTCGAATTGGTTATTTGTAAACAAAGGCTCGGTATGACATGAAGCGCAATGCTGTCTGAAAAGTTGTAAACCATGCTCTTCTTCATTCGTAAACTTACCACCGGCTTCCTTGCGGATATGTTTATCGTATTTCGAATTGGACGAATTCAGTTGTATGACAAATTGGGTGATTGCCAGTAAAAGATGTTGTCCGGTCACCACCGAATCTCCGAATACGTCATCGAACATGTGACGATACACGTTGGATGAATTGAGTTTCTTGACCACATGCTCAAGGGTTTCATCCATCTCGAAGGGATTAGTTATGGGCGTCAGCGCCTGTACTTCGATATTGTTGACCGCGCCATCCCACATGTATAATTGATTCCATGACAGATTCATCAAGGCAGGTGTGTTCCGCGTGCCTGTACGGCCTTCGATGCCATGACTATGCGCATGATCGACATGTGTGAAGCCGGTCGATTGATTATGGCAACTGGCGCAGGATACCGAACCGTCGCGTGAAAGTACAGGATCATAAAATAGCTTTCGTCCTAATTGAAAACCTTCTTCGGTCAGCGGATATTTTGTAAATGAATAGGCAGGTTGAGGCCAACCTTTAGGAATGTTGACGCTTATTTTCTTTAATGCTATGGGCGTAAAGGAAAACAAGGTGATCAGACATGAAAGAATAAAAGCCACAAACAATAGTCGCCGATTTCTCATTTCCCGCTTTCATCTGATTGATTAACTTGAAACATGTTCGTATAGTTGTCGGCAATTCGCAGAGCCTCTTTCGATGGTGTCACGACATTGTTCATCGAAAACAGATGGATATCATCGAACCAGGTGGCCACATCAACGAGTAAGCTCAGGGTCACAGGCGACTTGTCATTGATCTCCAGGTCAGGCAATTGTAACGATGTTTTTCGCACCGTTACATAAGGTTCCATATAACCGCCAATATGAAATTCGAATTTATTGTGCAGGGTTTGGCAGACGTTGGAATGGCCCGTCAATTTTGCATTGATATAACCGGTATTCCAAGCCCAATACATCCCTAAGGTCGGATCAAGATCACCACCTAAAGCACCTGAGACATTGGTGAGACTGTCGAGTCCGATATTGAACTTTAATCCATTGTAAAGGCCTGAAGGAATGTTATCGATCTTATACGTAAGCGTGGCAGAATCTTCGGCATTGATCAGATGAGCACTATTTTTAATAAGGTATGAACCTTTAGGACCTGTTAGATTCAATGCAGAGATATAACATTTGAATTCTTCTATCGTCATCGGATCGCCGTTTTCAGAAACATAGGTCTTGTCGCCTAAGATGAGCGTCTTGCCTCGAAAGACAGGTTGTATCTTAATGACTAAAACCCCCTTTGCAAAAGAGTTCACTGAAAACAAGGCCATGCAAAGACAAAGTAAGAAAGAACGGTAAGTACGTTTCATGATAAA
>Ga0114958_10001885_pt1 | contig 16156 bp, 18 predicted proteins | sample C_130208_EF_Meta_FD_89577 | JGI IMG/M metagenome (GOLD analysis project Ga0114958, IMG submission 89577) | Freshwater microbial communities from Lake Croche, Canada to study carbon cycling - C_130208_EF_MetaG | ecosystem: Environmental > Aquatic > Freshwater > Lake | place: Lake Croche, Canada...
AACTTGTAGTAAAAAGCTGAACTGTATCAATTATATCATTAACAATTATATATTTCAATGATTTGTACCCAACATAAGTGATGAGTATTGTATCTGGTTTTGATAAATTAAATTGAATGATACCATTATCATTAGTAATATATATTTCTTTTTTGTTTACTAGCCTTAATGTAGCATGAGGAAGTGGATTTTTGGTTACGCCATCAATTACTAAAAATTTAGATTGAGAATAAACAGAATTAAAAAATAAGATTGAAAATATTATTAATATCTGTTTCATTTATTCTTTCAAAATAATTATCATAATTGATTAAAAATTGTTTTAAATTATAATTATCAATAATTTTTTTCATATCATTTAAATATACTTTAACATATAAATTTTTTTTATTTACTGTTTCTTGTATATTTCTTTGTAAAATTGGTTTTTCTTTATAATAAATCATAATAGTTTATAAAATTTATTATTTAATGGATTTATTAGCAATTTTTATTGAACAAAGTTAAAATAATTGACATCAAATAGATAATTGTCCTCACAAGGAGGATATAAACTGCAATTTCTTTATTTTTAAATAAATTTAAAAATAAAAAAATTGAGTATAATTATATTTAACAAAAGGTTTTCAATTATATGCTTAACATAAATGGTAAAAATGATTCATCTTATAGGTATAAAATGATACCAGTTAAAAGTACTATTAACGGTAAGGGTAATGGTATATTTACAATTATAAATAATTTAGATGATGTTAGTTCATCAATAAGTCAACCTTCAGTTTTAATATTGAAATTTCTATCATCTTATTTTGGTTCTCTTGCAAATGAAGAAAAGAAATGTATAACTGGTAGTTATACTGACTCGCAGATTCAAGATGGTATTCAACTTTATATTAATCGATTTATAATTTGTCCATCTTGTAATATTCCAGAAACTATACCACAAATTAGACAAGAATCAAAGAAAAATATATTTCTCGATGTAAAATGTTCAGCTTGTGGTAAAGTATCAGAAATTAAATGTAATAATAAACTTGAAGAAAAAGGGAAAGATTTCATTATTACTTATTTATCCAAAAATGAATGGATAGTTAAGAATAAAGGTAATATGGTATTGAAAACTATTCAAGATGAATATAATCCATTCGATTCATGATTGTTTTAAAAATATTTTTTTATAATCTCTATAACCATTACAAATTGAACTATATCCAGGAGCTTGAATAAATAATGATGGATATACAATGTACCAATTATCTTTTTTTTGTAACAATTGCCAATATATATCAATAGCATATTTTGGAATTTCTTTTTTTTTTTGAAATAATTTTAATCCGTCTTTAAAATTATTTAATAATGTTTTAAAATAGTGATTATTTACTAAATAACCAGTAGTTGTTTGTCCTTTTCGTAATTTATAAGTTATATTATCAAAACTAGGGAATCCTGTTCCTAATGTAATAACATCATATTGATTTTCCATTAATTTTTTTAATAATATTAATCCATTTGTATAATTATTAAATATTACATCATCTTCTAATATAATAACATTTTTCCAATTATTTTTAATTGCTAATTCTAAACATTCTATATGACTTTTTGTACATCCAAAAGGTCCAAATTCTTCTTTTATTGCATTGAAACGAATTATTTTATTTGATGGTATAACTTTTAATTCAATTTCTATTTTTTCTTTTCTATCTACTCTATCTTCTAAATTTATATATATAATTTTATCAACAAAATCCCATTCGCCCATATATATTATTATATATAATAATATTTTAATTAAAATAACGAAGAATTATCATCAATAGCACCCAAATCATCCATAAAATATTTTTCAACACTGTTATCATTCCAAATTACATATCTTATTTTACCGGTTAAAGAATCAATTAATTCCATTCTTCCTTTTAATAGCTTGTCTGTTATATAATTTTCTTCTACCATTAATTTATGAATTAAATATTCTATTTTATCTCTCGGCAAATGATTTATTTTAAAATAAAATCTTTTATAAATACGGCCATTTTTAGTTACAATATCAATAAATTTTTCACTATACATAGATTCTTCACCATAGATTTCCATAAAACGTTCCATTAAATTAATTATAAATTATTTGTTTAAAACAATTTACTTGATAAACTCTATTTTGATTCCAACTATTTTATTATCTACTTTAGAACCTAATAATTTATATATGCCCGGTCCAAATCCAGAAGATAAACACATTTTACCATCAGGTTCAATACTATATAATTCTTTTAAGCTAATACATCTTTCTAACCAATCATCTAATTCAGATTGTTTTAAATGTTCTTCAATTAAAATTAAAATCATACAATAATCTACCTCTAATTTTTGAATTAATTCCCAAGAATTGGTATCTGGTAAATTATTTTCATACAATGTAAAACTAGCTAATCGTTTATTTTTATCTTCTTCAAATTTTACAATATCAAGTTTAATAGTAGGTGTTTTTAATGAAACTTTCAATGTATCATTTTTATTAAAAATTAAAGATGCATCTTCTGAATCAATTAAAAAATCAATGCACATACAATTATTAAAATCAATATCAAATTTTTTTTCAATAAATTGATGTTCCTCTGACATATTAATATAAAAACAATATGTTTTTAAATTAAAATTTTTATTTAGTTAATTTCCAAATTTCTTTACGAAAACTTCTTCACCACAAGAGGTTTTAGTTGGTTCTGGAATTATAATTGTATTCTTGAAAAAAGTTTTATTCATTTTAATTAATGAATCTATACCTAAATTATTAGGTCTTAATATTAATGTATCTTTTAGATTTGAAATTTTAAAATAATTTAATTTTTCTGAATTAGGTGTAATACTTTTTGATAATCCTGATACTATTCTAATAGATGGATCATTTGCAAAAAAAGTACCAAAAGAATTATTTCTTTCATCTTCAACACAAGTTGGAAAATCTGAATTTAAACCAGTCATATTTGAATATGGGAAAATGAAAAAATTAAATTTAGAAACTGTACCATCAGCTGTAGTTGAATCAAATAAGAAATTAACACCATATTGATTATTATTACACATTCCACTAATATCGATTAAATTGTGATTTTTTCCACTTGAATGATACTTAGGTGTAATAAAAAAAGCTGTTTCATATGAACCAATTTTAAAATCAATTTTTTCAATTGGATTTGGTTCAAAACTATTATTTTTCCCAGTAAATGTTCTAAAATTACTTGTATGCAATGAATCAATATCAGTTTGATTTAAAACAAAACTATTTGCAAATCTATCAAATAATATTACAATAGGAAAACCAGAATAATCATTTTCATCATAAGGTGTTATAACTACACTCATATTTACTAATCTTTCGCCTGGTTTAATTCCTTCTAATATATTTAATAAATTTATTGGATTACGTAAAAAATTAAAATAATAAGTATAACTATTATTCCCTATTTTATCTGCACCAAATATTATTATTTTTGCTGTAGTTTGATGTGTATCTGCTACAAAAAAATCTAAAGTTAAATAACTTAAATGTCCATTTCCTTGATATGAAGGATCTACATAATCTCCGATATTATAATCAGGGAAATTGTTTCTAATACTTTGATTTACCTTAAATACAAATTGTATTTTGGCACCAATTAAAGGTACTGTAGGTGGAAAAGTACTATAATCAATGCCTTCAATTATAAGTTTATAATCAATATTATCTTTAAAGCCTGTAATCTTAGGAATATATTCATCATAATATCTAAATAAAGCTTTTTTTCCTTTGTGATAATTTCTTCTATGTGGTACAAAATTAGGACCTTTAACATATGGACTATTTAAATTTAAACTTTTTGTATCAGCAATACGAAGACCTCTAGAATGTTTAATTAAATTGTTTTTATCGGGTACAATTAATTTTTTTACACCTAATTTTTTTACACCTAATTTTTTTACACCTAATTTCTTTTTTAAAGTAAATTTCTTTTTTAGAGCTAGTTTCTTTTTATCAGCTTCTTTTTTCTTTTTATCAGCTTCTTTTTTCTTTCTATCTGCTTCTTTTTTCTTTTTAATAGCTATTTTTTTATTATTATCATCATCTGCAATTTTAAGTAATTTATTTTGTGCATTGTTCATTATATATATAATCACTTATAAAAAAATTTAAATCATTTTTAGTAATTTAAATAAAATTATTTTAATGTTGGAAAATTAAACTCAGTATATTCAGCTATTTTATCAGGTTTAACTTCTTTTTTTAGAGTTTTAAATGGTGGCAATCTTGGATTAAACTTTCTTTCAATAGCCTTTTCTTTTTTTTCTACTAATGGTCTTTTTGTTTCTGCTCTTTTGCTTACCCATTTTTTAGGTTTATTTTCATCTAATTTATCTATAAATTGTTTCATTGTCATAGTATTATTATTGTTATTATTTTTTTTATCTTTTTTTTTATCTGGTTTCTCTTTTGAAAAACCATAAATATCTTCATCAGTATCTATTTCCATAGTTTTTGAAAATATAAGAGCTCTTGTTTCATCATCTAATTCTTCTTCTGGATATTCTTCATCCAGAGTCAATATTCTATCTTCGTCTTCTAAATTATTATTATCTTCTTTTAGATTACTTTTATCGGATATTGAAATGGGTTTATCTGATGATAAATTATTTTCTGGTGTTTTATTCTCATCTTGCATATTATTAATTATTTTGTATAATATAATATATATTCAAATTTTTTAAATCACTTTTTTTTATCATAATATTTAAGTCTAGCAAGACGTACTTCCTCTAAATTTAACACATTCTTATCTATTATTTTTTCTTCAATACTCCCAATTTTTATATTCGGTAACATTTCATTAAAAAGATCAGATGAATCATTCTTAAATATCTGTTGTTGTGCTATATGTTCTTCTTCTTGAAATTTTTTATATTTTTCTTCTTTTTCTTCTTTTTCTTTAATTTTTTGTTGTTCTTGATAAAACATATTATCTATATCAACTTTAATATCAACATTTGTTATTTCAATTAATTCACAATTATCTGTATCAGTTTCTTTATTTTTACATTCTATGATTTTAATTTTATGTATTTCATCTAATAATTTAACTTCTATAATTTGATTCAAATTTAATAAACAATAATTTGATAGTGCTGATTCTAAAATCTGTTCTGCTTCAGGAATGTCAAAAAAATTTTTTAATTGTGGTTGAATTTTAATATATTCTCCTTTAGGAATGTCTTTTAAAAATGTAACCATTAAATAATCATCAGCTAAAAACTCAGCTAACCAAATAGGTACTTCTATAGAATCTTGTTCTGCTGTAAATTCTTTAACACCAACATATGCAACCAAATTAAATGATGTTTTAATTTCAAAATGATAAGGTAAATGTTGATTTTTTAATTTAGAAATTTTATCTAAAATTGACGATGGTAAATTTACATAATTCGAAAATGAATCATATGGAATTACTAATAATTTTCCAAGTTTTAAACTTTTGTGCATATATATAATATTTTATGATATATTATATTTAATTCAGTTTTTTTTATTAAACAGATAGTTATTTTCAGACCAAAATACTTTTTCTTGATGAACTTCATCTTTCATTCTATTTACTAATATTTCATCTAAATTATTATATAAATGATTAATAAATTTATACATTATAGAAACATTACTAATATATAAATTATCACAACATATATCAAATTCATTTTTTCGAAATATATTTTTATTAAAAATTAAATGATATTTCGATTTTACAAAATTAATTATAATTGGTATACTATATCTTACTTGAATATATGGAATAGGAATATTTAAAATATCGAATCTAGTATTTAATATCTTTTCATATGGTTTAATAATAGTTGTAACATAATGTAATATTTTATGTTGTCCATATAAATATCTTTTCCATCCAATAGTTGGCATTCTACTTCTTGCAATTGTTCCTTCTAGGTTTCCTTTTAATTCAATTTTAGAATCATCATCAATAATTATTTTTTTTATTAAATTTTTCAATTTACCAAAATAATTATAAATAGTATCTTCAGAAATAATATTATTATTTCCTTCAATAATTCTATAACTTATATTATTTGATTCAATATTCCAGGTATGAATATATATTGCAATTTCATAATATTTAATTAATTCATTTATTAAATTATATAAATTTAAACTAGAAAAACTACCGCGAATGTGACCTCTTAATATAATATTTAATTTTTCTTTTTTTAATAGTTCTGGTTTTTTTTGTAATAAATTTAATAAAAAATATGAATTTTTTTTCATTATAAGTATTAAGAAAATTTTTATATTATAATTATATAATGGAAACTAAATATGATATATTAATTATTGGGTGTGGTTTATCTGGTGTAGTTTGTGCTGAAAGATTTGCTAATATTTTAAATAAGAAAGTTTTAATTTTAGAAAAAAGAGACCATATTGGTGGAAATGTTTATGATTATATTGATACGGATACTAATATTTTAATGAATAAATATGGTGCACATTTATTTCATACTAATGAAGAAAAAGTTTGGAATTATATTAATCAATTTACTGAATGGGTAAGATGGGACCATCAAGTTATAGGTGTTGTTGATAAAAAATTAGTAAATATACCTGTGAATATAAATACTGTAAATACTTTATGTAATGAAAATATTAAAAATACAAATGAAATGAACAAATGGTTAGATGAAAATCAAGTAAACTACGATGTAATTGATAATGGTGAAAAAATGGGAAGGTCAAGGGTTGGAAATATATTGTATGAAAAAATATTTAAGGAATATACTTTTAAACAATGGAATAAATATCCAGAAGAATTAGATGCATCTGTATTAGCAAGAATTCCTATTAGACACGATTTTGATAATAGATATTTTGATGATAAATATCAAGCATTACCAAAATATGGTTATACACACTTTATCTCAAAAATATTAGATAATAAAAATATTACCGTTAAATTAAATACTAATTATTTTGATTTCATTAAAGAAAATCCACAAAATTTTGAATCAATTATTTATACTGGTCCAATTGATAAATTTTATGAAATGAAGAATATGGAAAAATTAGAATACAGAAGTATTGATTTTCAAATAGAAAAAATTAAAAATATGAACTATTTTCAATCCAATTCAGTAGTAAATTATCCAGAAACAAATGTAGAGTTTACTAGAATTGTAGAATATAAACATTTTTTGAATCAAATATCACCAGATACAGTAATTGTTAGAGAAGTTACTAAAGATGAAGGAGAACCGTATTATCCCATTCCTAATAAAAAGAATTTAGAATTATATGAAAAATATAAAGCTTTCGCTGAAAAAGAAACAAAAGTTCATTTTTTAGGAAGATTAGCAAATTATAAATATTTTAATATGGATACTGCAATTTTAAATGCTTTGAATTATTTTGATAAATTTTTTATAGGAGTTTATAATGGGAGAAATTAAAAATCAAGTTAAAAAATCAATTACAGCATTACAAAATTTAAAAAATATAGTTAAATCAAGAATAGTTTTTCAAAATATAATAAAATCAAGAAGAAATCTAAGAAAAAATATATTAATACCAAGAAGAAATTTAAGAAAAAATATATCAATTCCAATAAGAAATATACATAAAATAAAAATGAATATACAAAACCTTAAATCTAAACCTAAATCAAATATAATAAAGACTAAACCTAAACCAAATATACAAAAGCTTATACAAAAGCCAAAACCTAAAGTAAATAAACAGATAATTAAACAAAACAAACAGATAATTAAACAAAACAAACAGATAATTAAACAAAACAAACAGATAGTTAGACCAAATATTCCAAAAGTTAAAGAAAACAAACAGATAGTTAGACCAAATAAACAAAATGTAAAAAAAAATATACCTAATTCAAATTATATAAAATCTAATTTATTACAATCAGTAAATAAAGTAAAAATTACTGATAAATTATTTCCATTTATTGAAAAAGTTATTTATATAAATCTTGAAGAAAGAAAAGATAGGAAAAAAGTATTATTAGAACAATTAATACATTTTCCCGATGATAAAATTATAAGATTTAATGCAATAAAAGAAACACCTGGTTATATTGGATGTACTAAGAGTCATATTGCAGCATTGGAAATGGCTATAGAAAATAATTGGTCAAATTGTTTAATAGTTGAGGATGATATGATTTGGTCTAATTTTAATAGAGGATATAGAATTTTAGAAAATTTAGTAAAATCTCCTTATGACGTAATATCTCTTGGTTCGACGTCGGCAAAATTTAATAAAGATACATATAAATTAATTAAAGGTAAAACAACTACTTGTTATTTGGTAAATAATCATTATTATTCTACATTATTACAAAATTTTAAAGAAGGTTTACAAAATTTAAATAATGGTGGAAGTTATTGTGAATATGCATTAGATGAATATTGGGAACTTTTACAAAAAACAGATAATTGGTATCTTGTCACACCTGCTTTAACAATTCAATCAGCAGGATTTAGTGATATTGAAAATAAAAGGGTTAATTATGAGAAATGGTTTTATTAAACTTTAATCCATTCAGATGGAAATAAACAATCAATATTTTCAATACACCATAATTTTGGAACAAAAACAGGATTATTAAATTTATAAGCACCTAAAAAAGCACCCCACCAACTAAATGTTGAATTTGCACATATTGATCCTCTTGTACATAGTGACATTAAAGCTAAGCAATTCAGTTCATTTAAATCTTCGTAGAAAATTTTATTATTAATATTTTGGAAAAAAGATTGCTCTTTTACCCAATTTATATCATCTGATAGAATGAATACATTACTAATATTATTATTATTTAATAAAAATTGATTATAACAAGTTTCATAATATGATATTTCTTGATTATAATGATAATCTGCTTTTTTTAAATAATCACCTCGTCTTATATGCATAAAAATACTGCTATCTAAACATTTAAAATTTGATATTATAAATATTCTATATTCATTCAAACCTTTAATTAGTAAATCTTGAATATCAGTTTTATACGGTTCTATTATTGGATAATATTGATAAAAATTATTCATTAATGTATTAATTGGAACTTTATTTGTTTCCCAAGCACCGAATGCATTAATATTCAAATTATGATATTTGTATCCATTTTCCATTAATATTTGTATAAATGGTTTATCGTTTTGATTTTTATTAATATGTTTACCAAAATATTTAAATATAGATTCAGTATAATTATTTTTTAATTTATTATGTATTTGATTGTAATTTTGGAAAATATATAAATTACAATTTAAAGTTCTATGTGTACAATAAGCAGCTACAATTATAAAAATTTGATTACCTAATCCACCTTGTAAAATTGGAAATATTCCATTTTTATAAATAAATATATTTTTTTCATTTTTTTTTAATATTAATTTATTCATTAATTAATATTAACATTTTATTTTCAATTTAACTTATTATTTAAATTCATTTGTGTGGTTAGCAATACATATATCATTATTAACAAATTCATTATAATCATCGCTGAATAATTTATAATCTATAGGATAAATAGAATTGGAATTTAATATAAAACCCACGCCGACATCTTCTATAATATAAGGATAACCATATTTAGAATTTTCTGTAAAAACATTCCAATTAATATCTTCCATATGTTTTATCAAAATATCACAAGATTTTTTTGAAAAATATACTACAACACCATGTGTATAATTAACTAATGGTATTTGATTAAATTTTTGCATTTCTTCTAAACTATAATTTATTCCATTTAATTCATTTAATAATTCTTCTGGATGTCTATTAAAATAATTTATCATAAAATTATCCTTTATTTTTCTCATAATTTTATCATGTTTCCATATTACTCCAATATAATCTTTCTTATTAGGTACTAATAAAAATTTTTCAAGATTATTCTCATTAAAATACAAATCATCACCACATCTTAAAATTCCTTCTTTAACTTGATATAAACTAAATATAACTTTGAATGCTAATATAACTTTCTTTGTTAAATGAATATATGAATCTTCGCATTTTAAAGTAATTATATTATCATTAATTTCATAGTCTGAAGTTATTAAAGGATTTCCAATAATAATAAATACTTTCCAATATTTGTAAGTTTGTTCTTTTAAAATATATTTTTTTAAACGTGTTTCTTTATGTTTATTACAACTATAAATTATAATTGCTCCAGGTATAATGTTAGGGTCTAAATATATAGAAGGATCAATAATTGTACCTTCTTCATATATTTTTTCTATTGGTTTAGATTTTTGTATTACTTTAGGTAAGTCTTTTTGTATAGATTTTTGTATAGGTTTAGGTAACTCTTTTGTATTAGTTATTTTTTTTGGTTTAGATAATTCTTGTTTCTTATGTATTTCTCTTATATTATTTGAATCTGATGTTTTATTTATTGTTAAAATTAAGTTTTTAATATTATTTTTTGTAAAATTCATAAGTTTATTGTAATATGTTATATATTATATATTATTATGTCTTTAACTTGTGTATCATCATATTTTCCAGTAAAAAATAAACATTCTAATAAATACCTGGAATGGTTTGAAAATTCATTAGCAATTAATTGCCCCTACGTATTTTTTACTAATAAAAATAATGTAGAATTGATTAAAAGTTTTAGGAAGGAATTACCAACTTATTATATTGAATGTGAAATTGAAGATTTTTATACATATAAATATAAAAATAAAATGATTACACATCCAATACATTGTCCTAGTGTCGAATTAAATTTGATTTGGAATGAAAAAATATTCATGATTAAAAAAGCAAGTGAAATAAATCCATTTAATAGTGAATGGTTTAAATGGATTGATGCTGGAATTTGTATTTATCGTGACGTTAAACCACCTGAAAATGTTTTTAACATAAATAAAATAAACGAATTACCTAAAGATAAACTAATATATTCATCTTCTGATAATTATAATGAAAAATTAATTGGAATTAAAAATTATTACCATTGTGTTTCAGGTACGTCATTTATATTAAATAAAAATTTTATTAAAATATATGAAAATATATATATAAAATATTTAGATAAATTAATCAATAAAAACAATATATGGACAGATCAATTAATTCATACACATATATTAAAAGATTTTCCAAAATTATTTTTTAAATTATGTGATGGTTATGGTGAAATTACGCGGTATCTATTAATAAAATGATTTTATATCTAAATATATTTATATGGATAAAAAATCATTAAATAAATTATTAAATAAATCATCTAATAAAACAATAAATAATAATTTGAATGTAGGAAAATCAAAAAAACAGTTATTAATAATTCCACAACAAAAATTAATAAAAAATAATATAAATAACAATAATTTTAATTATTTAAATAAACTAAATGATTTTATTAAAGTTTATAATACATGTGAAACAGAAATTAAAGTAAGTCCTGAAATGGGATTAAAATATTTTTGTTATAGTTTTTTAGATAATATTAAATGTATTAAACTACCAGAATTATCTAATGAAAATATTTATGAAGCTGTTTTAGTAGAATTTAGAATGTTACCACATATTGAATTTATTATTAGAAATAATATATTAAAATTAGGTAATAAATGGTCATTTACAGTAGTTTGTATTGATTCAAATTATGAATTTATGAATAACATATGTAAATCTATATCTAATAATATTAATATTATAAAATTACAGACAGAGAAAAATATATTTATTTATTCAGATTTATGGAATTTATTAAAGGGTGAAAAAATATTAATATATAATGAATTATCATTAATTTATAGAAATAATATTAGAAAGTTTATAAAATATAATTATATTGGAGATGATATTAAAAATTATTTTGTGTTAATAGATAGAAAAATTTTTTTGGAAGTATTAAACGATACAAATATTGATTTATCTTTTATTAAACTGAAAATATTCGAAAATATAAATATAAATTCTAATTTTATATCAGAAAATTTATGTAATATAACTGAAATGAAATCTGATTTTTATATAAATGAACAAAATAATTTTTTATTTAATCATATAAATTATGAAAACATACAAAATGAATATTCACTTATGATTAAATATTTTAATTTGATTAAAATGGAAGATGATAAAACTAATATTGTTAAAAATGAAAAATTAAAATTATTAACTATTATTGCTACACATTCAAATACATTATTAAAATGTGATACAATTAAATCAAATATAAAATATTTTAATTTTGATTTTAATACTATAATAATTATAAATTCATCTAATTTAGAAAATAATAAAGAATTAGAACAATATTATAAAGAAAATAATATATCATATTATGAATGTGTTAATGATACTAAAACTTGTGATTTTGGGAAATGGATACATTTATTAAATATTATAGATTATAAAACATATGATAAAATACTTTTTACTAATGATTCATTTATTATTTATAATTCTATTAATCATTTTATTATTTCATTTATGAATAATAATTATGATTTATATGGTTACAATGATTCATCAGAACAAAAATTTCATTATCAATCATATTTATTTGGTATTAAAACATCAGAAATTTATAAATTAATTGATTATTATAATGCAATTAAAATTAAACTCAAAAATTCATCAGATGTAATTAAATATTTAGAAACAGAATTACCTTATATTTTTACAAATAATGATTGTTATTTAAATATTTCATTAATAATACCAACTAAAAATATATTTTTTGTAAATGACACATTATATTATATTTTATTTCATAAAAATTTATTACCATTTATAAAAATTAAACGTATTTTATCTTAATTACACCTTTTTCACTGAAAAATGTGTAATTATATTATAAATTTATTATATTTAAACTTCTTTAATTATATTTAAAAATTTTTTTATTGCATTATCATCAAAATACATCATACCATGATTTCCTTTAACCATTTTTGTATCTAATTCAATTACTATTAAATTATCGTTATAATATTCTTTTTTAAAAATAATGTTATTTTCATTTACAATATTAAAAATAATTAATTTAATATTTGTATTATATTTATTTAATAATATTTGGTATAATTTTAAAATATTATCTTTATTTACTATATTATTTTTTAAATATAATGGTTGTATCATTATAAATATAATTTTTTCATAATTTATGTTTAAATTTTTTATTCTATTTATACTACGACATAAATAATTATAATCTGCATCAGTTAATAAATTATGATGTTGATGGTCCGTAATTAAATCATTAAATAATTTTTTCGAATTATCGATATAAAATTTATTATAAGTACAATTATTAATAATTATATAATTATTTTTATTTAATAGTTCGTAAAAATTATTATCATAAACATGAATTATATTTTCAATACATGACACCATCCAATCAAATGGATGTGATTCGTATTTTAAATTATTTTCTTTAAGTAACATTGATGTTAAACAATAATTTCCTAAAGATACATAAATTTTATCTCTTTTTAATAAATGTTTTTCATCTAAATCGTCATTAAACATATAATATTAAATAGATTATAATTTATTATAAAAATTATTTATATTTAAACAAATATTTAGAACTTCTTCTTCTGTTAATTCAGGATAAATTGGTAATGTTAATAAATCGTTTTTAAATAAATTAATATTTTCACAATTATTTACAATTATATGTTTATATGCATTTGATTCATAAAATGGTTTTGGATAATGAATAGCACATTGAATATAATTATCTTCTAAATACTTTTTTAAAGCATCTCTATTTTTAACTATAATTATAAAAAGATGAAAATTAGATGAACATTCATCAATTGGTTTTAAAATTCTTAAATTTATATTTTCATTAATTTTATTATAATATATATTTGCAAGTTTTTTTCTATTATTATTCCAATCATCTAAATATTTTAATTTAATATTTAATATACCTCCTTGTATATTATGCATTCTTTCATTAGAACCTATTATATCCCATTTATATTTTTCTATTGACCCATAATTTCTATATAATTTACAATATTTATTATAATTATCATCATTTGTAATAATTGCTCCACCTTCACCAAATGAACCTAAATTTTTACTTGGATAAAAAGAAAAGCATCCTAAATCACCAAATGTTCCTAATTTTTTATTTTTAAATGTTGAACCATGTGATTGGGCACTATCTTCTATTAGTTTAAAATTATATTTATTTTTTAGTTTTATTAACTTATCCATATTAACAGAATTACCGTATAAATGAACTACTAAAACTATAAAGTTTATTTCAGAATTATTGTTTTCAATTAAATAGTCTTCTAATTTATCTAAATCCAATAATAAATTAGAATCAATATCAATTAAATCATATGGTATTTTTAATTCTTCACAAACTAATGGTACAGCTACATATGTGTTTGCTTGAGTTATAACTTTTGGATTAATTAATTCAAGTGATTTTATTGCTATTTTTAAAGCAGAGCACCCATTACTAACAGCAATACAATATTTAATATTATTATATTTACTAAAATTTTCTTCAAATTCTAAAACATCTTTTCCCATTGTAAATTCATTTTTATCAATTATATTTTCAATTTTATTTAATATTTCTTTTTTTAAATTTTTAGTTTGAATTTTTAAAGAAAAATTATTAATTATATTATTTTTATTTTTTACTTCCTTTAAAAAATAATCATAATCTCTTATATATTCATCTTCCTCGTATTTATAAGAACAAATAACTAAGATTAAACAATCTTTACTAAAATTTTTCATTTTAATCCAATGATATAAAGGTATGTGGACACCAATATTTTCTTTATCTAATATAAATTCATATTCTTTTTCACCATTATCTAATACTAAAGTAAAACTTCCTTGAGTTGCTATAATAATTTGTTCACATTTTTTATGTGCATGATAACCTCTTTCTAAATTATCTAAATTAGTAATATAAAAAATTCTTTTAATATTAAATGGAATATCATATTCTGCATCAATTGCCGATAGACATCCACGTAGATCTGTTTTTCTTTTAAAATGTAAAAGTTTTGGTTCAACACTATAAGTATTCATATAATTAGAAGTATTTAATATTATATATTTAAACTCTAAAATTTTTTAATAAAATTTAAAATTATTAATATTAAAAATATACTCTTCTAACTCATTTTTTATTGATGTTGGTAATTTATTTAATAATTCATTTATATCTTCTTTTTTAATAATTTTATCATTAATTTCTCTTAATATAATTTCATTTTCAGAAATAATTTTGGAAATTTTTATATGATTTAATCTAGTAATTTTATTATTAATATTTACAAAATATGGAAATGCATTTTTTGTTAGAGCACTTTGTGCACCTATCATAGTATATTGTCCAATTACAGTTTTTTGTTGTATAAATGCACAAGAACCAATATTACAATAATCTAAACAAATACTAAATCCAGCTATAACAACTCTAATATAAAAAGTTACATTATTTTTAATTATCACATCGTGATTTATATGATTTTCTGATAAAAATTTATTATTATTACCAATTTGAGTTTTATTATTAATACCACCAAAAATAATATTATTTATATGAAATAAATTATTGTTTCCTATTTTAACACCTTTTGATTTTGATAAATCATAATTTTTAAATTTTTCATCAGTATTAACAGGAAATTCTCCAATAATATTACCTTTAAAAATATTATTATTATTTCCAATTTCAGTATTTTGCAATATAATTACATTATCATGTATATTATTATTATTTCCAATTTCAGTATTTTGATGTATAACTACATTATCATATATATTATTATTATTACCTATTATTACATTATCATGTATAATTGCTTTATCAGAAATAAAATTATTTTCACCTATCTTAATATTTTTCTTAATTAACATTATAATAAAAAATTATTTTTCTTTAAATAAAAATATAAAACATATAAAGAAAAATTATTATTTATAGTAATGGAAGTTGTTTCAGATAATTTATATAAAAAATTAACAGAGGTTCAAAATAAATTAAATACTTTTGAAAAAGAAATAGTAAATTTAAAAATGAATAAATTTATTGAATTAAAAAAAGAAGAAAATAAAATATTATTA
>Ga0114958_10001888_pt1 | contig 16147 bp, 10 predicted proteins | sample C_130208_EF_Meta_FD_89577 | JGI IMG/M metagenome (GOLD analysis project Ga0114958, IMG submission 89577) | Freshwater microbial communities from Lake Croche, Canada to study carbon cycling - C_130208_EF_MetaG | ecosystem: Environmental > Aquatic > Freshwater > Lake | place: Lake Croche, Canada...
AGGAGTAGGCGCGGCATCATTTGATGGTAAAACCAGGATATTAGGTGCAGTTCTGTAGGACCAGACTACTAAGGCAACTACTACCAGAAATATCAGGACAAGAGTGACAGATGGCCAGGAAATCACATTGAATTTGTTTGGAAAACATAACATACCTGGAGGACAGCGAACCATTCTAATTGAGGCTTTGTTACACTTTTTAGCAAAATGTGTAATAAGGCTTTTTGACACGCTTTTATTAAGGCTTTTTGGTACGCCTTTTTCTAAAAGCCTAAGGCTTTTTGCTACGCTTTTTCTAAAAGCCTAAGGGTTTTTGCTACGCTTTTTTCTAAAAAGCGTTAAGCGTTAAGCGTTAAGTTACTGGCCAAACATCTGATTGAAGGTTTCCATGAGCTCCTTTCCATCATTCATCATGGGCTTCATTGTGCCAAGCATTCCCATGAGGCTCTTCTGTGTCTCAATCAGCTGCTGGGTATCCTTCGTCATGGCATTTATCTGGTCAGGGTTGAGTCCCTGAATGGCCTTAATAAGCGTAGCCCCAGCATCAATGTGAGGACCATTCTTTACCTGGCTAGGAATCTCACCAAGCTTGAAGGGTGCAGCAAGCTCCTTGACTGGCGCAGACTTCTCTTTCTTCTCATCCTCAAATCCCTCCACTAAAGGACCAGCCATTCCGAACCCGGGAGTATTATAGCCAGCCTTTGTGATATTCTGATAGACGTGGCTCATAAATCCCTCATCCTTATTGAGATTCATCTTTCTTATGGTGCCAGCAATATCCCTGGCAGGCGTATTCACATTAAATCCCTCCTTGTATTTCATTAATCCAGTCATTGTTACAAGGGCGCTTGTTCCAGCGAGAGTTGCCCAGATTAATGATGGTTTAATAGAATATACTACAGCAGCTGTTCCAAGTGATACAAGTAGAACTGGAACCGAAAATAGTCCACTTACCACGATGCAAACTAGCATTCCAAAGAATATTACTAAACAAGGTGCATACTCGGGGAGCTTCATCTATATTATCATAGTAAAGGAAGTAAAATACGATTCGACGCCCAGAATAAACTACCCACGAGTAAGGCTCTTGAAAGTTGGCCATAAATATTCATGTCACCACTTGACTTTAACATCCAAGGTGCATAGTGTGCAACAAGAACACTTAGAAAGGGTAGATTCACAATAAACACGAGAATTGCTATTAGAATAGGTGTCTTCAACTCCTCACCGATATAGTTACCCCATGACCTGCCCTGGCTCGCCTGCATAGAAGCGATTTGCGCAGCAAGCTGAGCCTGCTGGCTTGCCTGCTGAGAATCCCACTGCCCACCCGCGGCAAAACCAGGTGTAGAGCTCTGGAGCATCTGAGCGAAATCCGCAGAAGTAGGATGCTGCCCCCCAATAATATGAGCAGTAGCAGGGACTGAATCCATCTGATACTGCTGCGTTGATTGTTGGGGAGGAGGCATGGGCATCATAGGACCCTGGACACCACCCGGTGCCATTGCAGAAGATGAACCCGGACGCATATCTTGGCCTGAATTCATGTCCTGATAAATCATCTTCACGAGATCACCATCTCCCGAAAGCGGAGCCTTTCCATCGAGATCTGATAATAGTGTTCCAGCGTTAGACATTTCTTTTTCTTCGGCATAAAGAAACCCGGGGTATCTAAGCGCACGACTTCTTGTCTTCAAATGATTCTATAACGCCTTCTGCAGGGCAGTCCATCTGAACAGTTTCAAACTTGTAGCACTTGGAGGCGATATGGTAGACTGATTCGCGGACCTCGTGGATAGAAGGGGCTTTTACAACCATGCACTGGCGACCATGGCAAATTGGTGAAACAATTAGGACGATAGCTAAGCCGAACATAAATGAAACAAGTGTCTTGAAAATAGGATTTTTTAAAGCGCCTACTATCATCTTTTACTTCTATATCCTGCATAGGATAAGATGTCTGGTATGCTGGATTTTATATATTTAATGCCATTTGTAATTGGCCTTGTAACTGGAATCGTATATGTGGGCCTAGGAGGTCGTGGTGCGCATGAGGTTATTTACAAATATCCTCATCCAACAACGGTGGATGCCCTAGTATACAAGGACCCGAATGGAGCTTGTTATAGGTATAAGGTTGAGCAGGTGAACTGCGACAAAAATGAGAAGAACTTGAAGGAGTATCCTTTATCTGGCTAAAAGCTTTAGCTTTAGCTAAAACTTGGCGCTGGTGCCACCTGAGGTACAGTTTTCTTGGTCTTGAGAAGGCGTCTCTGACCTATAATTGCACCCTGGGCAGTACCTAGTGCAGTACCTACGGCAGTACCAACAGTAGCAGCGGCTGCTGTAGCTGCGCTAGCAGCTGCGCTAGCAACTGCTGTAGCTACTGGTGCCACAGACTCAGCCTTAGCAACTGCAGAATCTAAATCAACATAGAGGCTTATTATAGGCTCTACACGATGTTTCACTTGCTCAACATCCGCTCCTATTTTTCTAACATCCCTCTTACTGGCAAAGACATCCTTCAATGAAAGGCCTTCCAGTGATTCAATCCACTTCTCAGGATACGATATGCTAGAACGTTTTTCCATAAGACCCTTTATCTTGAGATTTTGTGCAACTACTGCGCCAGCACCAGAATTTGTGGCCTCATACGATTTTACAGATTCTAATAATACCTTGCGCTCAGTCTCAATTTGTTCTTCCAAGGCCGCAATTGTCTCGGCGCGCTCCTGAAGATTTGCCTTGCGTTCTTCTATCGTAAGTAAACGGCGATTTGGTAGCTTCGCACGTCTCTCCGTCTTATCCTTGACAGCCGGAATGATTGCTTCATTATCTGTTATTTCAATTGCCCGGTTAACCTTCTTTGCTTCTTTAAAGAATGCTCGGTTGACCTGAGATGCCATCTGTTTATAATGTCGGTTGATTATTCATATATATTTTCCATTCAGGCAAACAGAGATGTCCGACAGTTCAGCGAATTCAGAGACGCCTACTGTTAAATCCAGTATGACAAGTGGCATTCGTATTTCACTGGCACTAGTTGTTGCTACAGCCCTTGGAATTTTTATGTTAATCTGGGATGGTAATTTCATCAATGGGTTTGACCTACCCCAGTGGCTAGGACCATACGTGATATTACCATTTATTGCAGTATTTCTCGGATTCATTTGCAATTCTCTAATTCAGTATTTAAGTTGCAAGAAGGTGCAATGGCTAGTCCAGTTACAGAGAATCGCTCTGGTTCCTTTTCCACCAATTCTCATGTGGGGACTCCTGTATCTATTTCCTGGACTACGTTGGCCAATTGAAGGCTTAGTTCAGGAGGCTTCGCCTGAGCAGAGAAGAGGGCTCTCATCTGGTTTCTATGCCTTCTGGATTGGCCTCTATTCTCAGAGTATTATGAATGGATTCGCCCAGCTCTGCCCTCCCTTATGATTCGGGATCATCGGGGCCTAGGTATATGTAACGAGGCACACCATTTCTACCTGTCGCTGCTTCATTCAACATGTAGTATCCGGGAGTTAACTCAATGGGGCCACTATTTGCATTATTGGCATTGTTGCCATTGCGTCTCCTTGAATTCTGAACGGGTCTCTGAGGAACATAGACAGGCTCGTCATACTGACCATATAATGCATTCTCAACTAACGTCACAATTATGTAAGATAGAATCGCCCATACAATTGCAAATAGCCAAAATGGTATATATGTGAAATTTCTGGAATCGCGACCAATACCAAATTCCTTCCAACGCCCATCTTCTCGGAACATGTATTGCGGTTTAATCAATAAGATTACAGCAATACCTGTTAAATATAACAATCCTCCGACGATTAACCGTCTCATCTATTATAGTTTATTGATTAATAACGGATTTTAATCTTACAGAAGTTCTGAGTCCAGTTTGGGAATGTGAGGTGGTATTTACAGTTTCGCCATATACGATATTTACTTTACTGTGTTTTATTTCATTATACTAGATGAAAGTTATTCTTCATTATTCCTAGCCGTGTAGTATCCACAGGAATATCTCAATTTCATTAATAATAGTCATACTATTAATGAAATTATACAATTACGTAAGATGGGGGTATGGTGTTTAATTATCATCATCAAACCCGTTTATATCACCTAACTCAGCATCATCTATATATCCAGCTTCATCCCCTCCATCCTGGAAATATCCGAGGGCATCGGCTTGGCCTTGGCCTTGGCCTGTAGCTTCCTGACCAAATTCATGGAAATCCACAATACCCGCCTGGGCACGCTGCTCTCTTTCCTTATCATATTGGTCAGTATCATAGGCGTAAATTGCCTTTGTTCCACCAACTGCCCAGTCTCCTAGACCAAGCTTCATTTGAATCTTAACAATATCCTTCTCAGCCCGAGCCATCTTTGTCATCTTCTTCAGAATATTTGCCTTCTCCTCTTCCTTTCTAACTGCAATTAATTCACGAATCTGCGATGGCGTCAACTTGAAACCTTCACTCTTGAAGCGATTCAACATATTGCTGATGAATTTAGCTGGGAATAAGGCATCTGGTTCAACATGTGAAGGGACTTCCGTATCTCTAGCCATTGGCAAAATTCCTGGGTCTGCAAAGTTCATCAAGGGTGCATATAAGCAGAACTTCAGAAAATATTCATACGTCTGTTTTCCACCTGGAACCTGTAAGGGTCTGAGAATCTCCAACTTATCTAAGATGGGTCTCACTTGGGCAATGAAGGTATCAACCTTAGCTTTTAGCCATGGCGTTACACCAATCTTATTAAATGTTAATAAGTAACTACGATGGTCTGTCAGAAATCCATTCACGTCCATTTGATGCTGTCCACTGAGTCCCCATGACTTTGGCACTGCAGGGCTTGGAGATTTCTTCGAAGTAAACTGGCTCAAGGGAACTAAAATATATGATTGTAAGAAACGAATGATTGACCCAGCACCTCCCTGCTCAATAGCAGTAAAAGCATCATGCTGAGATTCAGGCATTCTTCTCTTGAAATCGCCCTCAAGTTGTTCAACCAGGGTTGAGAAATCTGAAAGTGCTAGTGCTACTTCCACTTCCTTCGCATCCACTGGGAGCTTATTTAATTCAACCTGGGTTTTAGCCATTATTTCTCTGTAGCCCAAGACTGGCTCAGGGTCTATTTTCATTAAGGAATCCCAATTATCTAGAGGGCCAGGAATTTCAGTCTTAAAAATAGTCTTGAAAGAATTGACTAGATGTGTCTCATTCAGAAGGTCCTCAAATGTCTCCTTTGTAATTTCAATACCCTGTGACTCAATTGCTGCCAGGCCCTGCTCAGGTGATAGAAGCGCGGCCTCAGATGGTAACTTCAACTCGCACCACATACATGTATGAGTTAGACCAAATTCATGGCTGTGACCCTTCTTCAGACCATCATAACATACCTTTAAGAATAACTGGTAATAGCTTGATTCTGGTGCATCTGGCAAGGGTCTGAAAATCTGAGAAGGTGTCATAATAGGCTCCATTCTAGTTATCTTAGGAGGTGGTGGCACACCTGTTCTTCTTGAAAAAGGTGGTAGGCTTTGTCTGGCAGCACCCCTTTCCCAGAAATCATTTGTGCTATCCAGAGGTGATAAGCAGCAAGATGTTTCACTGAATACAAGAGGCATTGGTGTCTTATATTTCTTAGCAATCACATTGCCCTGGCGAATCCATAGTTCAACTCTATCTGCTTGAGACGCAGCCTCAGGAACAATAATCTTTTCCACGAAATCCTCCTCCTTCATTACATATGGAATTGGTGCAAAGTTCTTGGGGAGCTCTTCATCAGGTCTACCCTGACCTCCAGCCGCACCCAGAACTTTTCTAATATATTCACGTTTCTGAGATAAGGCCTGTAAGATTGTCGGGTCCTGAAGGGATGCACGCATAAATGGCTCAAAGATTCCCATAATTATTTTCTGCCTTTGTGCATCATCACGCTCATCCTGGAACCTCGTTGTGCTCCATGGCGCAGAATCCTTATGAAAGGATGAAATTACTGATATTACACACTGAATTCCGTGAGTAGGACCCTCTGGCTCAAGAGGCTGACCGCCAAGATTTCTACAGCCTGTAGGCATTCCTCGTAAAATTAAATCTGGCTTTCTTGTCTGAATCAAAATGAGTAAATGAACTGCTGTCGCGCATATTAGGGCACGATTTATATAGATATCGTAATCGACGGAAATATTTACAACGGTAGCAGCCTTGCCCTTTTTCTGAGCCTCTTGAATCTTAGCATAACGCGCTCTATCTGGCACCTGCTGTATTAGACCCCATACTCGGCTCACTACTAAGAGAAAATCATCATGCTCCAAGGGTGCAAAGAGTCTATCTGCAATTTCCTTGGCCGTTGTATATATGAGTTTTTTCATCGGGTCATCAAATTCCTCTAGCTCATCTAATTCACCCATGGGTCCAATGAGATTTTCAATCTGGTCCTGTGTGATTGCATCCTTATCATTTATTTCTGAGCGACCCATCATCGGGCGACCATTGTCATCAAATTCTAGATGGGTATCATATTCTAGTTCACTAATCGGCTGACCGCAATTGCGGCAGATATAGTGTCCCTGGAATTGGCCGCCGCCATAATTCAGCTGGATTTCCTTATTAAGTGCTGATACATCTCCTGGTCTGAGATACTGGTATATCTGGAGTAGTTCGTGCATACAAAGTAAATTGTGGTCACCAGCATTACACTTTACCCAATTATCTTCTCTGTGGCCCTGAAATGTAATGAGAAACTTTGACAGAAGTGCCAGGCGCTGGGAATCATCCTTGACCTTGCGAATCATTGCTAGGGGTTTTATGTGAGAGCAATTTATTGGCTCAGGAGGAGTTCCAGCAAAGGCTATACGCTGTTTCTTGAGTTGAATTTCCCTCAGAGTTTTCAAATATTGGTCTCTGGCATATTTCATACGGGATATTGTTAGAGCAGCAGGCTGATTTGCAAGCTGAGCCATTGTTAGCTCAGGATGGGCTCTTAGTAACATTCCAACCATGAGAACATCGCTATTTGCGAATCCTGGCATCTGGTCCTTGAGATTGTCTTGAATTTCCTTTAGTAGAGGCTCCTCCGCGATTTTACTGATTAAATCAGCAGCATCAGGAACCATGTAAATTCCCTGAACGGAAGGAGGTTGAGAAACATGCTGGGCCAGAACCTCGCGCTGCTTGATTATTTCCTTGAGAATCTGGTTCTGCGTATCCTTTATTATTTCCTTGAGAACTTCATATTGGTCTACTGACCATTCTCTGTCATTCATTCCCATGAGAGCCTGTACAGGCCAAATATCACCCATGCCTTCCGCTCTGAGGCCCATGGCCTTAATGTAATCGCGAAGAGAAATATTTCCTATACTACCACCATCAACACTGACTAAGAAAGGCGTAGAAGCAGATGCAATATCCGTGATTTCACCTGTCTTATTTAAGATTTCCTTCATGGAAAGCATTTTTGCCTGGCCATTTTCAATATCAGATACTAAGGACTCAACTCTGGCCGTACTGAGAGATGCAGCATACTGAAGAGGAAACATTACATAGGATAAGACAGTAGCCTCATCACCAGATTGAAGTATCTGACCCTTGTTACGAAGTGTCTTAAGGCCGCGAGTTAAAGATAAGGCCACCTCAGAAACATTCTCAGAAGATACGTGTCCCTTTTTGGCCGCAGGTAGACAGCATGCATATCCTGGAATTGTAGGATCTCTTTCAGGGACTTTTCCACGAAATACTTCTTCATCCTTCAGAAATGCAGTGCGCTGACCACCACGCTCTCTCCATGAAGCGGCAAACCTGGTTAAATATCCATTTAGAAATTGTAAGAATTTCTGACCAGCCATATCCGCAGAATTCTCAAGATATTCATCCGAGGCTGCGACCTTTTCATTGAAATCTTGAATTCTCAGACCATCCATCATTTCTGGTTGAGGATTCTTCTCTGGGTCAACATCATGATATATAATCTTATCTATGTCAACAACTGGCCTGCTTAGAATTAGTAGACGCTTCTCAAGAGCATCCGCAAGCGTCTGGATACTAGAGGGTTTAATGCCTCTAGGAGTTCCATCCTCGGATGTTCTCAAGATAGAGGCGCGGAGTTTGAAGAATATTTCCGTTAAAATGCGTGTAGATTTCTGAGTTTCAGGCAATTTCTGTTTTGCAGGAGTATTCAATGATAGGAGATCGGCATAGGCTTCTGACTTCTGTGTCTGATTAGAGTAGGTGCGCTCGGATGTAGGAATTTCAATAAGTTGCTCCAGTCCCTCGTCAGCCGGAACTTGTAATTCGTCATCTAAGAATTGAAAATCGTCTAATTCTTCTACCTCGCCATCTAGAACATCGACCTCGTCTAGTTCTTCTGCCTCGTCTGCCTCGGGCATAGCAGCTTCGGGCATAGCAAGCTCAGGTGCCTGACGCCCACGAATTACACGAAACGGGAGCTCCTTAGGAATTCCCTTGTATCCAAATGGGATTGCAATTTCCCCATCGTCGCTAGATACAATTATGTTATCCGCCTCAGGATCGACTTTTAGGATTGTATATTTCTCTAGAGGCTCTCCCTTATCTGAAAACGTTTCTAGAGTCTGACCCACACGGAGATCCAAGATTTCAACAAGTGCATGCTTCTTACGTTTATCTAAAATCTCAACTGCCTCAATTTCTAAACCTGGGTCAAAACCTTCCTCTGTAATCGCAAATTCTACAACTTGATTTGTGAGACCATCTGGAATAATATGAATTTCATCTTCTGTTCTTAGAACAACTCTGCCAGTTGTCTTATCATATTTACCACCTGTTATGCGAATGCGGTCTCCTAATTCAATAACTGGTTGCTCTTGTTCAATTGGCTCCACTTCCGCCATCTAATGTTCAACTACAACAAAAATTGAATCGTAGTCGCACCCCTATATAATCACATAAACAATGTCGGCATCTGCTGTTACTACACCCATGTCTACGCTGACCACGTTTGCTAGCTGGGCATCTAAGTATAATACCTGGGCAGAGCTGAAGGCATGGCTTCAGGTTGAGGACCCTGGCATTGATATTATTGAGTCGGAGGACTCTGCATATGCTATTCTGCGGAATAGCAAGGAGAAGGAGGGTGAGGCTGCAATTGCCGAGGATTCCATATCAGAGGCTGCTCAGCTCTGTCGCTCCGTGGTATGGGATACGAAGGCCAATCTGCCCTGCTGCGTATCCCCCTTTGCAGCTCGTCGTGACCAGAAGATTCCTGGTGCTGGGACCGATGTTGCGCTTCGCCTGGAGGACTTCGTAGAGGGTGTGATGATTAATGTGTTTCGTGTGCGTGGTGATAAGGAGACTCACATTACTACTCGGTCTAAGCTGGATGCCGATGGCACGTTCTATTCCGAGCGCTCATTCCGTGAGCTCTTTGAGGAGGCCATGGATACCAAGCGCACGTCACTCGATGAGATTGAGAAGCTGATTGGTGCGCCCACGAATGACGTGGCAGCAACATTCATTACATTGGTTCTTGCACATCCTGAGCACCGTGTAGTGCGCACGGTTGAGCAGGCTAATTTCTGGGCGATTTACCGTGGCACTATACAAAATGACGGCACGGTGAACTTCTTCACGGAGGACCTTCCTGTAAGCTGGCGCCCCAAGGCCTACAGCCTAACGTTCAAGGGCGAGTTTACAGAGCTGAAGGCGAAGTTTGAGGAGATTAAGGCGTCAAAGCCCTGGTATTGGCAGGGACTCGTGGTGCACGCGGGCCTTCAGCGATGGCGCTTTCGTAACTCCGAGCATGACCGTGTGCGCCGTCAGCTCCGTGGGACGGAGTCTAACTCCTTTGGTCGCTTTCTGCGTCTCCGCTCTCAGAAGCGTGTTCAGGAGTATCTACGTATTTATCAGGAGGACAGCAATGACTTTCAGAGCTTTGAGCAGGACTACCGTAATTTAACGAAGACCCTGTATGCCTGGTATTGCAAGGTGCACAAGGAGCACTCGGTTGCCTTCAAGTCACTGCCGAAGTCAGTTCAACCACTGGTCTTTGACATGCACAAGTTCTATCTGACAGCCCTTCGTCCCGCTAACAAGTCGCTGCACATGACGGAAGTGATTACATGGATTCCTGAGCACTTCAAGACGCAGTATGGGATTTCCAACTTCATTCGGTTTGCGGGTGAGACGGAGCAGCCTTCAGTAGCTACTGGCGCAGCTACTAGCGCTGCTACTAGCGCAGCTACTAGAACCGTCACTGCAGAGGGCGATGTTATCCGCGTGTCAATTGATGTCGAGCATGGCGCTACTGGCGCCACTGCTCCTGTGAGCCCTAATGAGAACACAGTAGAGGATGTTTAGTTCTTAATCAAACCCCTAATTATACTTAAACGATACGATATGTCTAATAGTATATGAGCTTCTTTATTGATGTATTAAAAACACATAATATTTCATGCCCTAAAACCATTATAGAGACAGGAACATACTTAGGTGATGGTATTAAGGATTATCTAAAATCAAAATATTTTAATAAAATAGTGTCTATTGAAATATTAAATAAGTATGTCTTGCTTAATAAGAAGCAATTTGAAAGTGAGTCTTCTGTAGAAGTATTAGAGGGAGAGAGTAGTATAGTGCTTGAAAATTTAATCAACAATTCATTGCTTCCTGAAGAGCCAGTATTATTTTATTTAGACGCTCATTTTTCAGGAGGTGATACCGGTGGTATAGAAATAGATAATGGCTGTCCTGTATTAAGAGAATTAAGATCTATATCTAAGAGAAATGTTAAGGGTGATGTTATTTTCATTGATGATATGAGATTGATGGGAAAGCAAATGTTTTCAGGATGTCCTGGATCGAGTATGTATCCTAGAACATTCTTTGATTTTTCACATGCCACAACTGACAAAATGATGGAAGCCCTTAATAGAAATACATCACTTGTTACTATGTGCGAGGGTATAGACCGTATGCTAATTGTTCTGGAATGAATTTACACTTCAATCTGATTTAAAATATTTGCTCGTAACTTAATATGACCATATGCTAATTCATATGACCATTTTTTGTATAGCATCAAATACTCTGCAACTACCGATGCTGAGCGTCGCATATCTGTTGCACAATGAACTATAACTGTGAATCCACCATTTATCCAGGAGTCTATAACTGCAGCACCTTGTATTAAAGATTCCCTCGACTCTGCAGAAATCTTATAACCAGAAAATGAAAGAGAATATGGATATCCAACACGCAATGGAACTTCTTCTGCACAACACAAGATATGTGTAATTCTACGTTCAAGTAAGAAATCATCATTTGCTGCATGGGAACTAGTGCCTAGCCATAGTTGCTCTGTAATTTGTGACATTCTTAAGATTATTAAAAGATGTTTAGACTCGCGAATAACTAAATCTGTAATACTGATAATGATACTGAAATCGTAGAATAATCGTAACTTGTATCAGAACTCATCCAAAGTGTATAATAGTATGTTCCTGCACCAGGTATATCTACTGCCGTTCCATTTAAATTCACTGGCTCGCCGCTTATAGAAGCTAAAGCAGGAGCAGCTGCCATAAAATAAGCGGTAGAAGTCACCGGTAATACTAAGGGACTGACATTTGAAACAATATTTGTTGAAGTAGAATTATCAGCACCAGATGTTATAGCACGACCAACTGTTAATTCAACGCGGTAACCTCCTGAAAAATAAGATGCATTTGCTAAAATGAGAATCTTTGAAGATATTGTTGTTATTATAGGACCGACTTGATACATTGCAGTTTGAGATGTTCCAATTGTTGTTGTTAGCAATGTTCCACTTACAACATATGGAGAATTTCCTAGAATTCTAGAACCAAGAATTGTATCCCATTGTAGCGTTGAACCTAGGGTAATCTTGCGAATCATATTATTAAGTGTATCAGCTATATACAGGTTTCCAGAAGAATCTATTGCAATATCCGATGGAAAACTTAATCGGGCATCAGTAGCTAATCCTCCATCTCCAGAATAACCGCGTATACCACCTCCATCATTATCATCTATATATATTCCTGCTATAGTTGTTATAATCCCTGAACTATCTACCTTGCGAATTACATTATTAGCAGTTTCTGCTATATATAGAATACCAGATTTTACTGCTATGCCATTTAGATAACCTAATTCAGCACTTGTAGCTAAACCTCCATCACCAGAGTATGCTCGAGATCCAGTACCAGCTATAGTTGTTATTGTACCAGAAGAATCTATTTTACGAATTCTATAATTATTAGTATCAGATATATATATATTACCTGAATCTACTGCGATACCCTGTGGATAATATAATTCAGCGTTAGTTGCTGCCCCTCCATCTCCCGAATATCCATATTGCCCAGTTCCAGCGATTGTTGTTATTATTCCAGAACTATCTATCTTACGAATTCTATTATAATCAGCTATATATATATTTCCTGAATCTACTATGATAGCAGATAAAATATTAAATTTAGCAGCCGTGGCTGGCCCTTCATCTCCAGAAAATCCATATTGCCCAATGCCAGCGATTGTTGTTATAATTCCAGAACTATCTATCTTACGAATTCTAATATTATTAGTATCAACTATATATATATTACTAGAATCTACTGCGATAGCTACTGGATATGCTAATTGAGCACTGGTAGCTGCTTCACCATCACCAGAAAATCCATATTGCCCAGTTCCAGCGATAGTGGTTATAATTCCAGAAGAATCTATTTTACGAATTCTATTATTATCAGAATCAGCTATATATATATTTCCTGAATCTACTGCTATTCCATATGGCTCACCTAATTCAGCATTCGTAGCAGGGCCTTCATCTCCTGAATATCCATAGACAGGAATTCCACTAGAATCTATTGCACCAGCAATTCTAGTAATAATTCCTCCAGAAGTAGCTTGATATTTGCTAATTTGCCCTGTTGTAGAATTCAAATAGAGGTCTCCTGGATTTCCTGTATTCGATGGGGGTGTAGTCCCTGTTATGATTTGGGTTCCTGCTGGACCTGTTGAGCCAGTTGAGCCAGCATCGCCAGTATCACCAGTGTCGCCCTGGGCACCTGTGGCGCCTGTGTAACTACTACCCCCACCCATTATATTCAATAGGGGTTCCCATGCATATTGACTTGAAGCTGAATCTAGGGTAATCTTGCGAATTAGACTATTATAAGAATCGGCAATATATAAATTTCCAGAATAAACTGCTATAGCTTGTGGATAATTTAATCGGGCAGCAGTAGCTAATTCTCCATCTCCAGAATACCCTGGAATACCACCTCCATTATTACCATCTATGTATATTCCTGCTATAGTTGTTATAATCCCTGAACTATCTACTTTGCGAATTACATGATTAGCAGTTTCTACTATATATAGAATACCAGATTTTACTTCTATGCCACCTAGATAACTTAATTCAGCACTTGTAGCTAAACCTCCATCACCAGAATATCCATATTGCCCAGTTCCAGCTATAGTTGTTATAATTCCAGAACTATCTATCTTACGAATTCTATAATTTCCAGAATCAGCTATATATATATTTCCAGAAGAAACTGCGATACCCTGTGGAATTGCTAATTGAGCAGCTGTAGCTAAGCCTCCATCACCAGAAAATCCATTTTGCCCAGTACCAGCGATTGTTGTTATAATGCCAGAACTATCTATCTTACGAATTCTATTAGTTTCAGAATCAACTATATATATATTTCCTGAATCTACTGCGAGTCCAGTTGGATATGATAATTTTGCAGTGGTAGCTAATCCTCCATCACCAGAATATCCATATTCCCCATTACCAGCTATTGTTGATATAATACCAGAACTATCTATTTTACGAATTCTATAATTATAAGTATCAGCTATATATATATTTCCAGAATCTACTATAATACCATTTGGATAATATAATTGAGAACTAGTGGCTGGTCCTTCATCACCCGAAAATCCGTATGACCCATATGACCCATTACCAGCGATTGTTGTTATAATTCCAGAGGAATCTATCTTACGAATTCTATTATTTTCAGAATCAGCTATATATATATTTCCTGAATCTACTGCAACACCTAGTGGATGATATAACTCAGCATTTGTAGCAGGGCCTTCATCTCCTGAATATCCATCGACAGGATTTCCACTAGAATCTAGTGACCCCGCGAATCTAGTAATAATTCCTCCAGAAGTAGCTTGATATTTGCTAATTTGCCCTGTTGTAGAATTCAAATAGAGGTCTCCTGGATTTCCTGTATTCCCTGGCTCAGTGGTTCCTGTTATGATTTGGGTTCCTGCTGAGCCAGTGGCACCCACTGTATTAATCAGAGGTTCCCATGCATATTCACCTAGACCTGAGGTAATCTTGCGAATCATATAATTTGCAGCATCTGCTATATACATATTTCCTGATGTATCAAATGCTACATCATTTGGTTGACTTATTTCTGCATTAATAGCAGGCCCGCCATCTCCTGAATATGCTGGTCCCATAGCAAAAAATCCTGTTCCTACAACTGCAGTAATTATGCCAGAAGAATCTACCTTGAAAATTTTATTCTGACCTGGATCTGCTATATACAAATTTCCAAATGAATCAGATGATACTCCATAAGGCCGATTTAAGTATGTTTGGGTAGCTATACTATTATCTACTGTAATTCCATCTTGAGGATTTCCAGAAGAATCAATATATCCTGCAACGGTAGTAATAATCCCTGAAGTATTTACCTTACGAATTGTATAATTTAAGAATTCTGGTATATATACATTTCCTAGTGTATCAAATGCTACACCACCATGTGGATATATTTTTGCATTAATAGCAAGTCCTCCATCACCAGAATATCCGTCTTCTCCAGTACCTGCTATTGTTGTTATAATACCTGAACTATCTATCTTACGAATTCTATTATTATCGGTTATATATATATTAGCAGAAGAATCTATCCCTATACCATTTGGATAATATAATTCAGCAAGTATAGCAGAGCCTCCATCTCCTGAAAATGCCTGATTTCCATTACCAGCTACAGTTGTTATAATACCTGAAGAATCTACTTTACGAATTCTAAGATTATTACTATCACCTATATATATATTACCATTAGAATCTATATCAATACCTTCTGGATAGTATAATTGAGCACTTGTAGCGGGTCCTCCATCTCCTGAATATCCACCTATTCCATTACCAGCGATAGTTGTTATTATTCCTGATGTATCTATTTTACGAATAACACTTATCTGACTCTGTACCATATATAAATTACCTTGAATATCAATTGTAATATCACTAATAGGTTGTAATTCTGCATTTGTAGCTTGGCCTCCATCGCCAGAATATCCGTATATAGGATTTCCACTAGAATCTATTGCACCAGCAACTCTAGTAATAATTGATTGGGATGTTATCCCTCCAGGAATAGCCGCATACTTGCTAATTTGCCCTGTTATTGAATTCAAATAGAGGTCTCCTGGATTTCCTGTATTCCCTGGCTCAGTGGTTCCTGTTATGATTTGGGTTCCTGCAATGCCGCTTGCTCCAGTTGAACCAGCGTCACCAGTATCACCAGCGTCACCAGTATCACCAGCGTCACCAGTATCACCAGTGTCGCCCTGGGCGCCTGTGTAACTACTGCCACCACCCATTATATTTAATAGGGGTTCCCATTGTCTTGGACCTATAGTAATCTTACGAATTACACTATTATTTGTATCAGATATATATAGTTTTTCAGAATATATTGTCATACCAGTTGGATAATTAAATCGAGCATTAGTAGCTAATCCTCCATCTCCAGAATATTCACCTAGTCCACCTCCATTACCATCATTTATGTATGTTCCTGCTATTGTTGTTATTATTCCAGAACTATCTATTTTGCGAATTAGATTATTAATAGGTTGTGCTAAATATAGAATACCAGAATTTACTGCTATACCACCTAGATAACCTAATTCAGCACTGGTAGCTGGCCCACCATCCCCAGAATACCCCCTATCTCCAGTACCAGCTATAGTTGTTATAATGCCTGAAGAATCTATCTTGCGAATTCTATTATTTCCAGTTTCTGTTATATATATATTTCCTGAATCCAGTGTAATACTTTGTGGCGAAAATAATG